>Ga0209281_1000274_pt1 | contig 98823 bp, 99 predicted proteins | sample MedtruBG_FD_187514 | JGI IMG/M metagenome (GOLD analysis project Ga0209281, IMG submission 187514) | Root nodule microbial communities of legume samples collected from California, USA - Medicago truncatula BG (SPAdes) (version 2) | ecosystem: Host-associated > Plants > Roots > Nodule | place...
CCGTTCCCGACGGCCGGACCCTGGCCAGTCGGAGAGAAAACCGAGGCGATTTAAGCCGGAACCGAGCCTCGCTTCTTATTTTTACCCTCACCCTAACCCTCTCCCTGGAAGGGAGAGGGAATAAACAATGTTTCACGTTGGCTGTTTTCCCCCTCTCCCTCTGGGAGAGGGTCGGGGTGAGGGGAAGATTTGTTCCCGGCTCTCATCGCCCCCGGTGATGCCCCAACTCAGGCGGGGTTGAGCTGCCGGGCGCCGGGGGTCGTCAGGGGCATGGCGTAATGCCACCTGAAACGTTCACCGATTCAGTGGTGACAGATAAAACAGGACTGGAAGTGAACGGAGATTAATCCGGCCAGCATAATATGGCCAGGCGAGAACTAACTCCTGACACAGTGACTTAACGCAAATGATTAATAAATCTAATCATTAACGGGTTTTTCCCTCGTTATTCCAGCCATTGAACCGCCTTCACTCCGCTATTCTGACGTAAGTTCTTTACCTTTCGTTAACGATTGAGACGAATCTGAGAGACGCCACTTAGCCAGATGCCTACTATTTAACTCACGGTTATGAATCAACACGTTGATTTATAAGCATCGAAATCCCCTGAGTGAAACAACGAATTGCTGTGTGTAGTCTTTGCCCATCTTGATGATGGGCTTTTTTTTATTCTGATTTCGCAAAGTGATTAATAAGCACACCATGCAGAACCAGCGGGGCAACGGTCAGGTGGCTCTGCCCTTCTACCAGCGTAAAATCCACCCGGTGCGGCGCTTTAGCGATTAACGCGTTGGCCATTTCTCGGTTGCCGTCGACCATTGCCCTCTGCCCGCGATGTTTTAACAGTCCGGCGCGTTTTGCCTCCGGCAGCCTGGCTTCCTGTGGCTGCAGCGACTGTTCATATCCCCCGACCGAAATCGAGAGCTGAGTATGCCCCTCATCCGGTTGCCAGTTTTGTGCCATCCGCAGCAGATAACGATCATTCCACCATACCGAAGGGCTTGACGCGTAAAAGTGCTGGAAAGCGTCCGGCGAGGTCATAAACAGCCAGGTGGTAAACAGGCCGCCATACGAGTGACCAAAAAGCGCCTGCCGCTGCGGGTTGATTTTCCAGTGCTGTGCGACCCAGGGTCGGAGCTCAGCGTCAATAAACCGCCAGAACTTTTGTGCCTCGCCTGGTGCACCGGGCGGGTAAGTGCCGCCTGCCGGGTTAGGTTCCAGCGCGACTTTATCTACCGTTGGCCGGTAGTCTCGCTCCCGGCGGCTGTCGCCCGGGTAGTCAATAGCGACCACGACGCCGGGCGTGAGCGGACAGCGCTCACAGGTCAGGCGCTGCATCAGCGACACCGCCCCGGGGAAGACGGATTCGCCGTCCAGCAGATAAATAACCGGCCAGCCTTCTGGCGGCGCTTTACCTTCAGGCCAGGAAACCATGATTTTATACTCGCCGTTCTCCGGCGAATTGAGGCTATGTACCAGAGTATTAGCCAGCGTGTAGGGCTTATCCTGCGTGACTGCCGCCCCCGAAGGGGCAGCGAGTGCGATAAGCGCCAAAAGCAGATAGCGCAAAAAATTCTCCTTACCAGCGATAGCTGACGGTTGCGGTCAGGGTGCGGCCAATGCCGTAGAAGCACGCCGAATCAGACGCGCAGGAAGCCACATATTTTGTGTCCGCCAGGTTGTTGACGTTGAACTGCACGGCGGCGCCCTTCAGCTGAGGACTCACTTCGCCCAGCTCGTAGCGCAGCATCGCGTCATACAAATCCACAGCGGGTACTTTAAACGTATTTTTCGCATCGCCATAGCTGGTACCGATATAACGAACCCCGACGCCGGCGGTCAGGTTTTTCAGCACGCCATCAGGAATGGTGTAACTGCCCCATGCAGACGCCATATGCGTTGGAATGCGTGCCGGCACTTTCCCTTCGGTTCCGGCTACGGTGGTGCTCGCGGTTTCCGCATCCGTCCACGTATAGGAGCCTATCAGGTTGAGGCTGTTAAACAGCGTGGAGTGAACCTCCGCTTCAAGCCCTTTGGAGCGGATCTCACCGGCGTTTTCGAACCAACCCAGCGCGCTGTTGTACGTCCCCACGTTTGTCTGGCGAAGATCAAACAGCGCCAACGTCATGAACGTCTCTTTCAGCGGCTGATATTTCAGGCCCACTTCGGTTTGCTTACCCAGGCTTGGGTCGAACGGCGCGGTACCCGGCGCACGGTTAGTCTGCAGGTTGGGTTCAAAGGAAGTGCTGTAGCTGATATAGGGCGACAGGCCAAAATCAAAGGCATAAAGCAGGCCGGTGCGCCAGGTGAACTTGCTGTCATTCTGCTGCGTGCTTTTGCCTTTAAGGCGGTCCGTCGTTCGCACCTCGGCCCAGTCGTAGCGCCCGGACAGCAGCAGCTGCCAGCGGTTCCAGCTCAGCTGATCCTGCAGATAAACGCCGGTTTGATCGAGATTTTGTTGGTCGTCGCTGACCGCGCTAAAAGTGCTTTCATCAACGTTGAGGCCGTATACCGGACGAGGCCAGTAGATATCGTATTTCGCTCCTATGCCTCGGCTAAGCTGCTGCCGGTCGTGGTTGGACTTGTAATCCAGGCCGCCCAACAGCGTGTGCCCTAACGTGCCTGTATCGAACTGCGCCTCGAGCTGGTTATCTACGCCAAACTCATCGGTATCACGCGTTTCTCGCTGCGCACGGCGCGAAAGTAACGTGTCGCTCTTCGAGGTGGAATACACGAGGTAACGATACTTCTGTTTGATGCTGGCGTAGCGAGCATTCTGGCGGAAGGTAAAGATGTCGTTGAAGCTATGCTCGAACTCATAGCCAACCATCGTTTGCTCGCGCCACGACTGGTCGTAATTAGGATCGCTGACGTTAAAGTCCCGCGGGATATACCCTGCGGCCGTTTCGGTCACCAGCCCTGCGGCAGGCAGGAAGTTACGATAGCCAGCCTTCGGATCTTTCTGGTAGCTGGTCAGCAAAGTAAAACGCGTCTGCTCATTGGGATACCAGGTCAGCGCGGGTGCAATCGCCATCCGCTGCTCTTTGTAGTCGGCCACCTGGCTGTGCTGCGTTCGGGCAATCCCGTTTAAGCGGTAAAGCACACGGTCGTCGTCGCTTAGCGATCCGCCAAAATCAAAAGCCCCCTCGGCCAGATGCTGGTTGCCTGAGCGAAACTGCACTTCATGTATCGCTTCCCTTGTCGGCCGCTTGCTGGTCATACTGATAAGCCCGCCGGGGTTCACCTGGCCAAACAGCACCGACGCCGGGCCGCGCACCAGCTCCACGCGCTCAAGCAGCCACGGGTCAAACGTCCCGGTCTGCGATGAAGCCGTTGCGCCGTAGCTCAGCCCGTCGAGATATTTTGGCACGTAGCTGAAGCCACGCACAAAAACCTCGTCGTTCCGGTTCGAACTTCCCCGATACTCCGTAAAAACGCCCGCCGAATAGCGCAGGGCCTGCGATACGGATATCACATCCTGGGCGTTCATCTGGTCGCGGGTGATAACCGACACCGACTGCGGCGTTTTCACCAGGTCAGCCGCGGTTTTCGTCGCGGAAAGCGTTTTAGTCGCCACCATCCCCTTCAGCGGCGCCGAAGGATCTTCGCTCACCGAGCCGGTCACAACGAGAGTCTCCTCGCTGCCCTGCCGTTCCTGCGCCTGAACGCCGCCAACCATCCCCATGGTACTGAAGCCCATCAGCCAAAGGCTGTGGGTCACCTTATTGTTTTTAAAATGCATTACCGTAACGTCCCCTGTGATGAGGTGAAATAGCTTCGCCTTTCTCTCCTGTTACGTTTTGTCGTAAAACGCAACGACTCGCAATGTTATTGCAAATCAATCTCATTTGCATTAGCGTGTATGCACTTTTTTATCAGGAATGATGGACGCCATGAGAGCCGCGTGGAGCGCATTAATGTTGGGACTTTGTTCAGCGTCGGCGGTGGCCGCGACCTGCACCTTTACCGGCAGCCAGGGAGAGCAGGAGGGAAAGTTCGATGCCAGCGGTGAAATCTGCTTTGGGCTTCCGGCCCTGCGGGAGAATTACGCTAACGTCCGGCTGAGCGGCGTGACCGACGCCAGCCTGATTGACAGCAAAGGCAGGCTCTGGCGCGCGCTGGTGGAAAACGGGCCGGTGGACGGTAAACATAACCCGCTTTTTGCCCTGCCCGTCGGCCAGGCGTCAACGCTGGTGCTTCGCGGCGAGCCCGGTAAGCGCTGGCAGTTCCGCTGGCAGATTCGTGAGACGGTTCCGCTCAAACGCAATGAAATGCAATCCCCGGAAAGCCCTGCGCTGCTGGCGCTTGAGCAGGCGCTGAGCCGTGGCGCAGGCACGGACACGTTCTGGCAGGAAAGACGCGAGCAAGGTACGCCGCTGGTCGAAACGATAGACGCCAACAACAAGCGCGTTACCTTCCTGTGGCGTGGCGCGCAGGGCAACGTTTTTGTGCTCGGCTCTCCGGCAGGCGATCACGACCCGATGTTTCGCCTGGCGCAGTCCGATGTCTGGTATCGCAGCTATGTAGTGCCGGCTGATACGCTGATGCAGTACAAGCTTGCGCCTGATGTCCCGCTTACCGAAGGCACCGCTCGCGAGCAGCGCCGCGCAATTCTGGTCACGGCTCAGGCTGACCCGCTTAATCCGCAATCCAGCCCGTCGGGCCAGGGGGATCGCTGGAGTCGTTTCTCGCTTTTAGACCTCACCGCCCGCCGCTATTTTACGCCGCAGGCTACCTCGGAACCCATCCGCCATGGCTCGCTGGTTCGTTACCAGGTTGAGAGCAAAAAGCTCAGTAACCGCCGTGAAGTGACGGTTTACCGGCCGCGAGGCAGCCAGCCCGCACGCTGGACGCTGATGCTGTTTGACGGCCGCATGTATCAGGATCGTTATCATCTCGCCAACGTGCTGGACGGCCTGATTGCCCGCCATGCCCTGCCGCCGGTTAACGCCGTGTTTATCGACAGCCTGGACGGCGAACGCCGTGAGAAAGAGCTGCCGCCCAATCCGGACTTTGCCGATTTTATGGCCCAGGAGCTGACGCCGTGGCTTAACCGCCTGGGCATCACCACTACGGCGCGGAAAACCATTGTGGCGGGTTCAAGCTACGGCGGGCTTGCCTCTGCCTGGGTTGCCCTGCGTCATCCCGAGACGTTTGGTAACGTGCTGAGCTTGTCCGGCTCTTACTGGTGGGCGCCCGAGGGTGAAATGCCGGGCTGGCTAACCCGGCAGTATCAAGAGTCACCGCGTTTACCCGTTCGTTTCTGGCTGCAGGCAGGCCGCTTCGAAAGCAAAGGCGCGGACGGGGGTATTTACCGTAATACACAACAGCTTGAAGCCGTCCTGCGTGAAAAGGGCTACGAGGTGAGCTTTACCCCCTGGTCGAGCGGGCATGATTATGCGGCGTGGTGCGAGGCCATTATTACCGGCATGAAGGATTTGATTAAGCGGGGATAATAGCCGCCCCGGTGAGCTTCCCAATGCACGGCTGGAAGACACCGGAGCGGTTCCCTTTCTTTTTAATAAGAGAGGGGCGTTACTTGTTCAGTTCGGCGAGGCTTAGCCAGGTTTGCACCACGGTGTCCGGGTTCAGGGACAGACTGTCAATCCCCTCTTCCATCAGCCAGGCCGCGAAGTCTTCGTGATCGGAAGGCCCCTGACCGCAGATCCCCACGTATTTACCCTGTTTCTTCGCCGCTTTGATGGCCATCGACAGCAGCGCTTTCACCGCATCGTTACGCTCGTCAAACAGCTCGGAAACCACGCCAGAGTCGCGGTCCAGGCCCAGCGCAAGCTGCGTCATATCGTTAGAGCCGATGGAGAAGCCGTCGAAGTATTGCAGGAATTCGTCCGCCAGCAGGGCGTTGGACGGGATCTCACACATCATGATGATTTTCAGCCCGTTCTCACCGCGCTTCAGGCCCTGACGCTCCAGCTCTTCAACAACCGCTTTCGCCTGGGCGACGGTACGCACAAACGGCACCATCACTTCGACGTTGGTCAGGCCCATTTCGTTACGCACGCGCTTCATGGCCGCACATTCCAGCGCGAAACAGTTACGGAAGCTGTCCGCCACGTAGCGACCTGCACCACGGAAGCCCAGCATTGGGTTCTCTTCTTCCGGCTCATAACGCTCGCCGCCCACGAGGTTGGCGTATTCGTTAGATTTGAAGTCGGACAGACGCACGATCACACGCTTCGGCCAGAACGCCGCGCCCAGGGTCGCGATCCCCTCGGTCAGGCGACCAACGTAGAACTCAACCGGATCGTCATAACCTTTCATCATCGTGCGGATTTCAGCCTGCAGAGCGGGCTCCTGCTGGTCGAACTCCAGCAGAGCGCGCGGGTGCACGCCAATCATGCGGTTGATGATAAATTCCAGACGCGCCAGGCCAACGCCTTCGTTCGGCAGGCAGGCGAAGTCGAAAGCACGGTCCGGGTTACCGACGTTCATCATGATTTTCAGCGGCAGATCCGGCATCGCATCCACCGTGGAGCTTTTCACGGTGAAGTCGAGGATTTCAGCGTAAACGTAGCCGGTGTCGCCTTCGGCGCAGGATACGGTGACGTTCTGGCCGTCTTTCATGCGCTCGGTTGCGTCGCCGCAGCCCACAACGGCAGGAATACCAAGCTCACGGGCGATGATTGCCGCGTGGCAGGTACGCCCGCCGCGGTTGGTGACGATCGCCGCCGCTTTTTTCATGATCGGCTCCCAGTCAGGGTCGGTCATGTCGGTGACCAGCACGTCGCCCGGCTGAATGCGGTTCATTTCGCTGATGTCGTGAATAACTTTTACCGGGCCTGCACCGATGCGGTGACCAATCGCGCGGCCTTCCGCCACGATTTGCCCCTGGGCGTGCAGCTGGTAGCGTTCCATGACCTGGCCCTGAGAACGCACGGTTTCCGGACGAGCCTGAACGATAAACAGCTTGCCGGTGTGGCCGTCTTTCGCCCACTCGATGTCCATCGGGCGGCCATAATGTTTTTCGATCTGTACCGCCTGCTTAGCCAGTTCCTGAATTTCTTCCTGGGTAATACAGAAACGGTCGCGGTCGGCTTCCGGCACGTCTTCAATCCGCACCTGCTTGCCGTGTTCCTGAGTCGGGGCGTAAACCATACGAATTTTTTTCGAGCCCATGGTGCGACGCACGATAGCCGGATTACCCGCTGCAAGCGTTGGCTTGTGCACGTAGAATTCATCCGGGTTCACTGCGCCCTGCACCACCATTTCCCCCAGGCCCCACGCGGCGGTGATAAACACCACCTGATCGAAACCAGATTCGGTATCGATGGAGAACATGACCCCGGAAGAAGCCAGGTCGGAGCGCACCATGCGCTGTACGCCAGCGGAGAGCGCCACGCCACGGTGGTCATAGCCCTGATGCACGCGGTAGGAGATTGCACGGTCGTTAAACAGCGAGGCGAAAACGTGTTTCACCGCCACCAGCACGGCATCATAGCCCTGCACGTTGAGGAAGGTTTCTTGTTGCCCGGCAAAGGAAGCGTCCGGCATGTCTTCGGCAGTGGCGGAAGAGCGCACCGCAAAGGAGGCTTCGGCATCGTCGGCAGAGAGCGTTTGATAGGCTTCGCGGATAGCATCTTCCAGCTCGGGCTGGAAAGGCGTGTCAATAATCCACTGGCGAATCTGCGCCCCGGCTTTCGCCAGTTCGCTAACGTCGTCAATGTCGGTTTTATCCAGCAGCTCATAAATACGCTGGTTCACGCCGCTCTGGTCGAGAAAAAGGTTAAACGCCTCGGCGGTAGTGGCAAAACCGTTCGGGACGGAAACGCCCATACCCGAAAGATTGGTAATCATTTCACCCAGGGAGGCATTTTTGCCCCCGACCCTGTCTACATCATTCATGCCGAGTTGGTTATACCAAAGCACCAGCGATGACGAGCCGTTATTGGACATCGAAACAATCCTTTTTTAAATGAATGGGTACAAGAAACACCAGACTTCGTATTTAGCTTTGCATATTCCGGGGGGAGAATGAAACCGGTGAATCGTTCAAGCAAAATAAAATATGACATTTTCGGATAGATCCGCTCACTTCATAAACCATTGATTATCATATAATCCTTACAATACCAATGGTTATAGTGTTGATTTGAATATATTTCCGATGGTTTATTAAATTTAAAAACGCTATTTCACTTTTTAAATTAAGATTAGCGCTACTCGGAATGCCTTGTTTTACTTTATGCTTTGGGTAAACCGGTTCCCCGTTCAGGAATAAAAATGGATAACTTAGTCGATCGTCAGGTATTTTGTATTTCCGATGGCACGGCAATTACCGCCGAGGTACTTGGCCACGCGGTGATGTCACAATTCCCGGTATCTATCAACAGTATTACCCTGCCGTTTGTTGAAAACGAAAGTCGGGCAAAAGCGGTCAAAGAGCAGATTGACGCGATTTACCAGCAGACAGGTGTGCGCCCGCTGGTGTTTTATTCCATCGTGATGCCCACTATCCGCGACATCATTATGCAGAGCGAAGGTTTCTGTCAGGACATTGTGCAGACCCTGGTCGCCCCGCTGCAGCAGGAGCTGAAGCTCGACCCGACGCCCGTTGCCCACAGAACTCACGGCCTTAACCCCGGCAACCTGATGAAGTATGACGCGCGCATTGCCGCCATTGACTACACGCTGGCGCACGATGACGGCATTTCGATGCGCAATCTCGATCAGGCTCAGGTGATCCTGCTGGGCGTGTCCCGTTGTGGAAAAACCCCTACCAGCCTCTATCTCGCCATGCAGTTTGGCATTCGCGCCGCCAACTACCCTTTTATTGCCGATGACATGGACAACATTCAGCTTCCCGCGGTGCTTAAACCGCTGCAGCACAAGCTGTTTGGCCTGACTATCAACCCCGAACGACTGGCCGCTATCCGCGAAGAGCGCCGTGAAAACAGCCGCTATGCTTCCCTGCGCCAGTGCCGTCTGGAGGTCGCCGAAGTCGAGGCGCTGTTCCGTAAAAACCAGATTCGCTACCTCAACAGTACCAACTACTCGGTGGAAGAAATGGCGACCAAAATTCTCGATATTATGGGACTGAATCGCCGCATGTACTAAGAAACTAGTACAAAAGACCAACCGTGTATGCTAGGGTGTACAGACTGCGGTGGGGTAATCCCTTTGCCAAAGCGGGCAGAATGTTGAAATCGGTCAGCTTTGGTTTATTGTGATCCCCATCACTTCCCGGTAAATCTGCCGCAGAGAAGACAAAATTTCTGAGACACCCAATGAACAAAACAGATGAATTGCGAACCGCGCGCATCGACAGTCTGGTGACCCCGGCCGAGCTGACAGAGCGTTTCCCGGTTTCCGCTGACGTTGCGCAGCACGTAACCACCGCCCGCCGCAGGATAGAAAAGATCCTTACCGGGGAAGATAAGCGCCTGCTGGTTATCGTCGGGCCATGCTCTATCCATGACCTTGATGCGGCAATGGACTACGCTCGCCGTCTCAAAACGCTGCGAGAAAAACATCAGGATCGCCTTGAGATCGTGATGCGCACCTACTTCGAGAAACCCCGCACCGTCGTCGGCTGGAAAGGGTTGATTTCCGATCCGGACCTGAACGGCAGCTACCGCATTAATTACGGTATCGAACAGGCTCGTCGCCTGCTGCTGCAGGTGAATGAGCTGGGTGTGCCCACCGCGACAGAATTCCTGGATATGGTGACCGGGCAGTATATCGCCGACCTGATTAGCTGGGGTGCGATTGGCGCGCGCACGACCGAAAGCCAGATCCACCGTGAGATGGCGTCCGCGCTCTCCTGCCCGGTCGGCTTTAAGAACGGCACCGACGGCAATACCCGCATTGCGGTAGACGCCATTCGCGCCGCACGTGCCAGCCATATGTTCCTCTCCCCGGATAAAAAAGGGCAGATGACGATTTACCAGACCAGCGGCAACCCTTATGGACACATTATTATGCGCGGCGGCAAACAGCCGAATTACCACGCGGAAGACATTGCCGCGGCCTGCGATACGCTGAGCGCATTCGACCTGCCGGAGCATCTGGTGATTGATTTCAGCCACGGTAACTGCCAGAAGCAGCACCGCCGCCAGTTAGACGTCTGCGAAGATGTTTGCACGCAAATTCGCAACGGCTCCAGGGCGATCGCCGGGATCATGGCGGAAAGCTTCCTGCAAGAAGGGACGCAGCAAATCGTCGCCGGCCAGCCGCTGACCTACGGCCAGTCGATCACCGATCCTTGCCTTAACTGGGAAGATACGGAAACCCTGGTCGCCATGCTGGCCCAGGCAATCGACAGACGCTTCTGACCCAACCTTCCGGCGGGGAGCCCAATAACCCGCCGGATATCATAGCATTACGCTTCGCGACAACGTGCCCGCAGAGAAATTCCCTGATTCACAGAATTATTACAAATAATGCTTGCTGCCGATCCTGCTTTTTCTGATAATGATTCTCATTGTTACACTGATTGTCATTTGTAAACAGAGTGAAGCGTATGGACAAACCATTCACCCCCGCCCGCCCGCAGACAGGGACAGAACCGCGTCAGGTTGACAGCAAAACGCTGCTCGGCGCCGATGGCCGTGTCGTTATCGTGCACGAAGGGCAGCAGTATCTGTTACGCCAGACTCAGGCCGGGAAGCTCATCCTGACCAAATAAATTAAACAAACCGTTCCCCAAATCCAAAAGGGGAAATTAGCCAGCCACCCAGGTCATCCCCAGGCAGCCAGCGCTTTCGTTATTCTTATGGAGAGTTGCGCTATGCCTTGCACCAACACAGCAGGTTTTCGTCTGTCTGTACTCACGTTAGCCGTTTTTACTGCCCTGCCCGCCTTTGCTAAAGATGAGCAGATGACCGTGGTTGCCACCGGTAACCAGCGCAGTACCTTCGAAGCCCCGATGATGGTCAGCGTTATCGACGCGAATTCGCCGGAGAGCCAGACGTCCACCTCTGCCGCTGACATGCTGCGTAAAGTGCCGGGGATAACTATCGATGGCACCGGGCGCACCAACGGCCAGGACATCAACATGCGCGGCTACGACCGCCGCGGCGTGCTGACCCTGGTGGACGGCATTCGCCAGGGCACCGACACCGGCCACCTAAACAGCACGTTCCTCGACCCCGCGTTGATTAAACGCATTGAAGTGGTCCGTGGCCCTGCAGCCCTGCTGTACGGCAGCGGCGCCCTGGGCGGCGTCATCTCCTATGAAACCGCAGACGCTGCAGATCTGTTATTTGCAGGCCAAAATAGCGGCTACCGCGTATTCGGCACCGGCGGCACCGGCGACCACAGCATCGGCATGGGCGCCAGCGCCTTTGGCCGCACCGACAACCTGGACGGCGTTGTCGCCTGGTCCAGCCGCGACCGCGGTAACCTGCGTCAGAGCAATGGCGAAACAGCACCTAATGACGAAAACATTGGCAACCTGCTGACCAAAGGCACCTGGTATATCGATTCCGCTCAGTCTCTGTCCGGCTCCCTGCGTTATTACAACAACAGCGCGCGCGAACCGAAGAATCCGCAGACGCCGGATGCCACCGCCTCCAGCAACCCGATGACCAACCGCTCAACCATCCAGCGCGATGCACAGCTGAAGTACCATCTCGGCCCGCAGGATAACGACTGGCTGAACGCCACCGCGACGGCCTACTGGTCAGAGGCACGCATTAACGCAGAAACCCCTAACCAGGGCGGCGAGTTCCGCAAACAGACCACGAAGGGCGGCAAGCTCGAAAACCGCAGCCGCCTGTTTAACGACAGCTTCGCGGCTAACCTGCTGACCTACGGCGGTGAATATTACCGTCAGGAACAGGCTCCAGGCGGCCTGACAACCGGTTTCCCGCAGGCGAAAATCAACTTCGGTTCAGGCTGGCTGCAGGATGAGATCACCCTGCGCGACCTGCCGATTTCTATTCTGGCCGGCACGCGCTACGACAACTACAGCGGCAGCAGCCAGGGCTATAAAGACGTAGACGCCGATAAATGGTCATCCCGTGGGGCAGTTTCCGTAACCCCAACCGACTGGCTGATGCTGTTTGGTTCCTATGCGCAGGCGTTCCGTGCCCCGACCATGGGCGAGATGTATAACGACGCCAAACACTTCTCCATCGGCACCCGCTACACCAACTACTGGGTACCAAACCCGAACCTGCGTCCGGAAACCAACGAAACTCAGGAATACGGCTTCGGTCTGCGCTTCGACAACCTGGCGATGGCCAACGATGGCCTGGAGTTCAAAGCCAGCTACTTCGACACCAAAGCGAAAGATTACATCTCCACCACCGTGGACTTCGCCAAAGCGACCACCATGTCCTATAACGTACCGAAAGCCAAAATCTGGGGCTGGGACGTGACCGCGAAGTACACCGCCGATCTGTTCAGCCTGGATACCGCCTATAACCGCACCCGCGGTAAAGATGAAGACACCGGCGAGTACATTTCCAGCCTGAACCCGGACACCGTCACCACCACCCTGGACATCCCCGTTGCGCACAGCGGCTTCTCCGTGGGCTGGGTCGGCACCTTCGCCGAGCGTTCCACCCACATCAGCAGCTCCTATGCACAGCAGCCGGGCTACGCGGTCAGCGATTTTTATGTCAGCTATAAAGGGCAGCAGCAGCTGCGCGGTTTAACCACCACGCTGGTGTTTGGCAACGCCTTCGATAAAGAGTACTGGTCACCGCAGGGTCTCCCGCAGGATGGCCGTAACGGTAAAATTTTCGTGAGCTATCAATGGTAAAGGAGTTATTCATGAGTCAGCGTTACGACAGCTGGATCCAGCTTAAGCAAGAACACCCGAAGAAATACGCCCGGGATATCGCCAAACTGATGCACATCAGCGAAGCGGAACTGACCCATGCCCGAGTCGGACACGACGCATGGCGCCTGAACGGCGATGTGAAAGAGATTTTCGCCGCGCTGGAAGCCGTGGGGGAAACGAAGTGCATCTGCCGTAACGAATATGCGGTTCACGAGCAGGTTGGCCGCTTCGAGAACCAGCACCTGAACGGCCACGCCGGGCTGGTACTGAACCCGCGTGCGCTGGATCTGCGCCTGTTCCTGAACCAGTGGGCAAGCGTGTTCCACGTCCGTGAAGAGACGGCTCGCGGTGAACGCCAGAGCATCCAGTTCTTCGACCATCAGGGCGATGCGCTGCTGAAGGTGTACACCACCGACAACACGGATGTTGAAGCCTGGAGCCAGGTGCTGACCCGCTTTATCCATACCGACAACCCGGCTCTGGATATTAAAGCCGTTGAAGAAGCGGTGATGACCCCAACCGTCGAAGCCGACAAAGTGGATGCCGAATGGCGCGCGATGACCGATGTGCACCAGTTCTTCCAGCTGCTGAAACGCCACCAGTTGACGCGCCAGCAGGCTTTCCGCCTGGTGAAAGACGACCTGGCCTGCCGCGTGGATAACGAAGCCCTCTCTCATTTGCTGAATCAGGCGAAAGAAGACGGCAACGAAATCATGATTTTCGTCGGCAACCGTGGCTGCGTGCAGATCTTCACCGGTGAAATTCGCAAGGTGGTGCCGATGGAGAACTGGGTCAACGTCTTCAACCCGGAATTCACCCTGCACCTGATGGGTGACACCATTGCTGAGAGCTGGGTAACCCGCAAACCAACCGCCGACGGACACGTTACCAGCCTTGAGCTATTTGCCGCCGACGGCACGCAAATCGCACAGCTGTACGGCCAGCGTACCGAAGGCCAGCCGGAGCAAGAGCAGTGGCGCACGCAGATTGAAGCGCTGATCGGCAAAGGGTTAGCGGCATGAAACGCCTGCTGCTCGCCATCCTCGCCCTGCCGTTAATGGCAGGTGCGGCCGAGCGCGTGGTAACCATCGGTGGCGACGTCACCGAGATTGCCTGGGCTCTGGGTGCGGGTCAGGATGTGGTGGCTCGTGATAGCACGAGCCTTCATCCCGATGCCGTGAAAAAGCTGCCGGATGTCGGCTACCTGCGCCAGCTTAACGCCGAAGGTATTCTGGCTATGCGCCCGACGCTGGTACTCGTCAGCGCGCAGGCACAGCCCTCAATGGCGTTGAAACAGGTTGAGTCCAGCAAGGTGAAGGTTGTTACCGTCCCGGCCGAAAACAGCCTGGACAGTATTGACGCCAAAGTGGCAGCCGTGGCTAACGCGCTGGGTAAAACCGCCGAAGGCGACAAGCTGCGTAAGGAGCTTCACGACCAGTTGGCGGCGATCCCAGCCCAGCCGCTTGGTAAAAAAGTGTTGTTCATTATGAGCCACGGCGGCATGACCGCTATGGCGGCAGGACAGGAAACCGCTGCGGATGCCGCGATTCACGCTGCGGGCCTGGACAACGCCATGCAGGGCTTTAAGCGCTATCAGCCGCTGTCCCAGGAAGGCGTCATCGCCAGCAAGCCTGACCTGATTCTGGTCACCACCGACGGGGTGAAAACCCTCGGCGGCGAGGACAAGATCTGGGCATTACCGGGCCTTGCACAGACCCCTGCGGGAAAAAACAAACGGCTGATGGTGGTGGATGACATGGCGCTGCTCGGCTTTGGCATTGATACCCCGCAGACGATCCTCGCCCTGCGCAAGAAAGCGGAGCAATTACCGTGATACGCCGCCCTTTGCCTCACCACGCCCTGTGTTTGATGGGGCTGGTTCTGCTGGCAATGGCGCTTATTGCCGCGAATCTCGGTGCCATGCGGCTGTCGGTTGCCGTGCTTTGGCAGGCGCATGACGACACGCTGCGCGATATCTGGCTCAACATTCGCCTGCCTCGCGTGCTGCTGGCGGCGCTGATTGGCGGCGCCCTGGCGCTGTCCGGCTGCGTGATGCAGGGACTGTTCCGTAACCCGCTGGCTGACCCTGGTTTACTGGGGATCAGCAGCGGGGCCGCGCTGGCGGTGGGTCTGTCTATCGTGATGCCGCTGGCCCTGCCGGCGGTTTTGGCACTTTATGCTCCCATGTTAGCTGCATTTGTCGGCAGCCTGGCGGTGACGCTGGCGATTTTCCTGCTTAGCCGTAAGGGCGCCAACAGTTTGTCTCGCCTGCTGCTGGTGGGCATCGCTATCAACGCCCTGTGCGGCGCGGCGGTTGGCGTATTGTCGTGGATCAGTAACGACACCCAGCTCCGCCAGCTTTCGCTTTGGGGTATGGGCAGCCTGGGCCAGGCTCAATGGTCAACGCTGCTCGCCACCGCCTCTCTTATCCTGCCCGCAGCCGCAGGGATCTGGCTGCTGTCTAAGCGCCTTAACCTGCTCCAGCTTGGCGATGAAGAAGCGCACTATCTTGGCGTTGATGTCAAAACAACCCAGCGCCATCTGCTGATTCTGAGCGCGCTGTTGGTTGCCGCCTCGGTGGCGATCAGCGGCGTTATCGGCTTTGTCGGGCTGGTGGTACCACACCTGGTGCGCATGTGGCTTGGGTCCGATCATCGCTGGCTGGTGCCTGGCTCGGTGCTGGCAGGCGCGATGCTTTTGCTGGTGGCCGATACATTGGCGCGCACGGTTGTCGCCCCCGCTGAAATGCCGGTGGGTCTGCTGACCAGCCTGATTGGCGGGCCATGGTTTCTGGCGATGATTTTCCGCAGCAAGGAGAGAGCGTGATGGACGAAATTCTGCAGACGCATCATGTTTCGCTGAAAATGGGGCATCGTTATCTTATTGACGACGTTAACGTCAGCCTGAAGCCGGGCGAAGTGGTCGCACTGATTGGCCCAAACGGCGCGGGGAAATCCACGCTGTTGCGGCTGTTAACCGGGTTTCAACAACCGGACAGCGGGCGGGTCGCCCTGGCGGGGCATGATTTAAGCCAGTGGTCCAACGACGCCCTTTCCCGCAAACGGGCGGTGATGCGCCAGCAAAGCAATATGGCGTTTAGCTGGACGGTAGAAGACGTGATCGCCATGGGCCGGGCACCCTGGCCGCAGGAGTCAACGGCCAGCGTCGTGGCGGAAGTCATGGCGCTAACCGGCTGTGATGACCTGAGCGGCAGAGATTTTTGTCGCCTGTCCGGCGGCGAACAGCAGCGGGTGCAGCTTGCCCGGGCGCTGGCACAGCTCTGGTGCGACGGGCAGCCCCACGGCTGGCTGTTTCTGGATGAACCAACGTCCGCGCTGGATCTCTACCACCAGCAGCACGTGCTGCGCCTGCTGCGACGTCTGGCCCAAATGGGCACGCTGTCGGTTTGCGTTGTGCTGCACGATTTAAACCTGGCCGCGCTGTGGGCCGATCGCATTGTTCTGCTGCATAAGGGCAGGATGGTCGCGGACGGCACGCCTGATGAAGTGCTGGACGAGCAAATTTTACAGCGCTGGTATCAGGCGGACCTGCGGGTATTCCGGCATCCGGAACACCCGGTTCCTCAGGTAGGTCTGCGCCAGTAATCAGCTGGAACAGCTGACTTCCAGCCGTTTTCCCCAGTCAGGCGGGCGCTGCGTCATGTCGTCCTGACGGTCGGTAAACGGCTGGAGCAATGCCTGATGCAGCTTAGCCAGTTCACGAGTATCGCCCTGCTCCGCAGCTTCTATTGCCCGTTGCGCCAGCCAGTTTCTCAACACCAGGGCCGGGTTCACCGCCTGCATTTTCTGCTGGCGTTCTGCATCACTCACCTGCTCGACCTGAAGCCTTTCGCGATAACGTCCAAACCACGCGTCAAAACTTGCCCGGTCGATAAACTCATCGCGCAGCGGCGAGGCGGCGCTGAGCTGTTCCGTCATGCTAAGCATGCGGAAGGTGCGGGTGTAATCGCTCCCTTCTTTGCTCATCAAAGCAAACAGTTCGCTGAGGATTTGGTTGTCGGCCGACTGCTCGGTGCAGAGACCCAGTTTGGCCCGCATCTGCTGGCCAAAGGCACGCATAATGGCCGGCTGATAGCCATCCAGAATAGCGTTCAGCTTATCGGCAGTAATAAACGGAGACAGCGTTTGCGCCAGCCGCTGCAGGTTCCACAGCCCTACCGCAGGCTGGTTATCAAAAGCATATCGCCCCTGATAATCCGAATGGTTGCAGATAAACTCAGGCTGGTAATCGTCGAGGAAGCCATACGGGCCGTAGTCCATGGTCAGGCCAAGAATCGACATGTTATCCGTGTTCATCACCCCGTGCGCAAACCCCACGGTTTGCCAGCTGGCAATTAATGCGGCGGTACGCGTCACGACGTCGCTGAACCACAGCTCATAGCGTTCTTCAAGCCCCTGCAAATGCGGCCAGTGGTGGCGAATGGCGTAATCGGCGAGCTGCTGCACTTTCTCCGGCTCGCGGCGGTAATAGAAGTGCTCAAAGTGACCAAAACGCAGGTGGCTCTCAGACACCCGGAGCAGCATCGCCCCCTGCTCAACCGTTTCGCGCTGCACCGGCGTGTCGCTGGTGACAATCGTTAAGGCTCGCGTAGTTGGGATCCCGAGGGCATGCATAGCTTCACTGGCAAGAAACTCTCGAATAGTGGAGCGCAGTACCGCCCTGCCGTCTCCCATCCGCGAGTAAGGCGTTAAGCCAGCACCTTTCAGGTGCCAGTCAACTTTGCGCCCGTCGGCTAGCTGTTGCTCACCCAGTAAAATACCGCGACCGTCTCCCAGTTGCCCGGCCCAGACGCCGAACTGGTGCCCGCTGTAGACCTGGGCCAACGGTTGCATGCCGGGCAGTAGCGTTTCGCCACTCCAGACACCCTGATGCTGTGCATCAAAAAGAGAGCGTTCGAGACCCAGCTCATCGGCCAGCGGCTGGCTGTGATAAAGCAGCCGCGCATTTTTTAGCGGCGTTGGGTTTAATTCGTTGTAGAAACCCGGCAGCTCGTCGTGCCAGGTATTCAGAAAAGTTAAAGTGTTGGTCATGGTTCCTCCGCCCGACAGTGTAGCCCCGGTAATGGATTTTAAACACGGTGACGCAGCAGGGACTTTAGTGAATCAGACCTTCATGAGGTGGGAAAAGTGACGCCAGATATTCCGGCTGAACAAGCGGCCACAGTTTGCCCTGCATCGCGGCAAAGCCCAGCGCCTGTACTTTACGCCGCGCGTTAGCGGAGTCTATTCCGGCCACCAGCAATGATTCACAAAACGGGGAAACCTGCCCAATGATGGCCAGCATAAAAGGCGTAAAGGTGCGGCCCGACAGCAGTTTTTGAATAAAAAAACGATCCATAATAACGCGCCTGAACAGGCCGTCGAACACCGGTTTGGTCGTGGCATGGCCGGCACCAAAGTCTGCCAGCACCAGCGGAAAACGTTCCACTGCCCAGGCCAGCCTTAAATTAGTTTTCCCGCTATTTAAATCCAAAAAACTTTCGCTGAGGGTTAATTCAATAAACGGCAAAGCCTTTAAGCGAATATATAAATTCTGGTTATTAATTAACGCATCAATAATAGTTTCATTAATATGAATCCAGACCACAAGCTGCCGGGTGATAAAGAAATCCTGCTGTGCTTCTATTACCGTTAATTTTTCTCTGAACAGCTCAAGGTGCTGCTCAGGGGCAAGATGAGGGATTAACAGCTCGGTTGGAATACGTACTGGCGCGTCAGCCCCGACGAAGTTTGCGACGATTTCGACACCCATAATACTGTCATCCGGCCGTACGGCCGGACGATAATAGAGATGAGAACAATAAACACTATCAAGTGAAACAATCATTTTGCCAGCCCTGCGGATTTCTGGTTGGACGGCAGAGAGATACAGCGCCAATCCGAAAATAGTCGGATAGCTGCTATCGCTGTGAATTTCACACTCATCCCTGAAACGTTTAAGCTTATCTTTTAATAACTTTGAGCTTATCCTGGATATCCGTACATAGCCAGTTTTTAACGCAAATTGCGCACGGAGTCCCGGGCAATGATGCAGGGTAAAAAAGATTCATCCTCACAATGTTCATTAAGTAATTTACGCGTTGCGTAGCGTGCCATATCCCCTATCGGAAAATAAACGCTGGTTAACGCCGGGCGTACAAACGCCGCACGGTCTCCACTGTCATAACAAATAAGGGATATATCCAGAGGAATGCGTAAACCTCGTTCGGTAATGGCCAGCATTGCCCCGACGGCCATTTCTTCATTGCAGCAGTACAGCGCGCTGATTTTGTACTTCTCTAACAGCATCGCGGTTTGCCGGTAGCCGCTTGGCATATCGTATTCGCCTTCTACCACCGCCACCGGCGTAACATCCCTCTCCTCCATGGCATCAAGAAAACCCTGACGACGTAAAAGGCTGGAGGTTCGCTGGGTTGGACCATGCAGGCAGGCTATCGCCAGATGGCCGGCATCCAGCAAATAGCGGGTGGCCATGTGGCTGGCAAGACGGTGATCGAAGACCACGCAGCGCGCGTTTAAAGCAGGCACCTCTCTGTCGAGGATGATAAACCTGTTGCCGCGTTCGGCCAGCTGAATTAGCGCCTCATCGGCTATCGCACGCACGTGCAGGATCAGACCGTCGCAGCGTAGGTTATAGAGCCGCTGAATGGCATTGCGCTCGTTCTCTTCTACGCCCCGCCCCTGCGTCACCAGCAGCTGCTTTCCGTTAGATTCAGCTTCGGTTTGCACCGTATCCATCAGCGAGCCGAAGAAGCCCCCGGTGTAGGATGTCGTGACCAGCCCAATCGAATGGCTCTGGCTGGATGCCAGCGCTCTGGCAGCGGGATTGGGGGAATAGCCCAGTTCGGCAATCGCGGCTTCTACCTTGATGCGGGTTTGCGCTTTGACCTTAGTGTCGCCGTTAACCACGCGTGAGACGGTGGCGCGGGAGACGCCGGCGTGGGCAGCAACATCTTCGAGGGTGACCATGAAACAATCCTTAACGGGAAAAGCACAATGCTTCCCGATATTACCTGATATTGTAAACCGCGTTGACGTTGCCCGCAGATTTGCGGGAACGGTCACGATTTTTCACTTCAGATAAAGTCAGAAAAGACTATATACGGCGGGCTTGCCAGAATTTTTTGCGCCAGTAGACGTTATCCAGAGAGGAACGCATTACGCCCCGGCTGGTGGAGGCGTGAATAAACGTGTTGTCGGTGTCATAAATACCAACGTGCAGGCCGCTCTCCCCCGAGCCGGTTTTAAAGAACACCAGATCGCCCGGCAGCAGGTCATCTTTATCGATTTTGGTGCCGATTTCTGCCTGCTCGCTGGTCATGCGCGGCAGCATCAGCTCAAATTTGTCGCGGAAGGTCATCAGTACAAAGCCGGAACAGTCCACGCCGCGCCGGCTCATGCCGCCGTAAGTGTACGGCGTTCCGTGCCAGCTGCGCAGCTGATCGTTTAGCTGAGCGATAACGGTGATGGAATCGGAAAGCCGGGCGTTCGGATGAGGGGCATTATGACTACACCCCACCAACACTATGCATGCCACTGCAATAAGCCACAAACGCATTTTCAGACAACTCCCGGTCTTACTGTTTCCAGTAATTTAGCCTGTCGCCCGGAATTATTGCAAGCTTTCCGCGATGTTATAGCGGGCTTATCAGCATACTGTGCCCTTCGATCCGTAATAATCGAAACGGCATCTGGTAGGCAGCGGCCAGATTCTTCGGCGTCAACACGTCATCCCGATGCCCCTGAGCCACCATTTTACCCTCACGCAATAGCCACACTTTGTGCGCATGCCGCAGGCTATGGTTCAAATCATGGCTGCTCATCACCACCGCTATACCGGCTTCACAAAATGAGAGCAGCAGGCGATCCAGTGCCGCCTGCTGGGCAACGTCGAGGCTGTTCATCGGCTCGTCGAGCAGCAACAGCTGGCCTTCAGGATTGACCGAAGGATCAACCTGTAACAGTACTGCGGCCAGCCTTACCCGCTGCCATTCGCCGCCGGAAAGCTGATTGACCGCGCGCGTCAGCTTGTCGGTTAACCACAGCGATTCGGCCAGGCGTAGCATGGCGGCCTCCGCCTCTGGCGATGGCTGATGAAGCTGCAGATAATGCCAGACGGGCATAGCGAAAGGAGGCAGCTGCTGCTGGCTGAGCCACGCACGGCGGCGGGAAAGCGCAGCGGGAAGCCATTCTTCAACCGGCCGCTGGTTAAGCAGAAGACGTCCCGGCCCTGAGCTTAACCCTGCCATTCGGGTGAGCAACGTGCTCTTACCCGCGCCGTTAGGCCCGACAAGATGAATTAGCTCACCCGGTTCCACCGCCGCGCTAATCGGCCCAAGCCGATCGGCGACGGTGACGCCTGCAAGTTGCAAAATGGACAAGTTATTTTGCCAGAGCCTGTTTAATCGCTTCCAGTACAACCGGATCTTCCGGGGTCATATCCGGAGAGAAACGCTGAATCACTTTGCCATCACGGCCAATCAGGAATTTCTCGAAGTTCCACAGGATATCGTCAGGGTAAAGCGGGCCGCGCCCTTTGCTGCTCATACGCTCCAGAAAACCGCTGCCTTCTGGCGCCACGGCGGCTGGACGAGCGTCAATCAGCTTCTGATAAAACGGATGACGATGCTCACCGTTGACGTCGATTTTGCTGAACAGCGGGAAAGTGACGCCGTAGGTGGTGCTGCAGAAAGTTTTAATCTCTTCACTGCTGCCCGGCTCCTGGCCCAGGAACTGGTTGCACGGGAAGCCCAGCACGCTGAAGCCCTGTGCCTCAAAGTCTTTCTGCAGGTTTTCGAGCTGTTCGTACTGCGGCGTCAGGCCGCATTTGGAAGCGACGTTAACAATCAGCAGGACTTTACCCTGCCAGTTTTCAAGCGTGGTGCTTTCCCCGTCAATGGTGGTGACTTCGGTATTCAGAACATTGCTTTGCATATCATCCCCTTCCTAAGTGAGCCGAATTAACGTCCGGCTTTCAATAATAGCCAGATAAACACCGGCGCGCCGAGCGTAGCGGTCACTACGCCAATCGGCAGCTCGGCAGAGCTTAATGCGAGCCTCGCCACAACATCTGCCCCGGTTAATACTGCCGCCCCGGCCAGCGCACTGGCCGGCAGTAAAACGCGATGATCGGTTAACCCTGTGAGCCGCAGCATGTGCGGGATAACCAGGCCAACAAATCCGATAGCGCCGGCAAGCGCCACGCTGACGCCCACCAGCCAGCCGGTGGCGACAACCAGAATGTTGCGCCAAAGCCAGACGGGCAGCCCCAGCTGACGAGCAGAGTTTTCGCCCAGCGCCATCAGGTTAAGCGGGACATGCTGACGGCATAGCCAGACCACCACCGGCAACAGCGTCACCATCAGCCAGCCCTGCCGCCAGTCCACGCCGCCAAACCCGCCCATCATCCAGTACATGAGCTGGCGTAAATCCAGGCTTGAGCTGAAGTAGACCGCCCAGGTCATCAGCGCGCTACAGATAATACCGAGCGCGACTCCTGCAAGTAATAGACGACTGGTGGAAAGATGACGACGGGAAAAACGTAACAGAATAAGAGTGATCGTTAAGGCCCCGAGGATGGCGCACAGCCCGAGCACCCAGCCTGGTAGCGTGCCCTGCCCGAGCAACAAGGCAATAACCAGCGCCACGCCCGCGCCGTTGGAGACGCCAAGCAGGCCGGGTTCAGCCAGAGGGTTTTCAAACAGGGATTGCATAATGGTGCCGGTAACCGCCAGCGCGGCTCCTACCAGCAGCACGGCAAGCGTACGCGGCAGTCGGATTTGCCAGATGAAGAGCCTTGCCTCATCGCTCCACCACGAGAGCGGCGAAAACCAGACGTCGCCCGCACACAGGCTTAACGCCAGCATAACCCCCGCCGAAAACGACAGCGCTATCAGCCAGCGGCGCTCAAACCGGCGTTGTCTGGTTACAAAACTCAGCATTCCGTAAAGGCTCCACCTGACACATTTATGCGCCTGATTTTACGGGGAGTTTGCGGGTGAGAACAAGAAAAGAAAAAGGTCGCACAGGCGACCTTTCCCCTGTTATCTGGCAATGAGGGTTTTTCGCGTGAACTGCTGCTCCAGCATTGAGCTTCCCCATTGCTCGCCCTGCCATTCCCGGGTTAACTCAAACCCCATCGATTCATAAAGATGGCGGGCAGCATTCAGCCCGCTAACGGTCCACAGCTGCACGGCAGAGAAACCATACTCATCGCAAAAGCGCATAGCCTCGCTCAGCAGCGTTCTCCCAATACCGCTGCCGCGGCAGTCGTCATCCAGAATAAACCAGCGTAGATGGGCTTCGTTGTGGCCGAGATCCTCTCCGTCAATGGATACGGAACCCACGATTTTCCCCCTGCGACAGACAACCCAGAGGCGATTGCATGGCTGCTCAAGACGGCCGCTGAACTCCGCCAGCTCTGAAGCGACTTTACCTTCGAAGAAATGGCCAAAGTTATAGTGTTTCGAGTAATAGTTGGCGTGCATTTCCGCTACCCGGCCGATAACGCCCGGCCGATAGCCCGTCAGGATTTCAAACGTCTTTTCTGCTGTCCGATCGCCTAAAAGCTCACCACGACAGGCTTTAAGTGCCTGGGCATAGTTAAGCAAGCCATCGGCCACAGACCTTTGCTGCCCGGAATTCAGATGCTCAAGCGCTTTCTCTACGCGCATTCTCCCGTACCGGTGAATCTCCCGGACGGTTTGTGTGCCCTGCTCCGTCAGCTGAAGCTGCCGGGCTCTGGCATCTTCATCAGAAATTGTTTCATACAGCTCCCCTGCCTGGCGCAGTTTGCCCAGCATGCGGCTAACGCTCGATTTTTCAAGCCCAAGGACCTGAACCAGATCGGCCGCCGTAACCGCCTTCCGGGTATCAATCTCCAGTAAAGCATGCACCGCCGAAGCGGAGTAATTCGTTGCGGCCAGGGTTGAATTCAGGAAACCAAGCTCGCGCACAACCTGCCGCGAAGAGGCTCGTATCGCTTCGATGATATTGTTGTCTGGCATGGGACGCTACCGTTGACGCATAGTTGTACAATACAACCATTTTGATAAAAACTTTGTCAAGCGGCGAGTCCGGGGGGCGGAACAGAAAAAGAAAAAGGCCGCGTTAGCGGCCTTTTGTTAACTCAGGTTACTCGTCTTTTGGCGACGCGCTTTCAACCCGACTCTTTAGTTTCTGACCAGGTCGGAAGGTCACCACACGGCGTGCCGTGATGGGAATATCTTCACCGGTCTTCGGGTTGCGCCCGGGACGTTGGTTTTTATCGCGTAAGTCAAAATTACCAAAGCCCGAGAGTTTAACCTGCTCACCGTTTTCCAGAGCGCGACGGATCTCTTCGAAAAACAGCTCTACCAGCTCTTTGGCATCTCGTTTGCTAAGCCCAAGCTTATCAAACAGATATTCTGACATTTCAGCTTTTGTAAGCGCCATACGTTCAATCCCTCAATGATGCCTGGAATCGCTCTTTTAATGCCTCTACACATTTTGCAACGGTAGCGGCCATCTCCTCTTCTTCGAGTGTACGGCCCGTATCCTGAAGGATAAGGCTTATGGCCAGGCTCTTATAGCCATCGGCTACGCCCTTGCCACGGTACACGTCAAATAAGTTTACGCCAACTACCTGATTTGCGCCAACTTTCTTACACTCGACCAAAATATCTGCTGCCGGGACGTTTTCAGCCACTACAACAGCGATATCTCGGCGGTTTGCCGGGAAGCGAGAAACCTCCTGAGCTTCAGGCACCACGCGGTCTGCGAGCTTGCTCCACAGCACCTCGAACACCACCGTGCGGCCGTTAAGATCCAGTTTACGCTCCAGCTCCGGGTGAACAACACCAATGAAACCAATGCATTCACCTGCTAAATAAATGGCAGCACTTTGGCCTGGATGCAAGGCCGGATTTGCTTGCGCTCTGAATTCGATGTCCGAAAGTTTGCCGGTCAGGGCCAGAACGGACTCCAGATCGCCTTTCAGATCATAGAAGTCAACGGTGTTACGCGCCAGATCCCAGTGCTCTTCGTAGCGGTTACCGCAGATAGCACCTGCCAGCATAAGATCCTGGCGGATGCCAAGGTCTGCCTGAGTATCAGGCACAAAGCGCAGGCCAGACTCGAAAATACGCACGCGGCTTTGCTGGCGGTTCTGGTTATAAACCACGGTTGTCAGCAGACCACTCCACAGCGACAGACGCATGGCGGACATGTCGGTAGAGATCGGATTAGGAAGAATCAGATTTTCTTCGCCCGGATGCAGAAGCTGCTGAATTTTCGGGTCGACGAAGCTGTAGGTGATAACTTCCTGGTAGCCTTTGTCCACCAGCATGGTTTTCACACGCTTGAGGGAGAGGTCGGCTTCGCGATGGGTGCCCATCACCAGGCCGGCCTGCACCGGGCTGTTTGGAATGCTGTTGTAGCCGTAAACGCGAGCCACTTCTTCCACCAGGTCTTCTTCAATTTCCATATCGAAACGCCAGCCTGGCGCAACCGCAGTCCATTGATCCTGGCCTTCGGTCACTTCACAGCCCAGACGGCGCAGAATGTCGCTAACCTGTGCATCTTCGATATGGTGACCAATCAGGCGATCCAGCTTGCTGCGGCGAAGGGTAATAGTGGCGCGCTTCGGCAGATTCGCTTCGCTGGTCACGTCGATAACCGGGCCAGGTTGGCCGCCGCAGATATCCACCAGCAGGCGAGTAGCACGTTCCATCGCTTTATACTGCAGCGCAGGATCGACGCCACGCTCGTAGCGATGAGAGGCGTCAGTATGCAGGCCGTGACGGCGCGCGCGACCGGTGATGGACAGCGGGCTAAAGAAAGCACACTCCAGCAGGACGTTCTGAGTTTCGTCGTTAACGCCTGAATGTTCGCCGCCGAAGATGCCGCCCATTGCCAGCGCTTTGCCGTGATCGGCAATCACCAGGGTGTCGGCGTTCAGCTTAGCTTCGTTGCCGTCCAGCAGAACCAGGGTTTCGCCCTCTTCCGCCATACGCACCACGATCCCACCTTCAATACGGTTCAGGTCGAAGGCGTGCATCGGCTGGCCAAGCTCCAGCAGCACGTAGTTGGTGACGTCAACAACCGCATCGATGGAGCGGATGCCGCAGCGACGCAGCTTCTCTTTCATCCACAGCGGCGTTGGCGCCTTAACGTTGATGCCTTTCACAACGCGGCCCAGGTAGCGCGGACATGCCTCTGGAGCGTCTACGCGAATGGGCAGCGTGTCATTGATAGTTGCGGCAACGGTGGTAATTTCTGGCTCAGCCAGCGGCAGCTTGTTTACCACCGCAACGTCGCGAGCTACGCCGATAATACCCAGGCAGTCGGCACGGTTTGGCGTGACGCTGATTTCGATGGTGTTGTCGTCAAGCTTCAGGTATTCGCGGATATCGGTGCCGACTGGCGCATCCGCTGGCAGCTCGATGATACCGTTATGGTCATCGGAAATACCCAGTTCGGAGAAGGAGCACAGCATCCCTTCGGACGGCTCACCGCGCAGCTTAGCGGCCTTGATTTTGAAATCGCCCGGCAGAACGGCACCGACGGTAGCCACGGCCACTTTCAGGCCCTGACGGCAGTTTGGCGCGCCACATACGATGTCCAGCAGACGATCGCCGCCGACGTTAACTTTTGTTACGCGCAGCTTGTCGGCGTTCGGGTGCTGGCCGCACTCGACGACTTCACCAACCACGACGCCGTGGAAAGCACCAGCCACGGCATCAACGCCGTCAACTTCAAGCCCTGCCATGGTTATCTGGCTGGAAAGTTCGTCACTGCTGTTGGCTGGGTTTACCCATTCGCGTAACCAGAGTTCACTGAATTTCATTGGATATCCCGCCTTTATTTGAACTGTTTGAGGAAACGTAAATCATTTTCGAAGAATGCGCGCAGATCGGTCACGCCGTAGCGCAGCATGGTCAGACGCTCCATGCCCATACCGAAGGCGAAGCCGGAATAAACTTCCGGGTCAATGCCGACGTTACGCAGGACGTTCGGATGCACCATGCCGCAGCCCAGCACTTCCAGCCACTTGCCGTTTTTGCCCATCACGTCCACTTCCGCAGACGGTTCGGTGAACGGGAAGTAGGACGGGCGGAAGCGAATCTGCAGGTCTTCTTCGAAGAAGTTATTCAGGAAATCGTGCAGCGTGCCCTTCAGGTTGGTGAAGTTGATATTGGTATCAACGATCAGGCCTTCCATCTGGTGGAACATCGGGGTGTGGGTCTGATCGTAGTCGTTACGATAGACGCGGCCCGGGGCGATAATGCGAATTGGCGGCTGCTTGTCTTTCATGGTGCGGATCTGCACGCCGGAAGTCTGGGTACGCAGCAGGCGGGTTGCATCGAACCAGAAGGTGTCGTGATCGGCACGTGCCGGGTGGTGACCAGGAATGTTCAGTGCATCGAAGTTATGATAGTCATCTTCGATTTCAGGCCCGGTCGCCACGGTAAAGCCCAGTTCACCAAAGAAGCTTTCGATACGATCGATGGTGCGGGTCACCGGGTGCAAACCACCGTTTTCGATACGGCGGCCAGGCAGAGAAACGTCGATAGTTTCCGCGGCCAGACGCTCGTTCAGCGCAGCGCTTTCCAGATCAGCTTTACGGGCGTTCAGGGCCTCCTGAACCTGCTCTTTGGCAACGTTTATCACCGCGCCCGCTGCCGGACGTTCTTCCGGAGGCAGTTCACGCAGGGTGGTCATCTGAAGGGTCAGGTGCCCCTTCTTCCCTAAATATTCGACGCGTACATTATCTAACGCGGCAACATCCTGGGCATCGTTTATGGCTGCTTTGGCACTGGCAACCAGCTCTGCGAGATGTGGCATGGTATTCCTCTTATGCCGGCATAACTGCCGGGGTAGTTGGTCTGATTCGAAAACAAAACGCAAAAAAAAAGCCTCCAGACAGGAGGCTTTCGGCGCTTTTTTTCGTTTCTTTTCTTACGCGCAAAGCCCCCTGAGTCAGGCGCTAAAGTAAAAAAAGAAGCGGAAAATAGCAGCATTCATGCTTGCAGTTACCTTGTTTTGACGAGTTTTGCATTGGCTATTGAACGAGCTACGGCGTTAAAAGTCAATAAATTGATTCTGTTATGCCCCAATAATTCGATTTGTAGTAAGGCGACAAGCTCGATTATCCCCGGGAGCTTACTTAAGTAAGTGACTGGGGTCAGTGAGTGCAGTTAACGCAGCTACAGATGAAGTATGACGGGGATAAATTAAAAGAGGGAGCAAGCTCCCTCTTATAACTGGCTTACGCCAGAGCTGCTTTCGCTTTTTCAACCAGGGCAGTGAATGCCACTTTGTCGAATACGGCGATGTCAGCCAGGATCTTACGGTCGATTTCAACAGAGGCTTTTTTCAGGCCGTTGATGAATTTGCTGTAAGAGATACCGTTCTGACGAGCTGCAGCGTTGATACGTGCAATCCACAGCTGGCGGAACTGACGTTTACGTTGACGACGGTCGCGGTAAGCGTACTGACCAGCTTTGATAACAGCCTGGAAGGCAACGCGGTATACGCGAGAACGCGCACCATAGTAGCCTTTAGCTTGTTTGAGGATTTTTTTGTGACGAGCACGTGCGATTACACCACGTTTTACGCGAGCCATTTAGCTCTCCTGTTTCTATATTCTGAATTAATTAAAAAAAGTTTACTTATGCGTACGGCAGACAAGCGACAACCAGGCCCAGATCCCCTTTGGAGACCATGCCTTTCGGACGCAGATGACGTTTACGTTTGGTAGACTTTTTAGTCAGAATGTGACGCAGGTTAGCGTGCTTGCGCTTAAAACCGCCACCGGCGGTCTTTTTGAAGCGCTTAGCGGCGCCGCGTACTGTTTTGATCTTTGGCATTTCAATTTCCACTTCGCATTGTTAATAAAACGAACCAGTAGGCGAACAAAATCCGCGAGGCCGAAGCCCCGCGGCATGTTACTTGATGGCCTTACTGTTTCTTCTTCGGAGCAAGCACCATGATCATCTGGCGGCCTTCGATCTTCGTAGGGAAGGATTCGACCACTGCCAGTTCACTCAGATCGTCACGGACGCGGTTAAGCACTTCCATACCAATCTGTTGGTGAGCCATCTCACGACCGCGGAAACGCAGCGTGATCTTAGCTTTATCTCCCTCTTCCAGAAAGCGAACCAGGCTGCGGAGTTTTACCTGGTAGTCGCCATCATCGGTGCCAGGTCGGAATTTAATTTCCTTAACCTGAATAACTTTTTGCTTTTTCTTCTGTTCCTTAGAAGATTTGCTTTTCTCGTAGAGGAACTTGCCGTAGTCCATGATGCGGCAAACAGGCGGTTCGGCGTTTGGACTGATTTCTACTAAATCAACCCCGGCCTCTTCGGCTTTTTCCAAAGCTTCATTCAGACTGACAATACCAATCTGCTCGCCATCAATACCGGTCAGACGAACCTCAGTGGCACGAATCTCTCTGTTAATGCGATTAGGACGCGCCGGTTGAACTCTTTTTCCGCCTTTAATACTTTATTCCTCCAGTTGATGAAGATTGCGGCTGCGAATCTCTTGCTGCAGCTTTTCAATCAATTCGTTGACGTCCATGCTCCCCAGGTCTTTGCCGCGGCGGGTACGAACGGCAACTTTGCCTGCTTCGACCTCTTTATCGCCACAAACCAGCATATAAGGGACACGACGTAACGTGTGTTCACGGATTTTAAAGCCTATCTTCTCATTTCTCAAGTCTGCTTTTACGCGAATGCCCGCATTTTGAAGTTTACGAGTCAATTCGTTAACGTATTCTGCCTGGCCGTCAGTGATATTCATCACCACCGCCTGTACCGGAGCAAGCCATGTTGGGAAGAACCCAGCAAACTCTTCGGTCAGAATACCGATAAAGCGTTCCATTGAGCCTAAAATGGCGCGGTGAATCATTACCGGCACCAAACGCTCGTTATTTTCGCCAATATAGGAGGCGTTCAAGCGGGTTGGCAGGGAGAAGTCAAGCTGAACGGTACCACACTGCCACGCACGATCCAGGCAGTCATACAGCGTGAACTCAATTTTAGGGCCGTAGAATGCACCCTCACCCGGCTGATAGTCAAACGGGATGTTGTTTTCCTGCAGCGCAACGGCCAGATCCGCTTCCGCGCGATCCCACATTTCGTCGCTACCAATGCGCTTTTCCGGACGGGTAGACAGCTTCACCACGATTTTTTCGAAACCGAAGGTGCTGTACATGTCGTACACCATACGAATGCAGCTATCGACTTCATCGCGAACCTGCTCTTCGGTACAGAAGACGTGAGCATCGTCCTGAGTAAAGCCACGTACACGCATCAGGCCATGCAGCGCGCCCGACGGTTCGTTACGGTGGCAGCTACCGAATTCGGCCATGCGCAGCGGCAGGTCGCGGTAGGATTTCAGACCCTGGTTGAAGATCTGCACGTGACCCGGGCAGTTCATCGGCTTGATGCAGTATTCACGGTTCTCGGAAGAGGTGGTGAACATCGCATCTTTGTAGTTGTCCCAGTGCCCGGTTTTTTCCCACAGCACGCGGTCCATCATGAACGGACCTTTCACTTCCTGATACTGGTACTCTTTCAGCTTGGAGCGCACGAACACTTCCAGCTCGCGGAAGATTGTCCAGCCGTCGTTGTGCCAGAACACCATACCCGGCGCTTCTTCCTGCATATGGTACAGGTCAAGCTGCTTGCCGATTTTACGGTGGTCACGCTTGGAAGCTTCTTCCAGGCGCTGCAGATAAGCATTCAGCTGCTTTTTGTCTGCCCAGGCGGTGCCGTAGATACGCTGCAGCATTTTGTTGCTGCTGTCACCGCGCCAGTAAGCACCGGAGGTTTTCTGCAGCTTGAAGTGATGGCAGAAACGCATATTCGGTACGTGTGGCCCGCGGCACATATCCACGTATTCTTCATGATGATACAAACCTAGTTTGTCATCATGGCTGATGTTTTCGTCAAGAATGGCGACTTTATAGCTTTCACCGCGGTTGACGAAAGTCTCACGCGCTTCCTGCCAGCTCACCTTCTTCTTGATAACGTCGTAATCTTTCTCAGCCAGCTCGTGCATACGCTTCTCGAGCAGCTCAAGATCTTCCTGCGTCAGGGTGTGGTCCAGGTCGACGTCGTAGTAGAAACCGTTGTCAATAACCGGGCCAATCGCCATTTTGGTGTGGGGCCACAGCTGCTTGATAGCATGACCCAGCAGGTGAGCACAGGAGTGGCGAAGAATTTCCAGACCCGCTTCGTCTTTGGCGGTGATTATCGCAAGCTTCGCATCGTTTTCGATAATATCGGAAGCATCAACCAGTTCACCGTCTACGCGGCCAGCGATACACGCTTTGGCAAGACCTGGACCAATATCCAGCGCAACATCCATCGGGCTAACGGGTTTGTCGTAATGGCGTTGGCTGCCATCAGGAAGAGTAATAACAGGCATGTTAAGTCCTTATCTGCAGTGGTGACCCGCACGAAAGATCACATACAGTAGAGAAATTGATTTTAGAACAAGTCGTTGCGTAACCATTTGACCAACAATCGCCGAATTGGTACGCAGTCGGATGCACAAATGAAAAATGGCATCGCTGCCATTCCACCTGTGGGCATGATGGTAACACTAACGAAAAGGGGAATACATCTCTTGTTGCCAGGTTTGCGCCTGATAAATAAGGCCATCCCTGCCCTTTTCAATAAGCGCTATGCCGCTTTGTCCTTCTCTTCCACCAGCACCAGCGGGCATTTCTTCACCCTACACGCCTGAGAGTAAGCCAGCTCGCACACCGCACAAAGGTCTCTTAATTCCGACTCATATTCGTATTCCATGAAATAGCGAAAAGTCCCGCCGCCGGATTCAGTACGCCAGAATCGCTGCGGCTCCAGAATTTCATCAAGCTGCCTGAAGGTCAGGGCTGAAGGGTTATGAAACCCCACTCGTACGCGATAGGTAGTCATGCACGATTATTCTCAGGGCACGATGCATTTTACCAGGCGGTTTTGGTTCTCAAAAAGATAGGAAAAAACGAAGATCGGGATCGCGAGGAAAAACAAAGCCGGACATCATCCGGCTTCTTAGTCTTACATCTTATACCCGAGCGTAATTTGCGTACGTCTGTCGGTATGGTTTGGTGCAGAAGACGGCGGATCGGAGTTCCAGGTCACGTTATAGCCCACTTTCAGGCCAAAGTGTTCACTGATAGCCACGTCCAGCGCCGTTTCGGAGTTGACCGTGGTGTCGTTACTGCCCAGCACGGACACGCCCTGAATAAACTTGGCGTTGTCGGTCAGCTGCCAGTTATAAGTCGCAGACGCATAGCCCAGCGCCTGAGTCTCATTCCCGCCATCGACAAATTCGTCATAACGCACACCAGGACCGAATTCCACACGCAGACTGTGAACCGGGCCGTTCAGCAACTGACGACCATAACCCGCGGTGAAGACATCGCGCGCATGATAGCCGTTGTATCGGTCGGTCAACCAGCTTGCCTGACCAAAGAGATAGTCATAGTCAGTCATGTTGTAACGACCACGCCCACCCGCTGAGTATTTCTCAGAAGAACGCACGTCGTTGGAAGAGGTGTTACTGGCGTTACCCCAAATTGACCAGGCGGTAGCCGTGTTGTACCAGGTCATATTGGTGTTAGCAGTCAAGTTGGAACTTTTGGTATTGCCTGCCTGCGCAAGATAGCCTGCATTCAGATTACCTTCGAAGGGTTTCTTCGCGGTAGTCGGGTCATCCATGACAGTAAATACTGAGTCATCTGCCACTGCGAAGTGGCTAAAGAACGCTCCACCGGTGAGTAAAACCGCAACCGGCACTGTCTTTAAAAGCTTCATTTATTAATCCGTACAACACAAAAAAGAAACCATCAAGGTTCCGGAATCTTTCCTCGGGATCAAATCTAAATCGCCCCGGAAAGGTTACAAATTATAAAAACTCCGCAATAACATAGCAATGGATTCTTGTTTCATTTTTTGTATAAGAACGCTCTTAAAACATCTTTATTTTCATAAGGATACGAAGATTGTGGTTTTAGGGTAATCATTTGATAAATCATGATTTTAATTAACATTTCAATCACCGCTTCGGTGCTACGCTTTAGGACAATAGCTAAAAAAGGAGGAGACATGACCGCTATCTTTACACTCACCCTCGCCCCTTCCCTCGACAGCGCCACCGTCACGGAGCAAATTTATCCAGAAGGGAAACTGCGCTGCAGCTCGCCCGTATTTGAACCCGGTGGGGGCGGCATCAATGTCGCCCGCGCTATAGCCCATCTGGGAGGTCACGCCACGGCGATATTCCCGGTCGGCGGCGCAACAGGGCACCATTTACGCGCGCTGCTGATTGAAGAGCAGGTAACTGTCGATACCGCTGAGACAAAAGACTGGACCCGTCAGAACCTGCACGTCCACACGGAATCTACCGGCGAACAGTACCGGTTTGTGATGCCAGGCGCAGCGCTGTCGGATGAAGAATTCGGGCAACTCGAACAAAAAGCCCTTGCCATTCCCAAAGGCGATATCCTGGTCATCAGCGGAAGCTTGCCGCCGGGCGTTGCCGTTAAAAAGCTTTGCCAACTGGTCAAAGCCGCGCAGGAAAAAGGCATTCGCTGCATCGTGGACAGCTCGGGCGAAGCGCTGGCCGCCACGCTGAAATTAGGCAATATTGAGCTGGTGAAGCCCAATCAAAAAGAGCTCAGCGCATTAGTCCAGCGTGAGCTTACGCAGCCTGACGACGTTCGCGCCGCCGCTCAGCATCTTGTCGACAGCGGCCAGGCAAAACGCGTTGTTGTTTCGCTCGGGCCACAGGGGGCGCTGGCGGTGGATGCCCACGAGTGCGTGCACGTCGTGCCCCCGCCGGTAAAAAGCCAAAGTACCGTTGGTGCCGGAGACAGCATGGTCGGCGCCATGACGCTGAAGCTGGCTGAACGCGCACCGCTGCTGGATATCGTCCGCTATGGCGTAGCCGCCGGCAGCGCGGCTACGCTTAATAAAGGCACCCGTCTCTGCTCGCTTGAAAATACGCAGAAGATCTATACATGGCTGCAAGGCTAACGTTTCGTTGCACAATAAACGGGCTGCCGCAGGGCGCAAACATCGCCATTCCGGCAGCATGGACTATGCTAAAACCTTCAGGATAACAAGGGGGTGACTATGAGCGATGTTGAACGCTATGTGATAACGGTACAATTTGAAGATCGGAGCCTTGCCGACATCAACGAGCTGAACAACCAGCTAACCCTGGGCGGATTCTCACCTACCCTCACCGATGACGAAGGGAAAATACACGAACTTGGGCCAGGCAGTTTTGGGCTAATCAGTACGCTGGATGAACGTGAGGTGGAAACGCTGGCCAAAGGACTGGGCAACGTGGCGCTGGGAACAGAACCTGACGTCATAGTCAGCCGTTGGGAAGTCTGGCAGAAACAAAAGCCATAAGGTTTTGAGTACCGGCCGGGGTTGTGCGTCAGCGCGTGTTTTTGACCGGCAAACGGCGATAAGCTATTGATTGCAGTGTCTACCAGCCAACCTGGGGAGAAAAGTCATGTGGCAAGCCATCCGTCATTTGTTAAGCGAGCCGTTGGGCGACGCAGAAATCGAGCAACGCACTGAGCTACCCGGCGGCGAAATTCATGCAGCCTGGCATATTCGTTATGCCGGTCATGAGATTTTCGTCAAATGCGATGAGCGGGAAATGCTGCCCATCTTTACCGCCGAAGCAGACCAGCTGGAGCTGCTGTCGCGCAGTAAAACGGTCAGAGTGCCCAAAGTTTGGGGGCTGGGCAGCGACAGGGATTACAGTTTTTTGCTGCTGGAATACCTGCCGGCTAAACCGCTGGACGCCCATAACGCTTTTCTTCTCGGCCAACAGTTGGCCCGGCTTCATCAATGGAGCGACCAGCCACAGTTTGGTCTCGACTTTGACAACGACCTTTCCACCACCCCGCAGCCCAACGCCTGGCAGCGCCGCTGGTCAACTTTCTTCGCCGAACAGCGCATTGGCTGGCAGCTGGAAATGGCGGCAGAAAAAGGCATCGACTACGGCGATATCGATCTGATTGTTGATTTCGTTCAGCAGGCGCTGGCCTCGCACCAGCCGCAGCCGTCGCTGCTGCACGGTGACCTGTGGTCAGGTAATTGTGCGCTGGGGCCTGACGGACCGTTTATTTACGATCCGGCCTGTTATTGGGGCGACCGCGAGTGTGACCTGGCCATGCTGCCGCTGCACAGCGACCAGCCGCCACAAATCTACGACGGATATCAATCGGTCTCGCCGCTGCCTTCGGGTTTCCTCGAGCGTCAGCCCATTTACCAGCTTTACACCCTGCTTAACCGGGCAATTCTGTTTGGCGGGCAGCATCTGGTCACGGCGCAAAAAGCGCTGGAACGCGTGTTAGCAGCCTGAGAGTGAGCCACTCCAACCCGGAGTGGCTCGTTATCTTATAAAAAGCCGAGCAGCTTAAAGAAGAAGTAGCCCACCACGATAATAATCACCGGCAGGATATAGAGCGGGAAAATCTGCAGCAAGATGGTGTGGTGGGGAACAATCACCTTCGCGTCGAGCTGCGCTTTGCTGAGCCCATCCGGCCCTTTGGCCTGTTCGAGGATCAGCTGATCCTGCACGCCCTCACGCAGGAATTTTGCCTGGCGACTCATACGAGCCCCTGAATCCTGCAGCGCCAGCCCGATGAAAATTAACGCGTAAATCAGCCAAAAGAAGAGGTTTATCTGGCCGTTAAAGTCCGGCTGCGGCGAGTTATACCAGAAAAGATTCAGGAACGGCGTATTAAACCGCATCATCTCGATCATCACGTGGGCAAAATCCATCATCACGGCGTCAATGCCCGGCTGTTTTTCGCTGTGCTGATACATAAACTTCAGGACCGAAATCACGGTCGACAGCAGCGCCGGGATAAAAATCACCCAGCCCGCCACGCGCTTTAAAATCGCAATGCGTCCAGCTTGTTGATACGTCATGCACTCCCCTTTATTAGGACGTAACGTTATACGCTCAAAGTCTACCCCGTATGGCGCTATTTCGCCTGAGCTTTGCGGGCTAATTTTGCAAAAGCGGTAGCTTCGGGCTTCGTTTCCGGCTAAAGATACACAAACATTTCTTTTAGACGAACAGAAAGGAGTCACTTTATGGCCGAAACGCGCCAGATTCTTGCGGCAATTTTTGATATGGATGGACTACTGATTGATTCCGAGCCGCTTTGGGATCGTGCGGAGCTGGACGTGCTGAAAAGCATCGGCGTCGACATTACTCGTCGTAACGAACTGCCCGACACGCTGGGATTGCGCATCGACCTGGTGGTCGAACTGTGGTATTCACGTCAGCCCTGGAACGGGCCCTCACGTGAGGAAGTCACCGCGCGCGTTATCGAGCGTGCAATTTCGCTGGTTGAAGAAGAACGCCCTCTGCTGCCGGGCGTGGTCGAAGCGGTAAAACTGTGCAAAGAACAGGGCCTTAAGGTTGGCCTCGCCTCCGCCTCCCCGCTGCACATGCTGGAAAAAGTGCTTGAGATGTTCGATTTACGCCAGTACTTCGACGCTATCGCCTCCGCTGAACATCTGCCCTACAGCAAACCACATCCGCAAGTTTACCTGGACGCTGCCGCAAAACTGGGTGTCGATCCGCTTTGTTGCGTCACGCTTGAAGACTCGGTCAACGGCATGATCGCGAGCAAAGCCGCGCGCATGCGCTCTATCGTCGTGCCTGCCGACGAAAACTTTGCCGACCCGCGTTGGTGCCTGGCGGACGTCAAGCTCCCTTCTTTGGTTGAGCTCACCGCGACGGGCCTGAAAGGCTAAATCTCTCGGGCGGCTAATGTCGCCCATCTCCCTGACAAAATGTTACACCGTCACCACTTCCGAATACTGTACAAAAACCCTATACTGGATAAATCGACAGTTTCTTCATTCGGGTTGTATCATGACGGCGGAAGGCCACCTGCTCTTTTCTATTGCCTGCGCAGTTTTTGCCAAAAACGCCGAGCTGACGCCCGTCCTTGCCCAGGGTGACTGGTGGCACATCGTGCCGTCTGCCATTCTGACCTGCCTGCTGCCGGACATTGACCACCCGAAATCCTTCCTGGGCCAGCGGTTAAGCTGGATCTCAAAGCCCGTGGCACGAATGTGCGGCCACCGGGGGTTCACCCACAGCCTGTTTGCGGTGTTTGCCGGGCTGGCGCTGTTTTATCTCAAAGTGCCGGAAAGCTGGGTTATCCCAGCCGATGCGCTGCAGGGCATGGTTCTAGGCTACCTGAGCCACATTCTCGCCGACATGCTGACGCCCGCTGGCGTTCCGCTGCTGTGGCCCTGCCGCTGGCGCTTTCGTTTCCCCGTAGTCCGGCCGCAAAAAGGCAATCAGCTTGAGCGAGCCTTATGCATGGCGCTGTTCGGCCTGGCGGTCTGGATGCCACAAAGCCTGCCCGAAAACGGTGCAGTGCGTTGGTCTTCGCAGATGATAAATTCACTGCAAACCACCTTTAATAGCTTTATTACCCATCAATCCGGACATTAATTCACCGAAAAATCCTATTTAGTAATAATCAATTCCTTTTGTATATAAGAAGAATCCCCGCCATCTGTTACGCTTTGCAACATAACGGCGGCCCATGCGCTGCCGCATGACAATAAATCAGGAGATATGGGGATGAATTTTCCACTGGTAGCGAACATCGTGGTGTTCGTCGTATTGCTATTGCTGCTGGCGCAAACCCGCCATAAACAATGGAGCCTCGCCAAAAAAGTACTGGCGGGTCTGGTGCTGGGCGTCATTTTCGGTCTGGTACTGCACACAATTTATGGCTCCGACAGCGTGGTGCTGAAAGATTCCATTCAGTGGTTTAACGTGGTCGGCAACGGCTATGTACAGCTGCTGCAGATGATCGTTATGCCGCTGGTCTTCGCCTCTATTCTGAGCGCCGTGGCCAAACTGCACAACGCCTCTTCGCTGGGGAAAATCAGCATTCTGTCCATCGGTACGCTGCTGTTCACCACGCTGATTGCCGCGCTGGTCGGGGTACTGGTCACCAACCTGTTCGGTCTGACCGCAGAAGGTCTGGTTCAGGGCAATGCGGAAAACGCGCGTCTGGCGGCGATTCAATCCAACTACATTGGTAAAGTCGCAGACCTGACCGTACCGCAGCTGATCCTCTCCTTCGTACCGAAGAACCCGTTCGCCGATCTGACCGGGGCAAACCCAACGTCTATCATCAGCGTGGTTATCTTCGCCGCCTTCCTGGGCGTCGCGGCGCTGAAACTGCTGAAAGACGATGCGCCGAAAGGCGAGCGTGTTCTGGTTGCTATTGACACCCTGCAAAGCTGGGTGATGAAGCTGGTTCGCCTGGTCATGCAGCTGACGCCATACGGCGTGCTGGCGCTGATGACCAAAGTGGTTGCGGGCTCAAACCTGCAGGACATCATCAAGCTGGGCAGCTTCGTGGTGGCGTCTTACCTTGGCCTGGCGATTATGTTTGGCGTCCACGCTATTCTGCTGGCGTTCAACGGCGTTAGCCCGGTGAAATACTTCCGCAAAGTCTGGCCGGTACTGACCTTCGCGTTTACCAGCCGCTCCAGCGCAGCAAGTATTCCGCTGAACGTCGAAGCGCAAACCCGCCGTCTTGGCGTGCCTGAGTCTATCGCCAGCTTCTCCGCGTCCTTCGGCGCTACCATCGGCCAGAACGGCTGCGCGGGCCTTTACCCGGCAATGCTGGCCGTTATGGTGGCACCAACCGTGGGTATCAACCCGCTGGATCCAGTCTGGACTGCAACCCTGGTGGGTATTGTGACCGTTAGCTCCGCAGGCGTTGCGGGCGTGGGCGGGGGTGCAACCTTCGCCGCGCTCATCGTCCTGCCAGCCATGGGGCTGCCGGTAACGCTGGTCGCGCTGCTGATTTCCGTCGAGCCGCTGATTGATATGGGTCGTACCGCGTTGAACGTCAGTGGTTCAATGACCGCCGGGACCATCACCAGCCAATTGATGAAGCAGACCGACAAAGAGATTCTGAACAGTGAAGAAGAAGTGGAATTAGCCCACCGTTAATCCGAACTGAAATAAAAAGAGGCCGCTATCGCTAGCGGCCTTTTTTTATACTTCGTTTTCCTGACGCACCTGCCTGGCCCAACGCTGCGCCGACTCCGGTAGGGTAAACGGCGGAGACTGACGGAAGGCATCGCCCAACAAGACAAATGCCACATACTGCCCGCGCAGCAGGTAGACATCTTTAAACCCGTCCACGCGCCATGCATGCGCGGGTGGCGCAGGCTCCACGCGAGGCTTATAGGTAATGACAGGTCGGGTGTTCGGTTGACGTAGTGGTTTCATAGGCAACGGGATTTAAACTGGATTAGTGAACAACTTCACCATGATAACGGATTTAACCCGCTTTCGTCGCCCCCTTATCGGCCAGCCTTAGCGGGGCAAAAAAAAGCCCGGCGACAGAAAACTGCAGCCGGGCGCTCTGGTACAGATCCTTAGGCTTTTGGAGCCTGCGGATCGGTGTCGTATTCAGCACAGCTTTGATAGCCGGAGTTAATCACGCGGCCCGCATCATCCAGCGCGACGAAATAGGTCTCAGCCTTGCCGTTACGCTGACCAAGAATGTAGGTCTGGCAGGTGCCCTTCGCGTGGATCATGGTTACTTCAGAAGAAGGTTTGCCGGCAATCTGCTGAACCTGGGCACGGGTCATGCCTTTTTTCACGTCTTTCACTACCGGTTCAGTCACCAGGTCTTTGGTACGATCGTAAGCCGTACACCCTGCCAGCATAGTCATGACCGCTGCCGCGCCTAAAAATCCTGCAAATTTATTATTCATAATTGTCCTCATCAATGATGGTATTGATCCTGCGTGTTAGATAAGCCTGGAATATAAAAGAACATTTTTCAACTCGTTAGCCTGAATGTCTTAAAATTCGGAATAAATGAGTATCCATAAGTTTAATCGCTGGTTTGCAGGAAAAGTCGCCGCCCGTCGGCCCGGTAACCCTTTGAGCCTTGTCGTTTTAACCGCAACAGGGTAAGTTTTAAGGCAGTAAAATTTTGCGGCCTGCGCGTGGCAGGCAGATGGTTATTGGAGGGGTTAAATGGCTCTGCAACAAGAGATTATTCAGGCACTGGGCGTTAGGCCGCAGGTTGATGCCGCCCAGGAGATCCGCGTCAGCGTTGATTTCCTCAAAGCGTACCTTAAAACTTACCCGTTTATTAAATCTCTGGTGCTGGGGATAAGCGGCGGCCAGGACTCCACCCTGACGGGCAAACTCTGCCAGCTAGCCATCAACGAACTGCGTGCAGAAAGCGGCGATGAGAGCTACCAGTTCATCGCCGTCCGCCTGCCGTTTGGCGTTCAGGCCGACGAGCAGGACTGCCAGGATGCCATCACGTTTATCCAGCCTGACCGCGTATTAACGGTGAACATCAAAGGGGCCGTACTTGCCAGCGAGCAGGCTCTGCGTGAAGCGGGTATCGAACTCAGCGATTTTGTTCGCGGCAATGAAAAAGCCCGCGAGCGCATGAAGGCGCAGTACAGCATCGCCGGGATGACCAAAGGCGTGGTGGTTGGCACCGACCATGCGGCGGAAGCCGTCACCGGCTTCTTCACCAAATACGGCGATGGCGGCACCGACATTAACCCAATTTTCCGTCTCAATAAGCGCCAGGGGAAACTGCTGTTGAAAACCCTGGGTTGCCCGGAGCATTTGTACCTGAAGGCCCCGACCGCCGACCTCGAGGACGATCGCCCTTCTCTGCCGGACGAAGCCGCTCTGGGCGTGACCTATACGCAAATCGACGACTACCTGGAAGGCAAAATGCTTCCGGCCGACACCGCGAAAATCATCGAAGGCTGGTATCTGAAAACGGAACACAAACGCCGGCCGCCAATTACCGTGTTTGATGATTTCTGGAAAAAATAGTCGTCAATAGCTTCAGATAAACAATGCTTCAGGGCGGCGCTTGCCGCCCTTTTTACAGGATTGACATGGACACCTCTTCGCAGCGCGCCACGCTTATCGGCCTTATCGCAATCCTGCTCTGGAGCACTTCCGTTGGCCTGCTGCGCAGCATCAGCGAGCATTTTGGCGCGATCGGCGGCGCGGCCCTGCTCTACACCGTCAGCGCGCTATGCCTTTGCATCGCCCGTGGCCTGCCAAAAATACGCGAGCTTCCCCCCCGATATCTATGGTCTGGCGGGCTGCTTTTTGTCAGCTACGAGATAAGCCTGGCGCTTTCAATCGGGTTCGCACACACCCGCGCCCAGTCCCTTGAGCTGGGCATGATCAACTACCTCTGGCCCTGCCTGACCGTCTTTTTTGCCCTGTTTATTAACGGCCAGCGCAGCAACCTGTGGCTATGGCCGGGGCTCGCACTTTCCCTTGCGGGGATTGTTCAGGTTATGAAAGGTGACGGCGACTGGTCCCCGCTCGTAATGTGGCACAACATTCTCGATAACCCTCTGGCCTACGGTCTGGCCTTTGCTGCCGCCATTATCTGGGCGCTTTACTGCAACCTGACGCGGCGCTGGAGCGAAGGCAAAAGCGGCGTCAGCCTGTTTTTCTGCGCCACCGCGCTGGTGCTGTGGGTAAAGTTCGCCTTTGTTCAGCAGCCAGAAATGCACTTCACCCTGTCCGGCACCGCGCAGCTGTTGTTTATGGGAATATCCACCGCCGTGGCCTATTCCGCGTGGAACTTTGGCATTCAGCGGGGAAACATGACGCTGCTCGCCACGGCCTCGTACTTCACGCCGGTGTTATCGGCCCTGCTCGCCACGCTGTGGCTGGGCCTGCATCCGGGCTTTGCCTTCTGGCAGGGCGTGCTAATGGTGGTAGGTGGCTCCCTGCTCTGCTGGCTTGCCACCCGGCGCTACGGTTAACGGCGATTTCCTCTCCATATTATCGGCTGCTATACTGTGCAAATAAACAGTAATAAGGAGTCAAATGTGGTAAGGCGTGCAGGCGCGTCGCGGCTGGAGTTTGAAGCTGCGGCAGTCTATGAATATCCGGAACATCTCCGACCGTGGCTCGAAGGGCTGCCCAAAGCGCCTGGCGTCTACGTTTTTCACGGTGAAAGCGACGTCATGCCGCTGTATATCGGCAAAAGCGTCAATATTCGCACGCGCGTCATGTCCCATTTTCGTACGCCTGATGAAGCCGCGCTCTTAAGGCAGTCCCGCCGTATTACGTTTATCCGCACAGCCGGAGAGCTTGGTGCATTGCTGCTCGAGGCGCAAATGATCAAGGAGCAGCAGCCGCTGTTCAACAAGCGCCTGCGCCGCAACCGCCAGCTTTGTTCCCTGCTACTGCAGGGTGAAACGCCGCAGGTGGTGTATGCCAAAGATGTCGATTTCTCAAGCCAGCCCGGTCTCTACGGGCTGTATGCCAATCGCCGGGCCGCGCTGCAAACGCTGCAGGGGCTGGCAGACGAACACCGGCTCTGCTACGGCCTGCTGGGCCTGGAGTCTCTGAGCAGGGGCCGGGCCTGTTTTCGCTCGGCGCTAAAACGCTGCGCCGGGGCCTGCTGCGGCAAAGAAACGCAGGCCGAGCATCACGCCCGCCTTGTCGCCGCACTCGAACAAGTACGCCTGATTTGCTGGCCGTGGAAAAACGCGGTTGTCATCGTGGAGCGCAGCCCGGAGATAACCCAGTACCATCTGATCGATCACTGGTTTTATCTTGGATCCGTGCCGCGGCTGGAGGACGCCCGGCAGCGCCGCCAGCCGCCGGACGGCTTTGATAACGATGGCTACAAAATTCTCTGTAAGCTGATGCTGAGCGGGGAATATGAAGTGATTGAGCTGGAATAGACTCCCCTCGAAGAGAGGAGTCAGAAAGGCTTACGCCGCCGAAGAAGGCAGAAGCTTCACGATAACCTGCGGCCAGCCGTCGCTGCAGCCCCAAAGGCGCATTTGCTCAATATCCGGTGCCAGCAGGCGATCTTTTTCCAGGAACGCGACGCGCTCGCGAATATCCCCGAAGACCTTTTCAAGCAGCGGGGAACTGCGCAGCGGCCTGTGGAATTCAATGCCCTGAGCCGCCGCCATCGCCTCTATACCCACCACCGCAGCGGTGTTAAAGCACATTTCGCCCAGCCGACGTGCCGCATACGTTGCCATGGAAACGTGATCTTCCTGATTAGCCGACGTTGGCAGACTGTCGACGCTGCCCGGATGAGCGAGCGACTTATTTTCTGAGGCCAGCGCCGCGGCGGTGACCTGGGCAATCATGAAGCCGGAGTTAATTCCGCCCTCTTTCACGAGGAACGGCGGCAGGCCAGATAGCCCGGTATCCAGCAGCAGCGCCAGGCGACGCTCTGAAATAGCCCCAATTTCTGCCACCGCCAGCGCGATGATATCGGCCGCAAAGGCGACCGGCTCCGCGTGGAAATTACCGCCGGAAATCACCTCTCCGGTGCCGCTGAATACCAGCGGGTTATCCGAAGCCGCGTTGGCTTCTATCTGCAGGACACGCGCGGCATGGCGCAGGTTGTCGAGGCAGGCGCCCATCACCTGGGGAACGCAGCGGATAGAATATGGGTCCTGAACACGCCCGCAGTGGACGTGAGAATCTACAATTTTACTGTCGGCAAGCAGCCCGGTCACCGCCGCCGCCACATCAATTTGTCCAGCCTGACCGCGAGCCTGATGAATTCGCGCATCAAACGGCTTCACCGAACCTTTTATTGCCTCCAGCGACAGCGCCCCCGCCACCAGCCCGGCAGCAAAAACCTTCTCGCCTTCAAACAGGCCCCGTAGCGCAAGCGCCGTAGAAACCTGCGTCCCGTTCAGCAGCGCCAGGCCTTCTTTTGGCCCCAGCACCAGCGGCTCAACGCCCGCCAGCTTCAGCCCGTCGACGGCAGGGATCTGCTCGCCGTTAACCCTTACGTTCCCCTCGCCCAGCAGCATCAGCGACAAATGCGCCAGCGGGGCCAGGTCACCGGAGGCGCCCACGGAACCTTTCTCCGGGATGACCGGCATCACGCCCGCGTTGAACAGCGCAATAAGGCTGTCAATCACCAGCAGGCGAACGCCCGAATGCCCGCGTGACAGGCTAATAATTTTGCTGGCCATCACCAGGCGAACAACGTCATCAGGCAAAGCTTCACCAAGCCCGACGCTGTGGGAAAGCACCAGATTACGCTGGAGTTCGGCAAGGTGATCGGTGGCGATGGTCGTTTGCGCCAGCTTGCCAAAACCAGTGTTAATGCCATAGACCACGTCACCGTGGGCAACGATAGCCTCTACGGTACCCAGCGCGCGCTCAACGGCAGCGACCGCGCCGGGATCGAGCCTCAGCAACACGTTGCCGTGATAAATTTCGCGCAGGGTGGCCAGTGAAACGGAACCTGGAGTGAGACTGCATAGCTTCTTTTGCGTTGACATGTCGGCATCCTGTTTGCATCGGATTTTTGTCTATATTTGTATATACAACTTAACTAATAAACCAAATAATCCGCCAGCGGGTCATAGGACTTTTTTATCGAACGGTGAGCAGGATCGCGCTTGTGAAATTTATCCAGCACGGGATGCTGTGAAGCATTTACGGGAAAGGGAGTTGGATAGCGCAACCGCGCCTGAGCAGCACGTTCTGATGATAATCAGCAAGAAGAGAGACTATTGCCCGGTACTGAGGCCGGGCATCCGGCTACAAATAGGTGATTTCGCTGAATAGCAGCTGGCCTTCATTTTTTAACAACCGCAGCGTGTGGCTGCCCTCCTGCCACCAGGCGCCCTGGTCGGGTGAAAGCAGTTTATCTTCCAGCTGCCACTCGCCGCTCAGGACATACACTACCCCGCCTCGGGTACCAAAAGTGGTAAAGGTTCTGTCCGCCACGCGCACCTGCGCCCGGCAGCGGTCACGGTGCGTCATGACGTTAAAATCCATCGACATTCCTCGAGTCAGCTCCGCTTTTACCGGCTGCTCGCCGGCAAAGGTAAACGGCTGGTAGCGCTTGAGCGTATGCCGAAACGCTTTTCCCCCGTCGAGCACCACCTCACTGCCTTCCAGCAGCGTCATCACCCGGTCGACCTGCGGGAAGACGGGAAACTCGCCGTTGTGGGCCAAAGAGGCGATGCTGGCCCGCCAGTTGAAGTCGCGCGTGGCGGGCGGAAAGCAGCATATTTCGCGAGTTTCCCCGGCGCCGTTACGCCAAAGGTTGACCGGCACCTTTCGTATATCAAAGAATTCCATCACCACTCCTGAGGACGCGCGAGATCCGCCCGCCCTGGCAATTGCTCTTTAAATTGAGCGGCACGCCGGACGGTGATTTCCGTTCTCAGCGGCCCGCTCATCTGTTCTCTGTTTTGTTCGCCGGATCTTTGTCAGGCTCCAGTGTTATCGGCAGCCGCAGACGGTTGCTGTAGCCCTGGTTCTATTTTTGTGACAATGATTTAGCGACTTTTTTGTCAGGAAGCAAAGCAAATTTCTTCCCCCAGGCGTCGGACGGCAAAAACTGCGGAGTCAGCTGCAATTTTCTTTGTAAGTTGCTGAAATTGAGTATTTAAAATGATTTGTGTTACCGGTCTGCCCGGCACTGAAGCGGCATCTTACAGATAAGGTGAGGTGTATCATCGGGGAAATAAGGCGATAAAACGAGAAAACCGCCGGTCCTGTTCACAGCGTACATCGCTATTGTGAACAAGACCGGCGGTCTTAATTTAGTCGCTCAGGCTTACTGAGCAGCTGGCATTTTACCTTCATGCGTAGGACGTTCTGTCAGACGCTTCTCAAAATTCGCATTAAACTGTTTTTTCTGATCCGGGGTCAGGATGTTGTAGATTTTGTTCTGGGTTTGCAGATGCGCCAGCATGCGCGTTTTGTTCTGCTCTGCCATTTTATCTACCTGCGCCTGAGCTTTAGCCTGGTCGAAGCTGTCGCTGGCAATCAGGTCGTGCATCGCCCGGCGTTCGTCAGCAGACGGGCGCTGCATTTTACCGCGCTGCTCTTTCATGATGTCTTTGATTTGCTGTTTCTGCGCATCGGTCAGGTTCAGGTCTTTGAACATCATCTCATGCATCGGGCCGCGCATCATTTTATGGTGCATCATCGGCGCATCGGTTTTTGCATCAGCAGCCGGAGTCGCATCTGCAGCGTGGGCCAGGTTAGCGGCGCCCAGAGCCAGGGTGGAAGCGACGAACAGTGCAGTTAATTTACGCATATTTTTTAACCTTCTCTTTTCATTAAATTGACGGCTCGCTTAAAACACGGTGCCGTGTTGACGAGAATGAGTTTACGAGCCTTATCGTCAAGGTGGCGGTGGCATTGGTAAATCATTGAAAGGGTATAAAACAATAATGCGTCAATTATGGAGGAAATAAGAATTAAGGCTGGAAAGAGTGCAACAAAATATAACAACACGATGATTTAAAAGATAATATGGAGAGTGTACAGTAATCACTCTGGTGAAGGAACCCTGTTTCCAGGAATTGTCTGTAAATAAATGCACAACACGAAATGATTAAGCAGCTCAATTATTCAGAGCTGCTTAAAATTTAAATGACTTCCAGCATTAATCCCGCCCGCAGCCCCAGCGCAACGTCCGGGTTGGGGAATAAAACGTACTCTTTTTCCCCCGCGACGACATAACGTTTGTCGCCATCTTCAGCCAGCAGAGTCCCCTTTGGAAATGCGGTAAAATTCTGCGTCTGCCCGGACATATGCAGCACAAACTTCTCTGACTGTCGGGTGATTTGCTGCGCCACCCGGTAGCGCAGCGGCTCGGCCTCCGTGGCGGGCGATTCTGCGCCGCTTAGCAAAGCTGAAATCGCCTCCTGGGTTACCGCAAACTGGCTCAAATCGTTCTGGCCAAACGGCTGCGCTTTTCCCAGCTCCAGCGTGCAGCTCAGGGCGCCAAAATGCTCGCTGCTGAAGTGGCTAAAAGTCCCGCCCGGTTTTTGATGGAACACCAGCGCCTGTAGCCCGGCACAGCCCAGCCACCTTAAAAACGTCTCGCTATATGGCAGAGGCCTCGCCGGAAGCACCCCAAACCGTGGATGATAAGAACTGCGAATCGCGGTGTGCATATCCAGGTGCCAGCGGGTTTGCTCTTCACTTCGCGACCAAAATTGCTCGAGGGCATGCTCAAGCCTTGCCGCTCGCTGTGTCTCAACGCTTTCCGGGAACTGCTGCCAGCGCCCGCCAAACATGCGGTTCATGTCGCTGTGGGTATAACGCTTACCGGCCCGCAGGGCCGCCGGATTACCGAAGATAATCATCGTGCGCCACTGCAGCGGCAACTGCCCCGCGATCAACCTGTCGGTCAACTGGCTGAGGATCTCCACCGGCGCCGTTTCGTTGCCGTGGATCCCGGCGGAAATCACCAGCGCCTTGCCCGTCGCCTCGTGCGGCGTCAGGGTCAGAATGCCCTCATCCCACCAGCGCCAGCTGAGGTGAACATTTTTGCCGGAAGTTTGTTCAGGCGCCTTGCCGGCCAGCGTCTGCGCCAGAAAATCCATCATTCTTTCTCCTCTATTGCTGGAACGGGTACACCGAGCCTAAATCCAGAATACGCGTCAGTTCATCAAGCGCTTCTCGCCCCTCGCGCAGCAGCAGCGGGTCGGCTAAATCCGCCTGCGTCAGGCGGTCGCGATACCAGCGATCGACCCAGCCATTTAACGTCATAAACAGCGTATCGTTCATCATCACCGCCGGGTTAACCGCCTTTAACTCTTCGTCCGTCAGCACCACCCGCAGGCGCAGGCACGCCGGGCCGCCGCCGTTGGCCATGCTTTCCCGCAGGTCAAAGACCTGCAGTTCGCTGATAGGGTTATCCGCCTCCAGCAGTTGATTAAGATAGCGCCAAACGCCGGGATGCTGACGAGATTCTTCCGGCAGCACCAGCGTCATGCCGCCGTCAGCGCGGCTCAGCAGCTGGCTGTTAAACAGATAGGTTGAGACCGCATCGGCAACCGAAACCAGGTTGTCCGGCACTTCAATAGCCTTGAAACCGGGGACATGTTTACCCAATTGCTGATAAAGCCCCGGCTGGTCAACAAACGCATGCTGATGGCAGAACAGCACCTCGCGGTTAGACACCGCGATGACATCATTGTGGAATACACCCTGGTCGATAACCGCCGGGTTCTGCTGAGCATAAATCACCTGTTCAGGCCGTACCTGATTCAAACGTGCCACGCCCTGGCTGGCTTCCAGCGTCTGCCGGGCAGGATAGCGAGCGGGCGCCTGACCACTTTTTGAATCTTCACGGCCATAAACAAACAGCTGCACGCCGGGGTCACCGTATTCGCCGCCCAGGCGATTGTGGTTTGCCGCGCCCTCGTCGCCAAATAACGCCACCTGCGGTAGCGCGCCGTGTACGGCAAAACGCCCGGTATCACGGAACATCGCCCGCAGCACGTTTTCCGTCGTCGGCGCTTCGCTGGCGCGATGAAATTTATTATTCAGGTTGGCGACGGTGAGGTGCACTTTCCCGTCCAGCGTATCGGCCGAAGGCGCCACCGTAGCAGCGTTCGCCACCCACATAGATGAAGCTGAGCTGGCGGCCGACAGCAGCTGCGGAGCCTGGCGAGCCGCGCGTTCAACAACCTGCTCATCGCTGCCGCTGAAGCCTATCTGCCGCAAAACGCCGATATTAGGGCGCTCCTGCGGAGCAATGACGCCCTGCGGATAACCCGCATCCGCCAGCGCTTTCATTTTCAGCAGCCCCTGCTTCGCCGCCAGCTTCGGGTTAGACACGCGAAACTGGTGCTTAGTCGACGCTTCATTGCCAAACGACAGGCCGGCGTAATGGTGGGTCAGCCCCACCAGTCCGTCGAAGTTGGCTTCACGAGCTCGCTTCATGGCTGCTCCTCGCGGCTAAAATCAAGGCCCGGACTTAACGTTTGCGGCAGCGCAAAGCTCGTGCTTTCCAGCGAGGCCATCGGCCAGGCGCAATAGTCAGCCGCATACCAGGCGCTCGCGCGGTGGTTGCCCGAAGCGCCCACGCCGCCAAAAGGCGCGGTACTGGCGGCACCGGTTAACGGCTTATTCCAGTTCACGATCCCGGCCCGCGCTTCCAGCAGCAGCTGGTCAAACTGCTCGCGGGACGGCGAGATAAGCCCGCTTGCCAGGCCATAACGCGTGTCGTTGGCCATACGGATAGCGTCGTCAAAGCTGTTATAGCGGTAGATAGCCAGCAGCGGGCCAAACACTTCTTCATCCGGCACGTCGGCCACGCCGCTAAGCTCGACGATCCCCGGCGTCAGTAATGACGTTCCAGGGCGAATCATTTTCGGTTCCAGCAGTGGCTTACCGCCGCGCACGACGTGCTCCTGAAACGCGGTCAGCACACGCTCGGCGGCCTGCACGGAAATAAGCCCGCCGATGAACGGCTGTGGAATGGCATCCCATTCGCCCGGCTGCAGGCGAGCAGAAACTTCAACCAGGCGGCGAATAAATTCATCCCCCTGCTCGCCCTGCTTCACCAGCAGGCGACGGGCGCAGGTACAGCGCTGTCCGGCGGTGATAAACGCAGACTGGATCGCCACGTGAACGGCCCCGTCGATATCCTGCGGATCTTCGACGATCAGCGGGTTGTTGCCCCCCATTTCGAGGGCGAGGATCTTCTCCGGCTGCCCGGCGAACTGGCGGTGAAGGTGGTAACCGGTGCCCGCACTGCCGGTAAACAACAGGCCGTCGAGATCTGACTGCTGCGACAGCGCCTGCCCGGTTTCGCGCCCGCCCTGTACCAGGTTAAGCACGCCGGCAGGAATACCGGCCTCTTCCCACAGTTTCATCACCTGTTCACCGATGCGCGGCGTGAGCTCGCTCGGCTTAAAAATGATGGTGTTCCCGGCCAGCAGCCCCGGCACGATATGGCCGTTAGGTAAATGGCCGGGCAGATTGTACGGGCCGAAGACCGCCAGCACGCCGTGAGGGCGATGGCGTAAAGTTGCCGCGCCGTCCGGCATCGCGGTCTTCGTTTCACCGGTTCTGGTGTGGTAAGACTTGATTGAGATGGCAATCTTGTTGACCATCGCGGCCGCTTCGGTCGCGGCCTCCCAGCGCGGTTTCCCGGTTTCCTGGGCGATGGTCTCGGTGAGTGCGGCTTTATTCGCTTCCAGCAGCCCGGCAAAACGCTCGACAATCTCCTGGCGTTCGGCAAACGGGCGCTTCGCCCAGCCAGGAAACGCCGCGCGTGCGGCACGGCAGGCCTCATCTACCTGATCTTTATCCGCCACCAGCCCTTCCCACAGCAGCGAGCCGTTCACCGGGTTATGCTTTAACAGCGCTTCGCCGCGCCCTGGAACCCATTGTCCGTTAATCCAGTTAGTCATACTTTTTTCTCCTCGGGGCACAGGCGCACCACGCGCACGGTGTCTCCGCTGGCGCACTTCAGCGCGTCGGCGGTGGCGGCATCAAGAACCAGTTTCTCGCCTTTCGGGTCAGCTTTGATCAGCATGACGCGGAACTGGTGGTAATTTTCATTGGCGACCAGGCAGATCGGCAGCTCGTCGGTAGCGGGCTGGCCGATAGCCACGGTCTGCAGGCGGCTTTTACGGATAGCACGTACGCGGTCGATATCACATTCCAGCGTAGGGCCGCCGTCGAAAATGTCGACATAGTTCCGGTAGCGGAACCCTTCTGCTTCAAGCACGGTGCGCGCAGGCGCCGTTTGCGGATGCACCTGGCCGATAACCGCCTGCGCCTCTTTGGAGAGGAAGTCGGTATAAATCGGGTGTTTTGGCATCAGTTCGGCAATAAAAGCTTTCTGCCCGGTGCCGCACAAATAGTCGGCACGGGCAAACTCCATCGAGAAGAAACGATTGCCGAGGCTTTCCCAGAACGGAGAATGCCCGTGCTCGTCGATCACGCCGCGCATCTCGGCAACCACTTTGTCGTTAAAGCGCTCGCGGAAGGCCGCCATAAACAGGAAGCGGGATTTCGACAGCAGGTAACCGTTCCCCTCTTTACGCCAGGCCGGATCGAGGAACAGCGTACAAAGCTCGCTGCTCCCGGTATGGTCGTGGCTCAAAAACAGCGTCGGCAGCGCGTTGTAGATATTTAACTCTTTGGAGGCGTGAACCAGCGTGCCAACCCGGTAGTTGTACCAGGGATCGTTCAGCCCCACCGCCACTTCGATGGCGCAAATCCCCACCACCTGGCCACAGCTGGAATCCTCCAGCACAAATACATAGCCCTGGTCGCCTTTCGGCAGCCCGCCCTGCCAGGTTTGCAGCGAGCGTTCGATGCGGTCGGCCAGCGTTTTTTCATCGGCGGGCAGCGAGGTCAGCCCGCCGCCGGTTTTCCCGGCAAGCGCGAGCAGCCCCGACAGATCGCCTCGTTCAACCGGGCGGATAACCATCATGATGAGACTCCAGCGAGGAAGCGTTCACAGGCGCGTTCAAAGCGATCCAGACCGAGCTGAACTTCCGCCTCGCTGACGATGAGCGCGGGCGCAAAACGCAGCACGTTAGCCCCGGCAATCAGCATCATCAGACCTTCCTGCGCGGCGGCCTGCAGAATAAGTTTAGCTTTACCTGCATGTTCCGGGCGCAGCGCACAGCCGATGAGCAGCCCTAAGCCACGAACTTCGCTGAACAGCTGATGTTTCTGGTTGATGTGGTTCAGGCGCTCAACGAACCAGTCATGGCGCTGCTTCACGCCGTTCAGGACTTCTGGCGTATTGATAATTTCCAGCACTCGCCCGGCAACCGCTGAGGCCAGCGGGTTACCGCCGTAGGTAGTGCCGTGGGTGCCGACAACCATCACTTTGGCAAAGCGATCGGTGGTCAGCAGCGCGCCGATAGGGAAGCCACCGCCCAGCGCTTTGGCCGTAGAAAGAACGTCCGGCGTCACGCCATAATGCATATAGGCATACAGCGAGCCGGTGCGGCCCACGCCGGTTTGCACTTCATCAAAAATCAGCACCGCGTTGTGTTTGTCACACAGCTCGCGCAGCCCCTGCAGGAACTCAGGCGTGGCGGGCACTACGCCGCCTTCCCCCTGCATTGGCTCAACAATGACCGCGCAGGTTTCATCGTTGATCAGCTCACGGGCGGACGGCAAATCGTTAAATACCGCGTGGTTGATTTGCGGAGGCAGCGGCGCAAAATCCTGGGAATAGGCAGGCTGACCACCGGCCGTGACGGTAAACAGCGTACGGCCGTGAAACGCATTCTTGAACGCTACAATACCGCTTTTCTGCGCGCCAAAATTATCATGAGCGTATTTACGAGCCAGCTTCAGCGCAGCTTCGTTTGCTTCTGCGCCCGAGTTACAGAAGAACACTTTCTCGGCAAAAGTGGCGTCAATCAGCTGCTTTGCCAGCTTCAACACCGGCTCGTTGGTGTAGCCGTTACCGGTATGCCAGAATTTTGCAGCCTGCTCTTCCAGCGCTTTGCGCATTTCAGGATGGGCGTGCCCCAGAGCGTTAACCGCGATGCCGCCGGCAAAGTCGATATAGTCTTTTCCCTGCTGGTCCCACAGGGTGGAACCCTCGCCGCGAACCGGAATAAAAGGCGCAGGGGCATAAACCGGCATCATCCATTCGTCGAAATGTTGGCGTGTAATTGACTGCGACATAGTGACCCCTCACGGTAAACAAAAAGTTTATTAAATGTTAAATAATTGAGTGTTTGCGCTGTAAATGTAGATTGCAGACATCGTGCCAGCCAGCGATAAAAATGCATAAACCTGTGAGGGAAACGAAAAATCAATAACTTAAAAACACCCCTCATTCACTAAAAGTGAATAATAAGTGCATAGTTTTAACGTAGCGCCTGATTCGCGACACGAAAACAAGAAATATTATGCAGTGGTAAAATATAATGCTGGAATTGTGATCGCCTTCGGGATTTGCCTGCCGTTTTCGCCCCCTTTTTGCGCATTGAGATCAATTTTGGTGCAAATGTTGCTTTATTTCTGCCCGTCAGGCGTGCCTATGGCAGCGATTAGCTTCGGCGCAGCAACCTGCGCCGTTTTCTGCTACCATCCTGCAACAATTAACCTGACAACCTGGCAGCGACTATGAAATTTGTCTCTTTTAATATCAACGGCCTGCGCGCCCGTCCTCACCAGCTGGAAGCCATCGTAGAACAGCATCAGCCGGACGTTATCGGTCTGCAGGAAACCAAAGTGCATGACGATATGTTCCCGCTCGAAGATGTGGCGAAACTCGGCTATCACGTGTTTTATCACGGCCAGAAGGGCCACTACGGCGTGGCGCTGCTGACCAAAGAGAAGCCGATTGCGGTACGTAAGGGCTTCCCGGGCGACGACGAAGACGCCCAGCGCCGCATTATCATGGCGGAAATCCCTTCGGAGTTCGGCAACCTCACGGTGATCAACGGCTACTTCCCGCAGGGCGAAAGCCGCGATCATGAAACCAAGTTCCCGGCTAAAACCAAGTTTTACCAGGATCTGCAGGACTTCCTGCAGGGTGAGCTGCGCCCGGAAAACCCGGTACTGATCATGGGTGACATGAACATCAGCCCGACCGATCTGGACATCGGCATTGGGGAAGAAAACCGCAAGCGCTGGCTGCGTACCGGGAAATGCTCGTTCCTGCCGGAAGAGCGCGAATGGATGGCTCGCCTGCTCGGCTGGGGCCTGGTAGACACCTGGCGCCACGCCAACCCGGAAGCGCAGGACAAATTCTCGTGGTTTGACTACCGTTCAAAAGGCTTCGACGATAACCGCGGCCTGCGTATAGATCTGCTGCTGGCAAGCCAGGGGCTGGCGCCGCACTGCGTGGCAACAGGGATCGACTATGAGATCCGCGGCATGGAAAAACCGTCCGACCACGCACCTGTTTGGGCGCAGTTTAAGCGCTAAGAGAAATACTGAAGGTCGACATATCTTCAGAAAAGGACGGCGAGATGCGGTTTTTCCCCCTGACGAGGAGCAAACAGAATGCGTAAGATCCTGTTTTTGCTGCTGGCCACGCTGGTCATCTCGCTGTTAGTCCTGCTGCCGCCGGGCACCCTTAGCCTGGCGACGCTGCAGAAATACCATGCCCAGCTCTCGCTCTGGCACGCCGAGCGCCCGCTGCAGGTAATGGGGGCTTTTTTCATCGGCTATTTCCTGATTTCCGCCCTTTCTATTCCCGGCACGCGCATCATGACGCTGATGGGCGGCGCGCTGTTTGGGCTGATTGAAGGCACCGTTCTGGTCGCTACCGCGGCCGCCAGTGGCGCAACTGTGGCGATGCTGCTCAGCCGCTATCTGCTGCACGACTGGGTGCAGCGGCGCTTTGCCGCGAGAATGGCGAAGATTAACGAAAACATTAAGAACAATATCACGCAGTGCCTGTTTGCCCTGCGCCTTGTGCCCGTATTGCCCTTCTCCATCATCAACCTGCTCATGGGCCTGACGTCCATTTCCGCCCTCCGTTTTGCGGTGATAACGCTACTCGGCCTGCTGCCGTCCATCGTGCTGTACATCAGCACCGGCCGCCAGCTTAGCCAGATAGAAAGCCTGCGGGACATTATTTCTCCCGCCATGCTGCTGCTGTTTGCGCTGATTGGCCTGCTGCCGCTGGTTTCCCACTGGCTGATAAAAAGAGCCCGGCTCAAAAACTAAACGCCCCCGGCGAGCGAAGGCGTTTTGTCATTACCCTTGCGAAAGCAACGTCACCTCGATATTGCCGGTAATCGCCCGCGAATAGGGGCAGGTTGCATGGGCAGTTGCCAGTAAAGTTTCGCGCTGGGCTTCGTTTAGCCCCGGCAGCTTAACGGTCAGCGTGACGGCGAGAGCAAAGTGGCTGTCGTTATCCACTTTACCCAGCGAGACGCTGGCCTCGACAGCGGTCTCCTCCGGCACACGGATCGCCAGTTTTTTCCCCGCCAGACCTATCGCGCCCATAAAACAGGCCGAATAGCCGACGGCAAAAAGCTGCTCCGGGTTGGTGCCTGGTTTCCCGGAGCCCGGCGTGCTGAGCTGCACGTCCAGGCTGCCGTCGTCCGAACGCCCGTGCCCGCTGCGGGCACCAACGGTGGTGGTATGGGCGGTATACAGCACTTTTTCGAGTCTGGCGGTCATGGTGATTCCTCAATCGTGGGTGGCAAGAGCCGCCATTTAACCGCTGCCGTGTATCTGCCATGTGTCCAGCTTCGGGCCAAAATGTATAAGCCTGTATCCACTTCATGACCTGGCTCAAGCACGCTGTCACTGCCCCTCCGCTATACTCCACGCCTTTACGGAAGTGGGATCGACATGACGATGGGCAAGCAAAAGAAAAGGATTACGCGTGCGTAAGATAATCTTCGCCCTGCTGGTGATAGCCGTGGCGCTCTTTCTTTTCCTGCTGCCACCGGGAACCCTGAGCCTGCAGGCGCTTCAGCATTCTCAGGCACAGCTTGTTCACTGGCACGCACAGCATCCCATGTTGGCGGCAGGCGCTTTTTTCTTCTGCTATTTTCTTACTGCGGCTTTTTCCATTCCGGGTGCCACATTGCTGACGCTGTTGGGCGGCGCGATGTTTGGTCTTGTGCAGGGCACGCTGCTGGTTGCTGTCGCTGCCACCGGAGGCGCCACGGTGGCCATGCTCATCAGCCGTTATCTGCTTCGGGACTGGGTGCAGCGCCGCTTCTCACGCATGATGGAGAAGGTTAACCAGGGCGTACAGCGAGACGGCGGTCATTACCTTTTTGCCCTGCGGCTCGCGCCGGTCTTCCCGTTCGTGCTGGTGAATTTATTAATGGGGCTGACGCCGATGGGCGTGGTTCGCTATGCCGTAATTAGCCTGTTGGGCATGCTGCCCGCCATCGTGGTGTACATCAATACCGGCAGGCAGTTGAGCCAGCTGCAAAGCCTGAGCGATATTCTCTCGCCCGGCATGATGCTGATGTTTGCCCTGCTGGGGCTGCTGCCGCTGGCCTCGCGCTGGCTGGTCAGGCTCACCGCTAAATAACGTTTTAAGGACACTCTCTTGCAACGCTTTATTCCTGGTATGCGGGCGCTGATGTTTGCCCTGTCACTGGTCGGCTTTAGCGCCGTCGCACAAGCCCAAAGCTGGCAGGAGATTCGCCAGCAGGCGAACGGCCAGACGGTTTACTTCAACGCCTGGGGCGGCGATCCAGCCGTCAACGCATACCTTGCCTGGGTCAGCCAGGAGGTAAAAAACCACTACGGCGTGACGCTCAAGCTTGTGAAGCTGGCGGACGCAGCCGATGCGGTCAGGCGTATTCAAAACGAAGCGGCGGCGGGCAGAAAAAATGGCGGCTCCGTAGACCTGCTTTGGGTCAACGGCGAAAACTTTAGCGTGCTCAAGCAGGCGGGTTTACTCAGCGAAAGTTGGGCCGAAAGCCTGCCAAACTGGCGGTATGTCGACCTTAATAAACCGGTGCGCGAGGATTTTTCGGTGCCGGTTAACGGCGCGGAAGCGCCCTGGGGGAGCGCGCAGCTGATGTTTATCGGCGATAAGCAACGCACGCCCGGGTTCCCGCAGAATGCACAGCAGCTACTGGAGTTCGCCAGGGCTAATCCCGGCAGGCTCAGCTACCCGCGCCCGCCGGATTTTACCGGTACGGCGTTTCTGGAGCAGTTGCTGATTGTGCTGACCGAACGGCCGGAGGCGTTGAAAACCGCGCCTAACCCGGCGAGCTTTGAACAGGTTACCGCCCCGCTCTGGCGCTATCTCGACCAGCTGCAGCCTTACCTTTGGCAGAAAGGCAAAGCCTTCCCGCCGACGCCAGCGAGAATGGATCGCATGCTGGCCGACGGCGAGCTGTTAGTTTCCATGACGTTCAATCCGGCGCACGTGGACAATCTGATTGCCCGCCGCCAGCTTCCTGCGTCGGCAGTCTCCTTTGGCTTCCGGGAAGGTATGCTGGGTAACGTGCATTTTGTGGCTATCCCGGCGAACAGCAGCGCCAAAGCCGGTGCGCAGGTGGTAGCCAACTTCCTGATATCCCCGGCAGCGCAAATTCGTAAAGCTGACCCGGCGGTATGGGGAGATGCAAGCGTGCTGAACGGCGATGCACTGCCCCAGCGTCAAAAAGTACAGCTGCAGAAACTGATGCCCAAAAGTCAGCGCCCTGTACCCTTCTTTGCCGAACCGCACGCCGCCTGGGTCACCGCCATTGAACAGGCCTGGCTGCAACGCTACGGTTCCCGATGAGCCGCAGCTTTGCGCTAGCCGGATGGCTGGCGGCAGGCCTGGTGTTTATCCCCGTGCTGCCGGGGCTTGCCCTGATGATTCCGCCCTTATTGAGCGGTGAAACCTGGCTTGCCCTCTGGCAGGACTCGCAGTGGCCCGAAGCCTTACTGGCCACGCTGGTATCAACCCTTATCAGCGCCGGCGGCGCATTGCTGCTGACGTTGATAATTATCTGCGGCCTGTTTCCCGGCGAGCGCTGGCAGCGCTATCTTCGGCGTCTACCGCTGCTGCTGGCTCTGCCGCACGTCGCCTTTGCCAGCGGCTTTTTCTTTCTATTTTCAGACAGCGGCTGGCTGGCCCGCCTGCTTAACCTCTCGCTGCCGCCGGATAACTACGGCGTAGCCCTCGGGATTATGCTGGCGCTGAAGGAAGCCTGGTTCTTGCTGTGGTTCTCGGCCGCGCAGCTGCCAGGCGAACGGCTGAGCCAACAGCTAACGCTCGCCAGAACGCTCGGCTACGGCGGGCTTCAATCTCGCCTGTTTGTGCTCGTGCCGCAGCTTCTGCCTCGCCTGGGCTGGGCGCTGGTGGCGGTAGTTGCCTACAGCCTGTCCGTGGTGGACGCCGCGCTGATACTGGGCCCCGGTAACCCACCGACCTTTGCCGTGCTGGCCTGGCAGTGGCTAACCGACAGCGATGTCTCCCGCCAGCACATGGGGCTTGCCGCGTCCGGCGTCTTGTTGCTGATGCTCGGAGGCATTGTTATTGGCGGGCGTGTAACGTGGAAACTGATCGAGCCGCGCAGCATAAAATTTTCAGGCAGACGTCATCAGCTGAGCATCACCTTTGTGGGCGAGGGGATAAGCCACGCGCTCTCACTGCTTGCCCTCTCGGCCACCCTAATGCTCGCCATCTGGTCCTTCGCTGAAGGCTGGTTCTATCCCGCCCTGCTTCCGGAAAATTTTACCCTTAGCGGCTGGCGGCAGGCAGAACTTGCGCCGCTTTGGACAGGCCTTATTGCGGGGCTTATCAGCGCCTTTCTCGCGCTGCCCATTGTGCTGCTTTGGCTGCAGGGCTGCCCTCGCCGCTACGATGGCTGGCTTTTTCTTCCGCTTTTGCTTCCCGCGCTGCCGCTGGCCGCCGGGCAGTATCAGCTGCTGCTCAGGCTGGAGCTGGAAGGGACATGGCTCGCGCTTATCTGGAGCCATCTTTTATGGGTCGTGCCCTACACGCTGCTGATCCTGAAGCCCGCCTGGCAGCAAATCGATCCGCGCCTGGTGCTCATGGCGCAAACTTTCGGCTGGTCGTCTGGAAAAATTCTCTGCCTCACCAAAGTCCCACTGCTTGTGCGCCCGCTGCTGGCGGCGATGGCGGTTGGTTTTTCGGTGAGCATTGCGCAATATTTACCTACGCTTTATGCCGGAGCGGGCCGCTTTACGACCGTGACCACGGAAGCCGTAGCGCTCAGCAGCGGCGGGGATCCGCCACAGTTTGCCCTCCAGGCGCTGCTGCAAACGCTGCTGCCGATGGGGATGTTTATCATCACGACCTGGCTTAGCCGCCTGGCCGGTGCCTACAGAAAAGGATTATGTTAATGCTCAGCGTGAGGAACTGTTCAATACTGCGCGACGGCAAGCCGCTGCTGGAAAATATCAGCTTCGACGTTCCGCCCGGAGGCGTAGTGACGCTGATGGGGCCATCTGGCGCGGGAAAATCAACATTTTTGAACTGGACGATCGGTGATTTGCCGGAAGCGTTCACCGCAGGCGGAACGCTGGAGCTTAACCAACGCCGTCTGGAATCGCTGCCCGTTGAACAGCGCCGCATCGGCATGCTGTTTCAGGATGCCCTGCTGTTCCCGCATCTCGACGTGGGGCAAAACCTGCTGATGGCCGCTCCGGCCAACATCAAGGGGCGCTCGCAGCGGCAGCGGCTTGTCGCAGAGGTGCTGAAAAATGCAGGGCTGGCAAACTATGAACGCAGAGATCCTGCGACGCTTTCCGGCGGCGAGCGCGCGCGAATCAGCGTGCTCCGCGCCCTGGTTGCCGAGCCTGAAGCCTTACTGCTGGATGAGCCTTTTTCCAGGCTGGATCTGCCGCTACGCCAGAGTTTCCGGGAATTTGTCTGGCAAAAAACCCACCAGCTCGGGCTGCCGGTGGTCATGGTAACCCACGATGAACAGGATATTCCCGCTGGCAGCCAGGTTATTTGGCTTTAGCCCACCGAACATGAGATATCGCAAAGAAGCCAGAACCTACGGTGACTAAACTGGCGGCTCTTTTGCTATCCTTCAGGTTATTAGATGAAACGTGTGTCTCCGTTAACCACCGCCCTGCTGCTTGCCGGGCTGTCCCATGCCACCTTTGCCGCCGCGATGCCTGCTGAAATGAACCTTTCTAGCGTAAAAGCCGAAAATGGCGTGGTGATCGACACCCGTCCGAGCGCGTTTTACAACGGCTGGCCGCAGGCCGTGAACACCGTCGGCGGCCATGAACCCGCCGCGCTGAACCTGTCTGCCTCGTGGCTAACGCTGATGAGCGACGAGCAGCTTGGCGAGTGGGCAAAACAACATCAATTAAATAAAACCGGGCTGATTGCGCTCTACGGCGACGACGCTCAGGCCGTTAAGACTCGTTTAGAAAAGCTGGGCTTTACTCAGGTTTCAATGCTGAAAGACGGGCTGCAGGATCCTTCCCGTCTGCAGAAACTGGCGCATTTTGAGCAGCTGGTTTACCCGCAGTGGATCCACGATTTACAGAATAAAAAGCCGGTTACCGCCGCGCCTGCCGGCGACTGGAAGGTCATCGAAGCCGGCTGGGGCGCGCCGAAGAAATATCTTCTCAGCCACATTCCCGGCGCGGGCTACATCAACACCGAAGAAGTTGAAAGCGAGCCGCTGTGGAATAAAGTGTCCGACGACAAGCTGAAAGCCATGCTGGCGAAGCACGGCATCCGGCACGATACTACGGTCATTTTGTATGGTCGTGACGTCTATGCTGCGGCACGTGTGGCGGCGATTATGCTGTATGCCGGAGTGAAAGATGTACGCCTGCTGGACGGCGGCTGGGCAACCTGGAGCGCGTCTGAGCTGCCCGTGGAGCGTGGTCTGCCGCCACAGCCTGCTCCGGCTGACGATTTTGGCGCAACAATCCCCGGCCAGCCGCAGCTGATGCTGGACATGGAACAGGCCCGGGCGCTGCTGCACCGCAAAGATGCTTCTCTGGTCAGCATTCGTTCCTGGCCAGAGTTTATCGGCACCACCAGCGGCTACAGCTACATCAAGCCCAAAGGCGAAATTGCGGGCGCTCGCTGGGGCCACGCGGGATCTGACTCCACGCATATGGAAGACTTCCACAACCCGGACGGCACCATGCGCACCGGGGACGATATCGCCGCCATGTGGAAAAGCTGGAATATCACTCCCGATCAGCAGGTTGCCTTTTACTGCGGCACAGGCTGGCGCGCCTCAGAAACGCTGATGTATGCGCGGGCCATGGGCTGGAAGAACGTCGGCCTGTACGACGGCGGCTGGTATGAATGGAGCGCCGATCCGAAGAACCCTGTGGTGAGCGGCGAGCGCAAGCCAAACTGATCCCGGATTGAGGATTACGCCCCTCACCCTGCCCCTCTCCCCAAAGTGGAGAGGGTTAGGGTGAGGGGGCTTAATCTGCGGATTTCCCCAGCCGTTTTAACGTCTTATACCCGCCCCAGACGCGGTTCAGCGTCGTCAGCCAGCACAGCCCGCCGAAGATCCACGCCAGCCAGGCAAACCAGCCGGGGAAGAGGCAGCCCAACACAAACAGCAGAATAGTCTCGGTACCTTCGGTCAGCCCGCCCAGATAGTAAAACGACTTATGGGCATAGCCCGGGTTGGCGATGTCGTGCTTCTGCGCCAGGGCAGCGAACGCCAGAAAACTGCTGCCGGTGCCGATAAACGAAAACAGCAGCCACGCGCCGGCGAGCGCATTTTGCGCGGGGTCAGCGAGAATAAAACCAAACGGCACGAGGGCGTAAAACAGAAAATCCAGCGCGATATCGAGAAAACCGCCCGCATCGGTTAACCCTCTTCGCCTTGCCAGCGCGCCGTCCAGGCCATCAAGCAGGCGGTTAAGCACAATCGCGACCAGCGCCAGGCTATACCACTGCAGCGCCAAAAAAGGCAGCGCCAGTACGCCCAGGGCAAAGCCCGCCAGCGTCAGGCGATCCGGCGTGATGGCAGGTTTGTCCAGCGCGGCGGCGAGGCAGTTAAGAGCGGGTTTGATACGCGGGTGAAGATAGCTGTCGAACATTTATTTTTTCCCGTTCGTCGGGCACAGCCCCTGAGATGGGATATCCAGCGCGGCGTTAAAGCGGGCAGAAAGATTTTGAAAAGCAATCAGGGCGGTAAGCTCGGTCATCGCCTGGTCATTGAAATGCTGCTTAAGCGTCTGTTTGAGTTCATCAGGTACCCGCGGCGGCGTGGCGGTCATTGCTTCGGCGTAGGCCAGCGCGGCCTGCTCTTTCTCACTGAAACCCGGTTCGCTGCGCCAGTTGGCTACCGCCAGAACTTTCGCCATCGACCCGCTGCGTTCAGCCAGGCGCAGGCTGTTCGCGTCGATACAAAATTCACAGCTGCACTGCTGCGACACCCTGGTCATCACCAGCGAGCGGGTTACCGGGTCGATTTTTGCCCGACGTCTTTCCAGAAAACCGACAAATAGCGCCACCAGCCAGAATAAATAGGGCAGCCTGCCCCACCAGCGGGTCGGGTTCAGCACAGCGCCAAAATGCTTTTCCTGCATCGCCACAATCGGACGCAGGCTTTTGGGCAAAGTTTTCAAAGGCGCAATCCAGGGCGCGCGTTTCGTTTCCATTGTTCAGTCACTCTTCTGATCGGCTGTGATGGCGGTTATTATGCCACGCCTGCCCCACAGAGAATGGACACCGATGCTAAAAAACCTTGATGTTGTCGCGGCTATTATCGAGCGTGAAGGAAAAATTTTGCTGGCCCGCCGCCCGGAAGAAGGCGATCAGCCCGGCCTGTGGGAGTTCCCCGGTGGGAAAGTGGAAGCCGGAGAAACGCAGCCGGAAGCGCTGGCGCGAGAGTTACGGGAAGAACTGGGGATTACGGCGCAAATCGGCGGCTACGTTGCCAGCCATCGGCGCGAGGTTTCCGCCAGGATGATTAATTTGCACGCCTGGCACGTCACAACATTTCAAGGCGAGTTAACCACCCATTGCCACAGCGAGCTGGCGTGGTGCGAGCCGCCGGAAGCGTTTGGCTATGCCCTCGCCCCGGCGGATATCCCGCTGCTTGAAGCGTTTATGGCTTCACGCGACGCCAGACCAGCGGATTAGTCCCTAAGACTTTTTCATCGCGCTGGCACTGCAGCAGAATACCTTCGCTTTTCACTACCGCCCCTTCCGAGTAGTTTTTATTCTCATAAATACAGCACTGGTTGCAGGGCGGCGTCTGCGGCTGATTGCTGTTGGTAAACACTTCCGGCGGCACCACCACGTCAACGTCAGGCTGACGGTGCTGAACCGCCATCGCCGGCAGACTCATCATTAGCATCGCGGCGGCGGCGGCGAGCAGGCTTTTTACTGGCATCATCACTTCCCTCTTTTTTGGCCCAACGTTTCGCTTTTTTTCCGTCATCCTGGGCTTTGATGCCCTTAAAGGCGTGGCGCACCGGCGTGGTTCGCGCCTGATGAATCAGGTCATAAAGCGTTTGCACCAGCGGCTGCATAAAGTCCTGATAGCGGCACTGCTTTTCGCTGATTTGCGTCAGCGTCGACTCCCAGTGCGCGGTCATATCCGGCCTTGCGGCCAGTTCCGGCAGCGAGTGGATCAGCGCCCGCCCGGCGTCCGTAGAATGAATATAGCGCCCTTTCTTGACCAGGAAGGCGCGTTTAAATAACAGTTCGATGATCCCGGCTCGCGTTGCTTCGGTGCCTAATCCGTCCGTCGCGCGCAGGATCTTTTTCAGATCTTTATCCTGCACAAAGCGCGCAATCCCGGTCATCGCCGACAGCAAAGTCGCGTCCGTAAAATGGCGCGGCGGCTGAGTTTGTCGTTCCACGACTTCACCGTGCTCACACAGCAGTTCGTCACCCTTCGCCACCACCGGCAGCGGGGTGCCGTCGTTCTCTTCATCACGCTCTTTGTTGCCCAGCAGCGTGCGCCAGCCTGCTTCCGCAAGGAAACGCGCTTTGGCAATAAATTTGCCTCCGGCGATATCCAGATCGATGGTGCATTTGCGGAACACCGCATCGGCGCAGAACTGCATTAAGTATTGACGGGCGATCAGGCCATAAACTTTAGCCTCATTTTCACTTAATGAAATAGAAGAACTGCGGGCGGTAGGAATTATGGCGTGGTGCGCGTCGACTTTTTTGTCATCCCAGCAGCGATTACGCAGGTCGGCATCTACCGCGGGCTGCGGCAGTAAATCCGGCTGATGCACGCTGATAGCGTTCAAAACCGCATGGCGCCCGGCAAAATGCTCTTCGGGCAGGTAGCGGCAGTCGGAACGCGGGTAGGTAATCAGCTTGTGGGTTTCGTACAGCTTCTGGCAGATATCCAGCACGTTCTGGGCGCTCAGCCCAAAGCGTTTTGCCGCTTCAATTTGCAGGCTCGACAGCGAAAACGGCAGCGGTGCGATTTCCGATTCCCGTTTATCGTTATAGGCGGTCACCAGCGCAGGATGGCCGTTGATACGCGCCACAACGTGCTCTGCCAGCTTGCGGTTCAGCAGGCGTCCTTCTTCGTCCTGATGCGGCTCGCAGGATTCGCTGGGTTGCCATACGGCGACAAATCGCTCGTCGGCAGGCGTCACGATATGAGCTTTCACTTCAAAATAATCTTTGGCGACGAAGTTCTCGATCTCTTCATCGCGGCGTACCACCAGGCCCAGTACCGGCGTCTGTACGCGGCCAACGGAGAGCACGCCCTGGTAGCCCGCATTGCGCCCGAGAATGGTGTAGGCGCGGGTCATGTTAATCCCGTAAAGCCAGTCGGCGCGGGCGCGGGCCAGGGCTGAAACGCAAAGCGGAATAAATTCACTGTTGGCACGGAGGCGGGAAATCGCCCGCTCCACCGCCTGCGGGTTGAGATCGTTTATCAGGCAGCGCTGCACCTGCTGGCGTTTTTCAGGTGCCAGTTGGAGATAGTCCAGCACCTCATCCACCAGCAGTTGCCCTTCACGATCCGGGTCACCGGCGTGAACCACTTCGGTGGCCTGAGTCAGCAGCTTTTTAATGGCGTTAAGCTGTTTTGTCACCGATGGGCGCGGCTGTAGCTGCCATTTTTCCGGCACAATAGGCAAGTCCGCCAGGTTCCAACGGGCGTAACGCCCGTCGTAGGCGTCCGGCTGCGCCTGCTCGAGCAGGTGGCCTATACACCAGGTCACCACCTGGCCGTTGCCGCATTCAATGAACCCGTCGCCTCTGCGATGAGGTTTAGGCAGCACGTCGGCAATCGCTCGTGCGAGGCTTGGTTTTTCCGCAATAAACAGCCGCATCGACTTAACGAATCTCAATCATTGGGCGACCCGCGCGAGCGTCTCTGAGTTCCCCGATTGGGCTGAGCTGAATCCCGTTCCGCTCGGCAGCCGCGAAGACTTCGGCTTCTGCGTCAGCGCGCACCGCCAGCAGCAGGCCGCCGGAAGTTTGCGGATCGCACAGCAGATTGCGCCATGCCTCCGGCATCTCGCCCACAAGCTGGCCGTAGCTTGCAAAGTTGCGCGAGGTGCCGCCCGGCACGCAGCCCTGCTCAATGTAGCTTTCAACGCCCGGCAGTTTCGGCACGCATTCGTACCACACTTCTGCCTGAACGCCCGCGCCTTCACACATTTCGCTCAGGTGGCCAAGCAGGCCAAAACCGGTCACGTCGGTCATCGCCGTCACGCCGGTAATATCGGCAAATTCCGCGCCGACTTTGTTCAACTGGCACATGGTTTCTGCCGCCAGGCCTTTGTGCTCCGGCTTCAGCAATGATTTTTTCTCGGCGGTGGTCAGCACGCCAATGCCGAGTGGTTTGGTGAGGAACAGCTTACAGCCAGCTTCGGCGGAGCTGTTTTTCTTCACTCGCTCAGTAGGCACCACGCCGGTCACGGCGAGGCCAAAAATAGGTTCAGGGGCGTCAATCGAGTGGCCTCCGGCCAGCGAAATACCAGCCTGCTGGCAGACGTAACGCCCGCCCTCAATCACTTCACGGGCGATTTCCGGCGCCAGCGTATTAATCGGCCAGCCGAGAATAGCGATCGCCATGATCGGTTTGCCGCCCATCGCGTAGATGTCGCTGATGGCGTTAGTCGCCGCGATGCGGCCAAAGTCGAAAGGATCGTCCACAATCGGCATGAAGAAGTCGGTGGTGCTGATGATACCGGTGCCGTTGCCCAGGTCGTAAACCGCCGCGTCATCGCGCGTTTCGTTCCCCACCAGCAGATTCGGATCGACAAACTTCGCCTGCTCGCTGTGCAAGATGGTTTCTAAAACCTTCGGGGAAATTTTGCAGCCGCATCCTGCGCCGTGGCTGTACTGGGTCAAACGAACGGTTTGCTTCATGGACATCTCCTGTCGTTAGGCATTTCTACTCTAAATAATTCAAGCTGCAGCCTGAACTATGACGAGTATATGGTAGCGCTCAAACGCCCCGGTAGTAAGTCTGACTGTCCTAAATCGCGTGTCGTTGCTCACTATGCAGGCAAAGCGGAAGTTTTGTGAAGCCAGGCGGCATTTTGCCGATGCGCTCTTTTACTCGAATATGACAGAAATGTTACAACCATCAGGCAACTATCTGGACAACCCACGCCTGTAAGGAATAACAATGAAAAAACGCGTAATGGCTTTCTGTATTGCCGGCCTGTTCTCCTCTGCGGCCTTTGCCCTCGCCCCGCCAGGAAATGATTCCACCACTAAACCCGATCTCTATTACCTGACCAACGCTCAGGCCATCGACAGCCTGGCGCTGCTGCCACCTCCGCCGGAAATCGGCAGCATTGCGTTCTTAAATGACCAGGCGATGTATGAGAAAGGTCGCCTGCTGCGCTCGACCGAACGCGGCAAGTTAGCCGAGGTAGATGCCAACCTGAGCGGCGGCGGCGTGGCTAACGCCTTCTCCGGCGCGTTTGGGTCGCCGATTACCGAAAAAGATTCGCCTGAACTGCACAAGCTGCTGACCAACATGATTGAGGATGCAGGTGACCTCGCCACTCGCGGCGCGAAAGAAAAGTACATGCGAATTCGCCCGTTTGCCTTCTACGGCGTGCCGACCTGCAATACCAAAGAGCAGGACAAGCTGTCGAAAAACGGCTCTTATCCTTCCGGGCATACTTCAATTGGCTGGGCAACCGCGCTGGTACTGGCTGAGATCAACCCGCAGCGTCAGAACGACATCCTGAAGCGTGGGTTCGAGCTGGGCCAAAGCCGGGTGATTTGCGGCTACCACTGGCAGAGCGATATTGACGCCGCGCGCGTCGTGGGCTCCGCCGTAGTGGCCACGCTGCATACCAACGCGGCTTTCCAGCAGCAGCTACAGAAAGCGAAAGATGAGTTTGCGAAACAGCAGAAGAAATAAGAAGTGAAAACCCTGCCGGGTAGATGCCCGGCAGGATAGCGCTCAATCAGAAGCGAGACACGAACGCTGACGTGTCCGGGGTGCTAATGGTCGTGGAAGCTTTAAGCTGCGGGGTACCGAGATAAAGGAAGCCCACCACTTTGTCCTGCTCACGGCCGCCCAGCCCTTCACGAACCATGTCGTTTTCGGTCCATGCGCCGCTGCGCCAGATGCCGTTAAAGCCCTGGGCAACCGCCGCCATCTGCATTGCCATCACCGCACAGCCTGCGGAAACCACCTGCTCCCACACCGGCACTTTATGATTAGCATCGCAATGCGCGACGACGGCGATGATTTGCGGGGCGCGGAACGGTGAAGTTCGCGCCTTCTCAACGCTCTTTTCATCCATGCCGGCGGCAAGTGCCGCTTTTTCCAGCAGTTGGGCAAAGCGCTCACGGCCTTCCCCTTCGATAACAATGAAGCGCCACGGCTGGAGCGTACCGTGGTCCGGGGCGCGCATACCGGCGCGCAGGATATTCTCCAGCACTTCACCTGCCGGGGCGGGTTCGGCCAGGCGGGACGCGCTGCGGCGGTTAATCAAAAGTTCAAGTGCATCCATTTTAAAGCCCCTTACTTACAGGAAATAGCTGGCGAAGCGCGGAGGTTGCCCCAGCCCGTTAAATGATTTTCATTCACAAAATTAACACAGCCGTAGTTTTTGTTACAGCGTCGCCCCGATTTCCTGCTGACATTTCCTCGCCCTATCTTTAGGATAGCCTTTACTTTCGCCGCTTTAGCCAGCTCATTGCGGCGTGCGGGTAATACCCCTATTGAAGGTTATGGAGAAAACATGCGCACCATTGGGCGATTTATTAGCGGCTTTTTTAAGTGGACCTGGCGTCTGCTTAACTTTATTCGGGAATTCATTCTCAACTTGTTCCTGATCCTGCTGATCCTGGTCGGGGTTGGTATCTGGATGCAGGTAAAAAGCACGCCAGCTGAGCCTGTGCGCGGTGCGCTGCTGTTGGACATCACCGGCGTAGTGGTCGACAAACCGTCGGTCAGCAATAAGCTGGGCGTGATTGGCCGTCAGCTGGTGGGCGCCAGCTCCGATCGCCTGCAGGAAAACTCGCTGTTTGATATCGTCGACGCTATTCGTCAGGCGAAGGACGACCGCAATATCACCGGCATCGTGCTGGACCTGAAAGATTTCGCCGGGGGCGATCAGCCGTCCATGCAGTACATCGGCAAAGCGCTGCGCGAGTTCCGCGACGGCGGCAAGCCGGTTTATGCCATGGGCGACAGCTACAACCAGAGCCAGTATTATCTGGCGAGCTTTGCCAACAAGATTTGGCTCTCGCCGCAGGGCATGATTGACCTGCACGGTTTCGCCACCAACGCGCTGTATTACAAAACCCTGCTGGATAAGCTGAAGGTTTCTACCCACGTCTTCCGCGTCGGCACCTATAAGTCTGCCGTCGAGCCGTATATCCGCGACGATATGTCCCCTGCCGCGCGCGATGCGGACGGCCGCTGGATTGGCGAGCTGTGGCAAAACTACCTGAATACCATCGCGGCCAACCGCCAGATAACCGCTCAGCAGGCGTTCCCTGGCGCTCAGGCGCTGCTGGATAACCTGCAAAAACTGGGTGGCGATACCGCGAAATACGCCCTCGACAACAAGCTGGTCGACGAGCTGGCAAGCAGCGCGGTGGTAGATAAGGCGCTGGTGAAACAGTTCGGCTGGAGCAAGGCAAACAAAGATTTCAGCTACACCAGCATCTACGACTACAGCGTGAAAAAACCGGCTGAGCAAGGTGACGCCATCGCGGTTATCTTCGCCAACGGCGCCATCATGGACGGTGAAGAAACTCCGGGCCAGGTCGGCGGTGACACTACGGCGATGCAGATTCGTGAAGCGCGTCTGGATCCGAAGGTGAAAGCTATCGTCTTCCGCGTGAACAGCCCTGGCGGCAGCGTGACCGCTTCGGAAACGATTCGTGAAGAGCTGGTTGCCGCACGTGAGGCCGGGAAACCTATCGTGGTGTCGATGGGCGGCATGGCGGCTTCCGGCGGCTACTGGATTTCCACCCCGGCGAACTACATCATCGCTAATCCAAGCACCCTGACCGGCTCGATTGGTATTTTCGGCGTCATTAACACCGTAGAAAACACCCTTGATGCGATTGGCGTGCATACCGACGGCGTGTCAACGTCGCCGCTGGCTGACGTGGCCGTGACCAAAAAGCTGCCGCCGGAAGTTCAGCAGATGATGCAGCTCAGCATCGACAACGGCTACAAGCGCTTTATCGGCCTGGTGGCTGCTTCCCGTAACAAAACGCCTGAGCAAATCGACCAGATTGCCCAGGGCCACGTCTGGACCGGCGAAGATGCGAAGGCTAACGGCCTGGTAGACAGCCTGGGTGACTTTGACGATGCCGTCGCTAAAGCCGCCGAGCTGGCGAAGCTGAAGAGCTGGCACCTGGCGTTCTGGCAGGATGACGCGACCTTCACCGACATGGTCTTTAACGCCATGACCGGTTCCGTCCGCGCTGCGCTGCCGCAGGCTATTCAGGCTTATCTGCCAGCCCCGCTGGCCGACGCCGCGCTGGCGGTCAAAGCTCAGAATGACAAGTTCGGCACCATGAACGATCCGCAAAACCGTTACGCCTTCTGCCTGACCTGCGGCGACGTGCGTTAATTTACTCCAATGAAGCAAAGCCCGGTTAAACCGGGCTTTTTTTTTCCGTCATCCTCTCTATACTCTGCCGCAAATACAGTAAGCGTTGAGCAAAACTATGCCAAAGAAATCCATCTACGTTGCCTACACCGGCGGTACCATCGGGATGCAGCGTTCCGAGCACGGCTATATTCCCGTTTCCGGCCACCTGCAGCGCCAGCTGGCACTGATGCCCGAGTTCCATCGCCCGGAAATGCCGGACTTCACGATCCACGAGTACGACCCGCTGATGGACTCTTCGGACATGACGCCCGAAGACTGGCAGCACATTGCCGACGACATTAAGGCCCATTACGACGAATACGACGGCTTTGTGATCCTGCACGGCACGGATACCATGGCGTTTACCGCCTCGGCCCTCTCCTTCATGCTGGAGAACCTCAGCAAACCGGTTATCGTCACCGGCTCTCAGATCCCGCTGGCGGAGCTACGCTCTGACGGGCAAATAAATCTGCTCAATTCGCTGTACGTGGCGGCCAATTACCCCATCAACGAAGTCACGCTGTTCTTCAACAACCGCCTGTACCGTGGGAACCGCACCACCAAGGCCCATGCCGACGGCTTTGACGCCTTTGCTTCCCCTAACCTTGCGCCGCTGCTGGAAGCCGGGATCCACATCCGCAAGCTGAACACGCCACCCGCCCCGCACGGTGAAGGCGAGCTGATTGTCCACCCGATCACACCGCAGCCGATTGGCGTGGTGACTATCTATCCTGGAATTTCTGCCGATGTGGTAGGCAACTTCCTGCGCCAGCCGGTAAAAGCCCTGATCCTGCGATCCTACGGCGTGGGCAATGCCCCACAGCAGGGCGCGTTCATTAAAGAGTTGCAGGAAGCGAGCGCGCGCGGCATCGTGGTGGTTAACCTCACGCAGTGCATGTCCGGCAAAGTGAACATGGGTGGTTACGCCACGGGCAACGCGCTGGCACAGGCCGGCGTTATCAGCGGGTTCGATATGACGGTGGAAGCCACGCTAACCAAGCTTCACTATCTGCTGAGCCAGGGCCTGGACGCCCAGGCGATTCGTGATGCGATGTCGCATAACCTGCGTGGTGAACTCACTCCCGACGAATAAGGAAACGCCAATGGCGCAACGTGCTTTGCTGTTGATTGATTTGCAGAACGATTTTTGTGCCGGTGGCACGCTTGCCGTCCCGGAGGGCGACAGCACGGTTGACGTGGCGAATGAGCTTATCGGGCTGTTTAAAGCGCGTGGTGAGAGCGTGATAGCGAGCCAGGACTGGCACCCGGCCGGGCACGGCAGCTTCGCCAGCGTGCAGGGCGCAGAACCTTTTTCACAAGGGACTCTCGACGGGTTGGCGCAAACCTTGTGGCCCGATCACTGCGTGCAGGACAGCGAAGGCGCAAAACTTCATCCGCTGCTGAATGCCTCAGGCATCGATAAAATCGTCTACAAAGGCCAGAATCCGGCTATCGACAGCTACAGCGCGTTTTTTGACAACGAGCACCGGCAAAAGACCGACCTTGATGGCTGGCTGCACGAACACGGCATTCATCACCTTGTTGTGCTGGGGCTGGCCACGGATTACTGCGTGAAGTTTACCGTGCTGGATGCCCTTCAGCTGGGTTATGAGGTGACCGTTATCACCGACGGCTGTCGCGGCGTAAACCTGCAGCCGCAGAACAGCCTGCTGGCGTTTCAGGAGATGGCCGTCGCCGGCGCCACGCCGGTGACCCTCGCCGACTTTACCTGCCAATAGATTTTACCTGCCAATAATTGTAGGGGCGGCCAGCCGCCCCGCACTTTTGTATCGATTCCGCTCACAATCTACGCTTTTTTTGCTCGCCCTCGCCTGGGAGCGCTCTCATAATCACATTCAATGAATTTATTCAGCACTTTAGCTGATTTCGCTTTCCGCCGTTTTCGTCAGTTATGCGTGGCCGGGGAGCTTTTATGTTGTGCCCGTCAAAGAGGAATCATTATGTCATTCACACGTAAAATGTTACCGCTGGTGGCCGCGGTGACGCTAGCCTGCAGCGGCGTTGCGCAGGCTGCATCTTTGCTTTCCGTGGGTTACTTCAACGGCGGCGGCGACGTCACAGCCGGGCCCGGTGGGGATATCAATAAGCTCGATGTCCGCCAGATAACCCACCTCAACTACTCCTTTGGCCTGATTTATAACGACGAAAAAGCCGAAACCAACGAAGCCCTGAAGGACTCGTCAAAACTTCACCAGATCTACCTTTCTCCGAAAGTCATCTCTGACCTCGAAACCCTCCCGACGCTGCGCAAACAGAACCCGCAGCTGAAAATTTTGCTGTCCGTGGGCGGCTGGGGTGCGCGTGGTTTCTCTGCCGCAGCGGCAACGCCAGAGAATCGCGCGGTGTTTATCCGCTCCGTGCAGGAAGTGATGGACAAATATGGCCTGGACGGGATCGATCTCGACTGGGAGTTCCCGGTGAACGGCGCATGGGGGCTGGTAGATAAGCTGGACGCTGACCGCGACAACTTCACCGCCCTGCTGAAAGAGCTGCGTACAGCAGTCGGCGATAAAAAACTGGTGACCATCGCCGTCGGGGCCAACGCCGAAAGCCCGAAAAGCTGGGTTGACGTGAAGGCCATCGCGCCGGTGCTGAACTACATCAATCTGATGACCTACGACATGGCGTACGGCACTCAGTACTTCAACGCCAACCTGTACGATTCGAAAAAATGGCCTACCGTAGCCGAAGCCGACAAGTACAGCGCTGACTTCGTAGTGAATAACTATCTCGCTGCCGGGCTGAAGCCGCAACAGATGAACCTCGGCATCGGCTTCTATGGCCGCGTGCCTAAGCGCGCCGTTGAGCCAGGCATCGACTGGTCAAAACCTGACGCACAGAAAAACCCCGTGACGCAGCCGTACTTCGGCGAACGTGAGCTGGCGCTGTTTAAAACAGCGCTGGGCGTAGATCTGACCAAAGACACCTACGTCAAATACAACGACCTTGTGAAGAAAATGCTGAACGATCCGCAGAAGCGCTTTACCGAAGAGTGGGATGAGGACGCGAAGGTGCCTTACCTGACGCTGAAGTCTGCTGAAGGTAAACCGCTGTTCGCGATTTCTTACGAGAACCCGCGCTCGGTGAAGATCAAAGCCGAGTACATCAAGGAGAAAGGCCTGGGCGGCGCGATGTTCTGGGAGTATGGCGCGGATGACAACAATCAGTTGGCGAAGCAGCTCGCCGAGTCGCTGGGTATTGACCACGCTAAATAATCAGTAACACGATAAAAAATAAGGGAGACCAGCGAGTCTCCCTTTTTACTTACTGCAGCTTCATGGTCACAAACGGCGCGGGTTCGATGCCAAACTCCGCTTTCAGCTGCTGCTTGCTCTTCATCACCATCTGGCCGTTGGTGTCGATGGTCATGTGCTGCGCATCCGTGTTGTGGCGCGCCTGCCACAGCATCACCAGCTGCAGGCTATTGTCCTTCTGCTCCGGGGTTAACGCCACGCCGTCGGGCCATTTCCCCAGTTCGACAGCCGTCGCCAGACGCTGATAAATCTCAGGCGTCATCACGCTCAACATCTCATCCAGATTGCTCATGTTACGCTCCGTCGAGGAATAATTAGCTGAATCGATTTTTCAACCATCAACCTGATCGCCATTTTGCCCGTCGGTGAAGCTCAGGGAAGCCGAGTTGACGCAATAACGCTCGCCGGTGGGCTGAGGGCCGTCCGGGAACACATGTCCCAGGTGCGCATCACAGCTGCCGCAGCGAATTTCAACGCGTTCCATACCGTGGGAATTGTCGGTCAGATAGCGAATGGCGTCGGGGCCGACAGGCTCGTAGAAGCTAGGCCAGCCGCAGCCTGAGTCGTATTTGCTTTCCGAAAGAAACAGCGGCGCGTCGCACACCAGGCAGTGATAAATCCCGTCGCGCTTGTTATGCAGCAGACGCCCGGAATACGGCGGTTCAGTACCGTGCTTCTGGGTCACATAATATTGCATTTCGCTGAGGTTTTTCTTATTTGAATCAGGGGGTAATTGATTAGACATAGGCGTACATCTCGGTCAGTTCAATTGGGACAGCTCACGGCACCATTCTAACAAAAAATTAACAACACCGTGCTGGTTTTTGTTCTAAACTTAGCCCTGAAATTCTGGCACGGCACAAAGCGTGACGTGAATCACATTATTGCTTGAACTGGCGTTTAAAATCCCCCGCATCGTCCCCATTTGGATTTAAGCCCAAAAGGAAGCGTGAGGCGTTCAGTCGTACAAACCCTGTTCACAGGATTGATTTGTCGCAATGATTGACACGATTCCGCTTGACGCTGCGTAAGGTTTTTGTAATTTTACAGCCAACCTTTTATTCACTAAAAAATAGCTGGTGGAATACTATGACTATCAAAGTAGGTATCAACGGTTTTGGTCGTATCGGCCGTATCGTTTTCCGTGCTGCTCAGGAACGTTCTGACATCGAAATCGTTGCAATCAACGACCTGTTAGACGCTGACTATATGGCTTACATGCTGAAGTACGACTCAACTCACGGTCGTTTCAACGGTACTGTAGAAGTTAAAGACGGCCACCTGGTTGTTAACGGTAAAACTATCCGTGTTACCGCAGAACGTGACCCGGCTAACCTGAAGTGGAACGAAGTGAACGTTGACGTTGTTGCTGAAGCAACAGGTCTGTTCCTGACTGACGAAACCGCTCGTAAGCACATCGCTGCTGGCGCGAAAAAAGTGGTTCTGACTGGTCCATCCAAAGACAAAACGCCTATGTTCGTTAAAGGCGCTAACTTTGAAAAATATGCTGGCCAGGACATCGTTTCCAACGCATCCTGCACCACCAACTGCCTGGCACCACTGGCTAAAGTTATCAACGACAACTTCGGTATCGTTGAAGGCCTGATGACCACCGTTCACGCTACCACCGCTACTCAGAAAACCGTTGATGGCCCGTCTCACAAAGACTGGCGCGGCGGCCGCGGCGCAGCTCAGAACATCATCCCTTCTTCTACCGGTGCTGCTAAAGCAGTAGGCGTTGTTCTGCCAGAGCTGAACGGTAAAATTACCGGTATGGCGTTCCGCGTTCCTACCCCTAACGTATCCGTTGTTGACCTGACCGTTCGTCTGGAAAAACCAGCAACTTACGAGCAGATCAAAGCAGCAATCAAAACTGCTTCAGAAACCACCATGAAAGGTGTTCTGGGCTACACCGAAGATGACGTAGTTTCTACCGACTTCAACGGCGAAATCTGCACTTCCGTGTTCGATGCTAAAGCTGGTATCGCACTGAACGACAACTTTGTGAAACTGGTTTCCTGGTACGACAACGAAACTGGCTACTCCAACAAAGTACTGGATCTGATTGCTCACATCTCCAAATAAGTTGAGATGAGAACCTGATCCTAAAGGGCGACTTCGGTCGCCCTTTTTTTAAGGCTGCTGACAAAGCGTCATTATCCTTAAAAAAAGTCTGAGCATTGATATAAAAACAAATGATGTTCTCTGGTTTGCCCCAGGCAGCCGAAAACCACGTTTTTTGGCTGCCTGTCATCAATCTGAAAGGGCGACTTCGGTCGCTCTTTTTTTTGCCTGAAAGACCCAGGACTGAGGAAATAAGAAATGATTAATAAAATTTTTGCACTTCCGGTCGTCGAACAAATTACCCCTTCCCTGACCCGCCGCATAAACGATGAGCTGGACGTCATCGTGGTCGATCACCCGCAGGTTCGAGCGTCTTTCGCGCTCCAGGGTGCTCACCTGCTCTCCTGGCAACCCGCCGGTGAAGATGAAGTGCTGTGGCTGAGCGACATTACGCCTTTCCATAAAGGAAAAGCGCTGCGCGGCGGCGTACCGATTTGCTGGCCGTGGTTTGGCCCGGCGGAACAGGCTGGCCTTCAGGCGCACGGTTTTGCCCGCAATCTGCCGTGGACGCTGAGCGCGCACCACGAAGACGCCAACGGCGTGGTCCTGACCTTTGAGCTGCATAACAACGAAGAGACGTTGAAGCTGTGGCCGCATGAGTTCACGCTGTATGCCCGCTTCAAGCTGGGGAAAACCTGCGAGATTGAGCTGGAAGCCCACGGAGAGTTTGAAACCACGTCTGCCCTGCACACCTACTTCAACGTCGGCGACATCGCGGAGGTGAAAGTCAGCGGCCTCGGCAATCCGTACATCGACAAAGTGCTGAATGAAACGGCAGGCCAGCTTACCGACGGCGTGCAGACCTTCCCGGACCGGACCGATCGCCTCTACCTGGAGCCGGAAGAGTGCAGCGTCATTCACGATGCAAGCAGCCTGAAACGCACGCTAAATGTGGTTCATCATCACCATTTCAACGTCGTGGGCTGGAACCCGGGCCCTGCCCTGTCCGTTTCGATGGGCGATATGCCGGATGACGGCTACAAAACCTTCGTCTGTGTGGAAACCGCCTGCGCGTCTAAAAAGCAGAAAGCCAGCGCGGAGAAACCAACCCGCCTGAGCCAGACCATCAGCGTGGCGAAAAAAGGCTAAGCGAGTTTCACCCGCCAGGTGCAAAACGATAAGTCACTGCACCACAGATAAGCAAAAGGGGCGCCAGCGCCCCTTTTTAGTGCGTGTGTTGCACCAATCAGAAGCTGTAGTTCACACCCGTCAGCAGCACGCCGGTCCAGTTGCTATCGACCATTGGGCTGTCGGTCACTTCTTTCGACAGGCGCATGTAGCGACCCATACCGAATACGTTCCAGTCTGCGTTCAGCTTGTAGTTAACGGACAGCTCAACGTATGGCGACCAGCTGTTGCCCGCGTCGTACTCGTTCAGGCCGCTGCGGTTCGCTTCCTTGCCGCTTACGCCGTAGTAATAGTCGTTCTGTTTCTTGCTGTCCCAGACAACACCCACGCCCGGCGTCAGCGTCAGGCTGTCGGCATTGTAGCGGTACAGCCAGGCGGTGTCCCAGGTAATGCCGTTGCTGTTGTCGAGGATATCCCCGGCCAGCACGGTACGCAGGAAACCATATTCCGTGTTATGCACCCAGGAAAGACCAGCCATCACGGTAGAATGGCGGTAATCCAGCGCGCGCATACTGTCGTAGTTGCTGTCTTTCGGCCTGAAATGCAGCGGCGAGTAATAGGCGGTCACGGAGAGCTTGTCGGCTTCGTCATTCCACAGGTAGTAACCGGCGTTGAAGCCGCGGAAGTAGAAATTGTCACCTTCATAGCCAAGCAGAGGAGCCGGATAAACGCGGTTCTGGTCGCCTTTATAAGGGTTTGGCGAGACCAGCGCACCGGCCCCAATAGACCATGGGCCCTCCGCGTGTACGGCGGTAACGGAGGAGGCAAGCAGTACGCCTAATGCGAGAAGTTTGAATTTGGTCACAATCCTTTCAGTCCTTTAATCAAATAATCAGCGCAAGAAGTGTAACCGCCCTTGGCTCTCATCCCAAATAATTTACTTAATCGCAACCTTCAGCCAACTCATTAGCATCCCGCCGCCAGATGACGACGGATTTTCATCTTTATGTCAGCCATGTGAAAGCGAACTCTGCCGCTTATCTCAAAAGCGAAATTTTTAGGATGAGTTATTGATATGTCATTGAAATTGAGTTCTGGCCGTATGCAAGTTTTGCAAATGCCATCTACGCTTTATTTTAGGAAGGTGAACCGCTGTGCGGCAGCATTGGCGCCGGGTATCAACCTGGCACAAGGGTTGCTGTTTATTTAGCAGACGTCTTCCGGGGAGCCCCCACTACACATACCAACGGCTCTTTAACCTGTGCTAAAAACGAAAGGACGGCATGCCATGAATATATTCGATCACTATCGCCAGCGTTATGAAGCTGCCAAGGACGAAGAGTTCACACTGCAGGAATTTCTTGCTATCTGTAAACAAGATCGCAGTGCCTACGCGAATGCGGCAGAACGGCTATTGACGGCCATTGGTGAACCAGTGATGGTTGACACTGCCACAGAGCCCCGGCTGTCCCGTCTCTTTTCAAACCGCGTGGTGGCACGCTACCCGGCGTTTGAAGAGTTTTATGGCATGGAAGAAGCTATCGAGCAGATCGTCGCTTACCTGAAACACGCTGCTCAAGGGCTGGAAGAGAAGAAACAAATTCTGTACCTGCTGGGCCCGGTAGGCGGCGGTAAATCGTCGCTGGCCGAACGCCTGAAAGCATTAATGCAGCGCGTGCCTATTTATGCGCTGAGCGCCAACGGCGAGCGTAGCCCGGTCAACGATCATCCGCTGTGCCTGTTTAACCCGCAGGAAGACGCCAATATTCTGGAAAAAGAGTATGGCATTCCTGACCGCTATCTCGGCACGATCATGTCGCCGTGGGCGGCAAAACGCCTGCACGAATTTGGCGGCGACATCACCAAATTCCGCGTAGTGAAAGTCTGGCCGTCTATTCTGGCGCAAATCGCGATAGCGAAAACCGAACCGGGTGACGAGAACAACCAGGATATCTCCGCGCTGGTCGGTAAAGTGGACATCCGCGAGCTGGAACACCACGCGCAAAACGACCCGGATGCTTACGGCTATTCCGGTGCACTGTGCCGCGCGAACCAGGGCATCATGGAATTCGTTGAGATGTTTAAGGCGCCAATCAAGGTGCTGCACCCGCTGCTGACTGCGACCCAGGAAGGAAACTACAACGGCACCGAGGGCATCTCTGCCCTGCCGTTTAACGGCATTATCCTTGCGCACTCGAACGAATCCGAGTGGGTCACCTTCCGCAATAACAAAAACAACGAGGCCTTCCTTGACCGCGTGTACATCGTCAAGGTGCCTTACTGCCTGCGCATCTCGGAAGAGATGAAAATCTACGAGAAGCTGCTTAACCACAGCGAACTGTTCCATGCGCCATGTGCCCCTGGCACCCTGGAAACGCTTTCTCGCTTCTCTATCCTGTCACGCCTGAAAGAGCCGGAAAACTCCAGCATCTACTCAAAAATGCGCGTCTATGATGGTGAAAGCCTGAAAGACACCGACCCGAAAGCCAAGTCCTACCAGGAGTACCGGGACTACGCCGGGGTTGATGAAGGCATGAACGGGCTCTCAACGCGCTTCGCCTTTAAAATCCTTTCTCGCGTGTTCAACTTTGACCATGCAGAAGTGGCTGCGAACCCGGTTCACCTGTTCTACGTGCTGGAACAGCAAATCGAGCGCGAGCAGTTCCCGCAGGAACAGTCAGAGAAATATCTGGAATACCTGAAAGGTTACCTGATCCCTAAATACGCGGAATTTATCGGGAAAGAGATCCAGACGGCCTACCTTGAATCTTATTCAGAATATGGGCAGAACATTTTCGACCGTTATGTCACCTACGCTGACTTCTGGATTCAGGATCAGGAATACCGCGATCCGGACACCGGCCAGCTGTTTGACCGTGAATCCCTGAACGCGGAACTGGAGAAAATTGAAAAACCGGCGGGCATCAGTAACCCGAAAGATTTCCGTAACGAAATCGTCAACTTCGTGCTGCGTGCCCGCGCCCATAATAACGGTCGTAACCCAAACTGGACCAGCTACGAGAAGCTGCGCACGGTTATCGAGAAGAAAATGTTCTCGAACACCGAAGAGCTGCTGCCCGTTATCTCGTTCAACGCCAAAACCTCCACCGACGAGCAGAAGAAACACGATGATTTTGTCGATCGGATGATGGAGAAAGGCTACACCCGCAAGCAGGTTCGTCTGCTGTGTGAATGGTATCTGCGGGTTCGTAAGTCTTCTTAAGGGAGTTTCCTGCGGGTCACGCCGGGCGGCGTGACCCGTTTGCGCACCTGGCATAAGCAGTTGGGGGAACTATGGCCTACTTCATAGACAGGCGGCTTAACGGCAAAAACAAGAGCGCGGTGAACCGCCAGCGCTTCTTGCGTCGTTATAAGGCGCAAATAAAACAGTCGATATCCGGGGCCATTAACAAGCGTTCGGTTACCGACGTGGACAGCGGCGAGTCCGTTTCCATCCCAAATGAGGATATCAACGAGCCGATGTTTCATCAGGGCCGCGGCGGCCTGCGTCACCGGGTCCATCCCGGCAACGACCACTTCGTACAAAACGATCGCATCGAACGTCCTCAGGGCGGCGGCGGCGGTGGCGGGAGCGGCCAGGGTCAGGCGAGCCAGGACGGCGAAGGCCAGGATGAGTTCGTGTTCCAGATATCCAAAGACGAATACCTCGATTTACTGTTCGAGGATCTGGCGCTGCCTAACCTGAAGCGTAATCAGCACCGGCAGATAACCGAGTTTAAATCCCACCGCGCGGGTTTTACCTCTAACGGCGTTCCGGCCAATATCAGCGTTGTTCGCTCGCTGCAAAACTCGCTGGCACGCCGCACGGCAATGAGCGCCGGTAAACGTCGCCTGCTGCACGAACTTGAAGAAAGCCTCGAGGCCGTGAGCCGCAGCGAACCTGCGCGGCTGCTCGAAGAGGAGCGCCTGCGCAAAGAGATAGCGGAGCTGCGGGAAAAAATCGCCCGCGTGCCGTTTATCGACACCTTCGATTTACGCTACAAGAACTACGAAAAGCGCCCGGAACCTTCCAGCCAGGCGGTGATGTTCTGCCTGATGGACGTCTCCGGTTCAATGGACCAGGCCACCAAAGACATGGCAAAACGCTTTTATATTCTGCTCTATCTGTTCCTGAGCCGGACCTATAAAAACGTGGAAGTGGTTTATATTCGCCACCACACCCAGGCCAAAGAAGTGGACGAGCACGAGTTCTTCTACTCGCAGGAAACCGGCGGCACTATTGTCTCCAGCGCCCTGAAGTTAATGGATGAGGTGGTGCAGGAACGCTACGATCCGGCGCAATGGAATATTTATGCCGCACAGGCCTCGGACGGTGACAACTGGGCAGACGACTCCCCGCTGTGCCACGACATTCTGGCGAAAAAACTGCTGCCGGTAGTGCGCTACTACAGCTACATCGAAATCACCCGCAGGGCGCACCAGACCCTGTGGCGTGAGTACGAAAACCTGCAGGCCACCTTCGATAACTTCGCGATACAGCACATTCGGGATCAGGATGATATTTATCCGGTGTTCCGGGAACTGTTTCAGAAGCAGACCAGCGATACCCACGGGTAACGTAAAATCAAAAGCCGGTGCTTCACCGGCTTTTTCTCTTCTCGATTGCAAAGAAAGCAAAAGAGTAATGTGAATCAGGCGTACGCCCTCTTATCGATGAAGCTCAATGTCGTATCCCCACTGCTTCCAGTGAGCAAACTGTTCTTGCTGCGCTTCCGACAGCACTTTTCCCGTCCATAAAAAAATATGCTGACCGGGGAAAAGCTCCGGGCGTAACGTTTCCACCGGCTCGGCAAGCACGTTAACATTCTTGTCTCTGCGGGATAGACGCCACGCCTCCAGCCACAAGGCTGTTCGATCGTCCGTTTGCCAGCCAATAAGCAGGATCTCTTCCCCACTTTGGCTCTGCGCTTCTGCCAGGCATTGAGCGCAGTGGCGGATCAGTACGCCATCTAGCAAGCTACGCATCAACGAAGCCGTAGATTCATCCTGAGCGAGTTTGTTTCTCACGGGTAACAAGAGATTGTCGATAAGCAGGTCGGCGCTGTGTTCCCGGCTCAGGGCCACAATTTTCTCGCGCAGCTTGGCAGGGTTAACCTTCCTGAGCAGAAGCATCATTTCTTCCTGCAACGTCACCCACAGCTGCTCTTCCGGCACGTGGCTACGCTCCAGCAGGGCTTTTACTTTGCCCACGGAAACGCCTTTGCTCATCCAGTACTTAATTTCTTCAATGCGCTGAACGTCCGCATCATCAAACTGCCGATGGCCGCCCTCGCTGCGCTGAGGTTTCAGCAAACCGTAGCGGCGCTGCCAGGCCCGCAGGGTGACCGGGTTGATGCCACATCGCTCTGCTACATCACCGATAGTGTAATAGGCCATAGTGTCCCTCCCCGTACACAGATCTCACGCTTCCATTAAAACACTAGTCAATCTGTCCAATGTGTACAATTTTTTTCAGGGTTGTACAAGTGAAACCTAAAAGCTTTTGGGGAGGTCACCAGCACAGAAATTACAGTTCGGCCTTACGTTCTGGCCAGGCAATCCTGAAAGAGCCTCCCACGCAGGGTTTGGCGAACAAGTTGCCCTGGAAGTGCGAGATACCCGCCGCCTCCAGCCACATCCACTCTTCCGGTTGTTCAATACCGGTGGCTGAGACCGCAATTTCAAGCGAGGCGCAGCACCTGATGATCGCCAGAATAATGGCCTGTCGTGGCCCGCTTTTATGGATGTCCCGAATCAGCTCACGGTTAATCTTGAGTCTCTCAGGCTGAAACTGCGCCAGCAGCTGCAGGCCCGCAAACCCTGCGCCAAAATCGTCAATCGCCAGCTTAATACCTGCCGATTTAAGCTGCCTGATGGCGTCGGTAAACGCCGCCATATGAGGAATGATCTCGCTTTCGGTGAATTCAATCACCACCTGCTCGGGGACAAGTCTGTTTGTCTCAATATCCGCCAGCAGTTGTTCTACGGCGCCAGGAATCATCACCAGCGTCATTGGCAGCAGATTGATGCATAGCGTTTGCCGGCCAATGTCAGCGGCCTGAGCTGCGGCAAAAGCCGCCTTCGCGTGCAGCAGATCGAGTTGGTAAACATCGCCATCCGGCACTTCAGCTGAAACAGGATCCGCTGCTAACGCCTCGATAGCCGCGACAGAACAGGCCATCGGGTCAACAATAGGCTGAAAGGTTATATGTCCACGTGGAACATGCTTGCCGGATGCCTGATGAGCCGGCGCATCGATGATAAATTCCCATGAACCACGCGGAGGGATTTCAAAATAGTTCTCTTTTTCCGTCGACTCGATAAAAGTACGGAAAAAACTTAAAGCACGGTCATCGTAAGCCAGCTGATAACGGCTGGTACCCTTCTCAAGCACAACCTGTAATACATCGTTTTTATCGTGCTCTCTTAAATCAAAAAGCTCCATTCCCACCCGCCCAAAGCGGCGGGCCGGCGCGTAATCACAAAGCAGCTCAACAATGTTGTAATGGCGGTCGTCTTTACAGATAGCGCGATAAATCTTCTGCACGCCTTCTTCCGGGCCTTCCAGCAGCTGAAAGAAATGCGTGCCGTTGAAAAGCAGTATTCCCGTCACATCCGCTGCAATATTTTTCGCGTTTGCCGCGGAAACCATCGCCTGCAAATCCTCAAAAGGAGTGCCGGTATGAATGTGGCTGCGATAGATGACAGTGGTGAGCATGGTCGTTCCCTGCGGAAGTTTAAGGCCATAACTTAACAGATCGACGCTCTGACGTCGCCACAAACTCAACAAAACCTAAACAACTGAACAACATCCGGCATTTTCGACGTCGTTTCATCGGAATGCGAATGTACAACTTACCGCATCAGTAAGTTAAAAATAAATATTTATAACTTACTGATAAAAAACAATTAGCACTTTTAATCAAAAAATAGCAAGCGAAGTAATACACCTTTATGTACAGTTTTTATAGCAATTGCATAACTTAGTTAACATCTTGCAAAGTGTGAACTTACAGGAGCGATTTATGCGACAGAACACTTTTACGCCCGGCCAGAACACCGCAGAAAACGATATTGCCCGCTACTTCAACGGCGCTACACCGCTCTCCCAGCAGGAAACTATGGGGCAAATCGTACTCGAAATTCTTAGCGATGGCCGCAACCTGAATCGAAAGGCGATCTGTACAAAATTGCTCTCTCGTCTGGACCGTGTTTCCGGGCCAGAAGAGGAACAACATTATCAGGCGCTGCTGGGCATGCTTTTCGCCCGCTAACGTGATAGCCGAACCGGAGTGCCAGAAGATTAACGGCCTGCGCTCCCTCTCGGGAGTGAAGCCACAGAGTTGTAAATGCTGAATCCTTCCTCATTCTCAGGCTCCGGCTAATGACTTCATGCCAGCACTTATTCAAACACTGGCGCGGAAATCAGGAGTAACGACATGCAGAGAAGCGACGATGAACAATTAACGGATGAGATTATCGGTGAAGCAGCGCTATCGCTGCTCAACGGCAACAGCGCAATAAACACCCGCGCCTTAGTGGCCAGATTAGAAGCGATGCTCATAACGGAACAGGACTTACGGCGGCGTAGAGTGCTGCAGAAAATTATCGGTGAAATCGAGGGCAATATTTCCCAGGCCTCAGCGGGAAAGACAGAAAAAGAAGTGCGTGCAAAAGCGGTAGAGACTAACCAGCGCAACGCAAAAAACGTCCACTAGCGGCCCATGGCCAATAACTGAAAAACGGTGAGTGACTATGACACAGCTAATTTCCAATACCTCTGAAATACATACCGGGTATGCCAGCCAGGCATTATCCGACTACATCAGAAGCTCCGGAGACAGGCATGCCGAAGAGAACGCGGCCATTTCTCAGGCAATCACGGCCATTCTGTCTGCCAATAAATCCGTCTCCAACAAAGCCATTATTCTCTGGCTGGTTGACGCCCTGGAGACCACCGACGATGTGGTAATGTGCGATGTCTACCGCAACGCGCTGGAAATTGTTGTCGGCCACACCATGGACGATATTTAAAAAGCGTACAACGCATAAGAGGCCGGCATTGACCGGCCTTTATTATTGTTAACCTAAAGCGCCTTCTTCATAAAATACCTGCTGGTGCCTTCGGGCAAACAGTCGATTTTGCCAAACTCTTCCCAACCATGCTTCCGGTAGAAATCCGGCGCCTGAAAACTGATGGTATATAAAAAGGCCGCCACGCAGCCGCGCTTGCGCCCTTCCGCTTCAAACACCCTCAGGATCTCGCTTCCCAGCCCGTGGGCTCTTAGCTCCGGCGGCAGGTAAAAAAGATCGATAAACAGCACGCCCAATGAAGAACGCCCCAGCATGCCACCCACGACTTTCCCACTCTCGGGGCTGCGCACCACAACCGCCAGCGGCTGGCGATCGTTTAGCCCGCTCATGGCGGCATTAAACTCGCTAAGCCCCGCTTCGATCGGCAGCGAATGCTCCTCGCTGATGTAATCAGAAATCTCTAGTTTGAAACCCGACATCGCCTTCTCCAGCCAATAGCCAATCGCTGACTTTTCTTTTAAGACTAAAAAGTATTACTGTCTTGATGCACAAACTACGAATGTAAACGGGAAAATACCCAAAGGAAACCTAATGGCAAAAGGCGAAGACGTCCATCAACAACTCATCGATTTACTGGAGCAGCAGCAGGCTCGCTACCGCGTGGTAAACCACGTGGCGGCGGGGAAATGTGAAGAGGTCTCGGCCATTCGCGGGACAGAACTGGGTCAGGGCGCAAAGGCGCTGGTCTGCAAGGTCAAAGGAAACGGCGTAAAGCTGCACGTGCTGGCGATTCTGGCGGCGGACAAACAGGCGGATCTGAGCCTGCTGGCGCAGCATCTTGGCGGCCTGAAAGCCTCGCTGGCAAGCCCGGCGGAAGTCGATGAGTTAACGAGGTGCGTCTTCGGCGCTATCCCACCTTTTAGCTTTCATGCTCAGCTCAGGCTGGTGGCCGACCCGGGAATTTTCGAGCGTTTTTCGGAAATCGCGTTTAACGCGGGATTGCTGGAAAAGTCGGTGGTGATGAATACGCAGGATTATTTACGCATTGCGCGCCCGGAGCTGGTAAATTTCCACCGTCCGGAGTAGTTAGCCGTGGCGTTCGAGATAAAGGACAGACAGCACCAGCAGCGAAGCTATGCCGAGGAACACTGCGGTAATGCACATCGTATCGAATAATGCTGGATCGCTCATCCGTCTCTCCTGCAAGCCATCGCCCGCCCGTCATGAAGGTTAATTATTGACCGCATAAATGACAGAATGATGAAAGCCGGTAGAAATAACCGCAGCTAGCCGGCCATCAAGAACAACAATAAAAAGTTACTTCTCTCTTGTTTTGCAAGGAAATATCATGATTTTTGACCCCACGCTATTAATACTTCTGGCCCTCGCTGGATTAGGTTTTGTCAGTCACAACACCACCGTCGCCGTTTCAATCCTGGTACTGATAATTGTGCGCGTGACCCCACTTAGCACCTTCTTTCCGTGGATCGAAAAACAGGGCCTGACGGTCGGGATCATCATTCTGACCATCGGCGTGATGGCTCCCATTGCCAGCGGCACCCTGCCCGCCAGCAGCCTCATCCACTCTTTCACCCACTGGAAATCGCTGGTAGCGATCGTCGTCGGCATTGCCGTCTCGTGGCTTGGCGGGCGCGGCGTTACGCTGATGGGAAGCCAGCCTGGCCTGGTGGGCGGCCTGCTTGTCGGCACCGTTATTGGCGTCGCCCTGTTCCGTGGCGTCCCCGTTGGGCCGCTGATTGCTGCTGGCCTGGTTTCCCTTATTGTGGGTAAGCAGTAGCCCCCTGCCGCTGCCAGCGGTGAATACGCCAGGCCAGCGCGCTGCACAGCAGGTAATACACCAGGCCGGTAAAGATAAAAATGGCCGCCGGGTAAATTTGCACCCGGCTGTTGACCTGCCCGGCCACGGTCGTCAGCTCCGGGACGTTGACGATAAACGCCAGCGAAGTGTCTTTGATAAGCGAAATAAACAGCCCGGCAAACGACGGCAAAGCGTTGCGCAGCGCCTGAGGCAGCAGCACTAACCTCAGCGTTTGCCACGGCGAAAAGCCGCCAGCAATCGCGGCTTCATTTTGCCCCTTCGCCAGCGAATTCAGCGCCGCCAGCGTGGTGTACATCACCGCCGCCGAGGTAAACCAGGCCAGCGCCAGCGTTACGGTCAGCGGCCCCGGCAGGTCGCGTCCGGTCACGGCGGGCAGCAGAAAATAGAGCCAGAAAATAACAAAAATCAGCGGAATGCCGCGTATCAGGTCAGCCCAGATAAAAAGCACGCGGCGCACAATGCCGCCGTAGCGCCATGCCACACAGGCAAGCCCTAACCCAAGTACAAGCGCCAGTGCACCGGCGCCCACGGCCATAATCAGCGTTAACAGCACCCCGCCCGGTTCGCCCTGGGCCATTCTCCCCCACAGCAAATAGTCGAGGTTATCCGTAATCACCGTAACGTTAGCTATCATGCTGCGCCTCCTGCCTCATCCCCGCAGGTTTTCGCTGCCCACGCCGCCCCGGAGCAAAGAGCGTAAACAAACCGCTCATCGCCAGACCCAGCAGCAGATAAAGCACCGTACCGACGGCAAAAGCCGCCAGCGCATGCGCGTTATAGCTTTCAATCCGGCGAACCTGACTGGTGAGCTCGGCAAAGCCAATGCCCGTTGCCAGCGAGGAGAGCTTCATTAGATTGAGATACTGCCCGACCACCGGCTGCCAGGCGTTAACCACCCCCTGCGGCAATAACACGCTGCGGAAAAGCTGCCAGTCGGAAAAGCCCTGAGAAAGCGCCGCTTCGGTTTGCCCTTTCGGCACCGCCTGCAGCCCGCTGCGAATCTCTTCGACTAAAAAGGCCGAGGTGAACAACCCCAGCCCCCACGCCGCACAAAGAAACTCCGGCGTAAGCCACCAGACACCGCCGGGTAGCTGCGACCAGCTGTGATCGTCGTTAATAAACCCGCGCCAGCTTTGCGGGAGCGCGTTCCAGGCAGCGAAATACCAGAACAGCAGTTGCACCAGCAAAGGCGTATTGCGAAAAACTGAGACCCAGCTTGCGGTGATGTAACGCCCCGCCCGGCCACCGGCAAGCCGCAGCCCCAGCAGCAGCACGGCAAACAGCGTGGCGATAAATATCCCGGCAAGCGTCACCCACGCGGTTGTGAGTAAACCGGAGATAAGCCATGCACGCGGGGCACCTGTCAGCACGCCCGCCCAGTCAAAATAGCTGTTCATGGCTCGTCCCTGGCGTCGGCATGCAGCGGGTCGAGCACCTTTTGCAGAAAACGGCGCGCGCGCGGATGCTGCGGCGAGCGGAAAAACTGCTCCGGCGGGGCCTGTTCGAGAATGGCCCCGCCGTCAATAAACACCACGCGATCGGCTATTTCACGCGCGAACTGCATCTCATGCGTCACCACAATCATGGTAATACCGCTGTGGGCGAGATCCTTCATCACCTGCAGAACTTCGCCGATCATCTCCGGGTCGAGCGCCGAGGTCGGCTCATCAAACAGGATTATTTGCGGTGAAGATGCCAGCGCCCTGGCAATGGCGACGCGCTGCTGCTGCCCGCCGGAAAGCTGCGCCGGATAGTGCTGAGCTTTTTCAGCCAGGCCAACCCGAGCCAGAAGCGCCAGAGCCTGCTGATGTGCTTCCTCACGCTTCCAGCCGTGAACGTGGGTAAGCGACAGCGTAATGTTTTGCTCGGCCGTCAAATGGGCGTAAAGGTTGAACTGCTGGAAAACAAAACCGATCCGGCTTCGCAGGCGGCGAAGTGCGTTGCTGCTTAACCGTCGGGTGGGTTTCCCGTCGATATAAATATCGCCGTCGCTGAGGGTTTCGAGCTGGTTGATTAACCTTATTAACGTAGACTTACCCGAACCGGAGGGGCCGCAAATCGCCACCACTTTCCCGGCCGGGATAGTCAGGTCGATGTCGTGCAGGACGGAAGTATCAGCGTAGCTTTTGCTCGCTTTGCGAAATTCCACGCTGGCGGACTGCAGATGCAAAAAATCCGCAGCCGAAGCTGCGGACAAATGAGGCGGTCTTTTAAACATATTATTTGGCTACAATTTTAAAGCTGCGCGGCTGCGGGGTTTTGCTCTCAGGGCCAAACCAGGCGTTATAAATTTGCTCCGCCTGGCCGTTTTGCTCCAGCTTCACCAGCTCGTCGTTAACCGCTTTCAAAAGGGAAGCCTCCCCTTTTTTCACGCCAACGCCAATCTCTTCCTTACTCAACAAGTCCGGCAGGATTTTAAACTTCGCCTTATCCGGCGCTTCGGCCAGCAGCCCGGCAAGAATAGTGCTGTCCTGGGTGATAGCCTGGACGTTACCGTTGCGCAGCGCGGTAAAGGCCAGCGGAATATCATCATAAGAAAGCACTCGAATTGACGGGAAACGCTGCACCAGCGCCTGTTCTCCGGTGGTGCCTTTTACCGCACCCACGCGTCCTTTCGCGTAGTCATCAAGCTTATCCGGCCCGGAAGCCGGGACCAGGAACTGCTGCCCGGTGACAAAATACGGGGTAGAGAAATCCACCACCTGGGCACGCTCCGGCGTAATGGTGATATCCGCGACGATTAAATCGACCTTCCCGGACTGCAGCAGCGGAATGCGGTTCGCCGGGTTGGTGGCCACCAGCTCAAGCTTAACGCCCAGGGATTTTGCCAGCGCTTTCGCGAAATCAACGTCATAGCCCACGATATCGTGCGTTTTAGCATCTATGGAGCCAAAAGGTGGATTAGCGTCAAAAGTGGCAACTTTAACGACTCCGGCTTTTTGAATATCCGCCAGCTGGTCTGCGTGAACCACGGCGGAGGTCAGGCCGGACAGGGCCAGAACCAAAGCGGAGAGCGTTAATTTACGCTGCGTTATACTGTGTGAAGCTGTGTGCGTGAAAGCCTTTACCTGTGCCATTGATTTTCCTTGTTATCCCGTCTGTGAGCGAGCTATGTCCTTACGCTCGCACAAGCGCCGTCACCTCGCCAATGCTTAATCCTGCATTGCATATGCAGAAAACATATTAGTTAAAACAGGGTTAAATCTTTTACTTATAGATTTAACAAATAATTAAGTTAAGTGATTATTTTAAAAATAAAAAATGCCCCGTTTCAGGCATAAATTTGTGACTGAGGCGGTAGTTTTCAGATCCGGTGGAAAAGTTCCCCTCCCTCTCGCCGATAAGCTTTTCAAATAATAGGAGAGGCAAAATGAAATCACTGGCTCACAATTTGTTGCTATTAATTTGCTGTTCGATTTTGATGTCCGCCCTGGTCACCGCCATTTCACTCTACGGCAGCCACCGAAGTGCCCAAAGTACCGAAAGCGGCCTGCTGGCAAAGGATTTGATGTCTGACATCAAGCCCGCGCCGGTTTACCTGATTGAGCTGCGCCTGGTGCTCTCTCGCGTGGTAGAAGGCACGCTCAGCGTCGACCAGGCCGATGCGGAGATCAAACGCCTGAGCACGCAGTGGCACCAGCGTGTCGATTACTGGAAAAGCACTCTGCCACCAGAACTTCAGGCTAACCTGCTCGGAGAACAGTACAAGGCGGGCATGGCGATGATTAAAGATGCCAATGACCTGGTCGAGCTTATCCGCTCGGGCGCGCCGACCCCACTTTTTGAAAAGCTGAAAGCGGCAGATAAAGACTTCTTTGCCCATCAGAAAGGCATTGAATCCTTTGTCAAAGCTTCCGCAGAGTATGCCGATAACGCGGTCGAAAAAGCGCAGCACAGCAGCGCCAACTCGACGCAATGGCAGCTGATTGGCTCAGGCACCGCCGTGTTACTGCTGCTGGTTGTCGGCTGGTGGGTACACCGCACCATTTTCCGTTCCCTCGGCGGAGAACCGAGTGAAGTGGCCGAAATTGCCAATGCCGTAGCCTGCGGGGATCTCACCTGCGAAGTGAAAGTCCGCGACGGCGACAGAACCAGCGTGATGGCGGCGATGGAAACCATGTGCCAGCAGTTAACCATGGTCATCCACCTGGTTCACGAGAGCAGCAATCAGATCTCCAGCCGCTCCAGCGAAATCGCCAGCGGCAATATTGACCTCGCCTCCCGCACCGAAGAGCAGGCCAGCGCGCTGGAGCAAACGGCTTCATCAATGGAAGAGATGACCGCCACGGTTAAGCAGAACGCCGAAAATGCCCAGAGCGCCAGCCAGCTGGCTAATACCGCCTCAAGAAGCGCGGAACAAGGCGGCGCGGTTGTGGCGCAGGTAGTAGAAACCATGGACGGCATTTCAAGCTCGGCCAACAAGATAACCGACATTATTGGCGTCATCGACAGCATCGCCTTCCAGACCAACATCCTGGCGCTGAACGCGGCGGTGGAAGCCGCCAGAGCAGGTGACCAGGGACGCGGTTTTGCAGTCGTTGCAGGCGAGGTTCGTAGCCTCGCCCAGCGTAGCGCCAGCGCGGCCAAAGAGATCAAAGGCCTGATTGAAGATTCGGTGAATCAGGTAGCCAGCGGCAGTAAGCTGGTTAACGAGGCGGGCAAAACCATCAATACCGTGGTACAGGATGTGAAGCGCGTGGCGGCCCTGATGGTCGAAATCACCCACGCCAGCGACGAGCAAAGCAGCGGCATTGAGCAGGTCAGCACCGCCATCAGCCAGATGGATGTCACCACCCAGCAAAACGCGGCGATGGTGAATCAGGCCTCCGAAGCCGCCGAGTCGCTATTGGCACAAACCTACGAACTGAATACAGCTGTCTCCCAGTTTAAGCTGGCTAGTCTGTAAAATCGTCCCCGGCCAGGGTGCTCAGATAGCGCCCTGGCGTGGTGCCGAGCGCCTTTTTAAACATGGTGATAAACGCCGTGGTGGAGTCATAGCCCAGCGACTCCGCCACGTTTTGCACCGTCATTCCGCCAATTAACAGGCGCAGGGCAACGATAAGCTGCATCTGCTGCCGCCAGCGTAGAAAACTCAGCCCCGTCTCTTTCACCACCAGCCTCGCGAGGTTGCGCTCGCTCATCGCCATGTCCCCGGCCCACTGTGCAAGCGTCTTTTTCTCCTTCATATCCTTCGCCATGCTGTCCGCCATCGCGCGGATTTTCGGGTGCGAAGAAATCGGCAGCTGCAGCTGCTCGACCGGCTGATGAGGGAGTTCATCGAACAGCACCTGAACCAGACGCTGAATAGCCGCGCAGCCGAGATTTTCGTGAGGAACGTTGGTCAGGCGCAGGATAAGCTCCCGCACCAGCGGGGAAATTTTCAGCGCGCAACACTCCTGCGGCATCTTGACCGCGTCCGGCTCAATAAATAAAAAGCACAGCCGCGCGTCCGCCGTTACCCGGTTGCTGTGCGGCATTTGCCCCGGTACCCAAACCGCATACTGCGGCGGCACCATCCACATTGAGTTGGTCACTTCGCTGGTAATGCCGCCGTGCAGCGCCAGAATAAGCTGCCCTTTGCGGTGGGTATGGATGGGCTTTTCGTCATAGGTTTGCGCGGCGCGAATGCGAAAGGCCAGCGCGGGCGTCACGATGCTGTCCGGGTCAAAGCCTTCGAGATCCAGGTCACGTTCCATAGCATGTCCGAATTTAGCGATAATCTGTCATTTTAGCTTGATTCGTAAAAAGGCAGAAGCGTGTATCTTTGCCTTACCGTTTTTCAGGACACAGACATATGACCTCCACGACTTCAGCGAGCAAGAAGAGCCGCATTCTGCTTCTGCTCGGCATTCTGATGATTGCCACCACCCTGCGCGTAACCTTTACCGGTGCAGCACCTCTGCTGGACATGGTGCGAGATGCACTTTCGCTGTCCACCGCGCAAATTGGTATTCTGACCACTCTGCCCCTGCTGGCCTTTGCGGTTGTTTCCCCGCTTGCAGCCGGAATCGCCCGCCGCTTCGGCACCGAGCGCAGCCTGTTTGGTGCGTTGCTGATCATCTGCGCCGGTATCGCTTTGCGTTCCGCCGGCCACGCCGCGTTTCTGTATATCGGCACGGCCATCATCGGCTGCGGGATAGCGATGGGCAACGTGCTGCTGCCCAGCCTGCTTAAGCGTGACTTCCCCGGCCAGGTCGCCAAACTCACCGGCGCCTATTCGCTGACGATGGGCGTTGCCGCCGCGCTGGGCTCGGTGATGGTGGTACCGATTGCCCTGCACGGTTTTGGCTGGTCCGGCGCGATGCTGTCGCTGATGGTTTTCCCGCTGCTGGCGCTGATTGTCTGGCTGCCTCAGTTGGGCAGCAGTACCGTGATGAACCTTTCCGGCAACCCCGCGCTGCACAGCCGCGGCATCTGGTCCTCGCCGCTGGCCTGGCAGGTTACGCTGTATCTGGGCATTAACTCGCTGGTGTATTACGTGATTATCGGCTGGCTGCCTTCAATTCTGATCAGCCACGGCTATAACGAAGCCGAAGCCGGGTCGATACACGGGATCCTGCAGCTCGCCACCGCCATTCCGGGGCTGTTTGTCGGCCTGATCCTCAGCCGCCTGAAAGACCAGCGCGGGATTGCCGCCCTGATGGCGCTGCTTTGGTGTATGGCGACGCTCGGCCTGTGGCTGCTGCCGGCCTTCTCTATCTTCTGGGTGTCGCTGGGCGGCTTTGGCTCCGGCGCGGCGATGATCCTGGGGCTCTCGTTCATTGGTATGCGCACCGGTTCCGCGCATCAGGCGGCGGCGCTGTCCGGTATGGCGCAGTGCGTGGGCTATCTTCTTGCCGCCTTCGGCCCGCCGGTGATGGGTAAAATCCATGATGTTACGGGCAGTTGGGCGATCCCGCTGCTGGGCTGCGCGCTACTTTCGGTCGTCATGGGCGTCTTTGGGGCTTATGCTGGTCGCCAGAAAGAGATTGGCGTGGCGGAGAAAGCCCCCGCCTGAAGCGATAAACAAGGGAGGATCGAATGAAACCATCGGCACCGCAGAACATTTTTGATGACCCGGTATTCTTTGAAAATTACCGTCAGCTACGCGAGCAGGACTCAGGCCTTAACGGGCTGCTGGAAATTCCCGAGCTATATTCCCTGCTGCCTGCGCTGGATGGCCTGAAGATCCTCGACCTTGGCTGCGGCTTTGGCGACTTTGCCCGCTTCGCGCGCACGCACGGCGCGGCAAGCGTTACCGGCTTCGACATTTCAGAAAAAATGCTGGCGCAGGCGCGCGCCGCGACCCAGGACGAAAACATTCGCTACCACCACTTGCCGCTGGAGCAGTTCACGGCGTCTGAGGAATCCTCGGATCTGGCTATTTCGTCGCTGGCGCTGCACTACATCGAAGATTTTGCCCGCCTGAGCAGCAGTGTCTTTGCCGCCTTAAAACCCGGCGGGCAGTTTCTCTTTTCCGTTGAGCACCCGATGTGTACCGCTTTCCCGGTGGGCTGGCAGCCGTATAAAGAAGAGGTTATCTGGCCGGTCAACCACTACCATCAGCAAGGTCTGCGTCATACCAGCTGGTTCGTGGAGGACGTGCAGAAATATCACCGCACCACGGAAACCTATGTGAATACCCTGCTCGACAGCGGGTTTGCCCTCACCCGAATGCTCGAAACCAAGCCCACAGAGGAAACTCTGGCGCAGCATCCCCGGCTGGCAAAAGAGATGCGCCGCCCGGCCTTTTTAATTCTTCGGGCGACAAAGCCTCGTTAAAGAGAAGGCCCGCTGTGCTGATTTAAGACAGAACCGTGCCTCGCTTTATGTCCGGCGCTGACTTAACCCGCAGCTTCTTGTTTTCCCCCTCGCCCCTCTGGGGAGAGGGTTGGGGTGAGGGGCCTTTCTGGTTTTATCTCTCAGCAGCAGCGAGGAATGCCTCAACCAGCGGGGAAGGTTTACCTTTGAGCGCATTGCGTTCGTGCTGGAACAGCGTGGCCACAAAGAACGGGTGCCCCTGAAGTTCAACCGCGCGAATCTCGCCCTGTTTATCCCAGCCGGTCGGCTTCAGCGGCTCATCGGCAAGCACGGTGGCAAACAGCTCCGCGATACCGTAATTGCAGTGGTAGCCCTCTTCAATTTCCGTCTCACCATAGGCACGCCCGACAATGGAGTCGGCCAGCAGCGCGATCTTGTCTGAAACTTCCACCAGCGAACAACTGAGGCGGCCAATCACCAGGCGCCCTTCGCTGGCGGTTTCCGCGTGGCCCGCATCTTTCCACCCCAGTACGTTACGTGCATATTCAACCACCGCATACTGGAACCCGGCGCAGGTGCCCAGGAAAGGCACTCCGTTTTCACGCGCAAAGCGGATCGCAAGATAAGCCGCGTCTTCATTCAGATAAGGGCTCGACGGCACGCACCAGATAGCATCGTAGCCCACGAGATCTTCATCGCTGGTCACTTCCAGCGAGGAGAGCCAGTCATAATCCGCGCTAACGCCAAGGGTAGCAGCCGCATTATCTAACGCCTGAGGAATGGCCTGATGAGCAATCACCGCCGGGTTATAATCGCCGATAAGCGCAATACGTAAAGTGGACTTCAGCTGTGTGTCTGACATGCTTTGGTTGGCCTTATGTTTGAGGGGAGAGAACAACATAAGGAATGATAGAGTAGGCTGTTTACTCCGCGCTGACAACCGCAAAAATTGGCAGGCCTTAGCCCCTATCCGGCAAGGCAAACAATGTAGTAACGTGTTGAGTTCACTTCGTCGATAAAAAACAATGAAAGCAAAAATACTGGTTAGCGCCTGCCTGATGGGGTTCAAAGTCCGCTATAACGGCAGCGAAAAGTCGCAGACTGGCGCGGCCCTCGCCCGCCTGCAGGATGAAGGCCGCCTGGTTATCCACTGCCCTGAACTCGCGGCCGGGCTTCCAACGCCGCGTCTTCCCGCAGAGCTTAGCGGAGGCGACGGTGAAGCCGCATTTCTCGGCCGTGCCGCCATTCTGGAAAGCGACGGCAAAGACGTCACCGAACCTTATCTTCTTGCCGCCTGGCTCGCGCTGCAAACCGCCAGGGAGAATAACTGTCGCTTTGCTATTCTTACCGACGGCAGCCCGACCTGCGGCAGCCAGAAAATCTACGATGGCCGCTTTGCAGGCAAAACGATACCGGGTCAGGGGGTAGCGGCAGCGCTGTTGCGCCAGCACGGCATAGAAGTCTTTGCCGAGCATCAGATCCCGCTGTTGCTGAGCAGGCTGGAGGAAGTCGATAAGGAGCAGGTATGATCCGCTGTAAACGAGTTTATGAAGCCCCCGATAAGGATGACGGCTACCGGGTGCTGGTTGACAGGCTTTGGCCGCGCGGGATGAAAAAAAGCGACCTGCGCTACGACGAATGGCCGAAGGCACTGGCGCCCTCAAATGAGCTGCGTAAAGCCTTTCACGGCGAAACAATCGATTTCGCCGCCTTCAGCGAGAGCTACAGGCAAGAGCTTGCACAGAATCTGGACGCCGCCAGAACGCTTGCCCGACACGGTGATGACGGCACCCTGACGCTGCTATACGGCTCAAAAAATACCAACCAGAACCATGCGCTGGTGCTGGCTGACTTTTTACGCCACTGCCGGGATTAATAGCTGAGGTGCAGCTCGTCTTCCTGCGGGGAAAAATCTTTATCCAGCGGCATTAAATGCTCGGCGCGCACAAATGCGTAGCCCTGCCGGCCGTCAAAGGCGATAACTTCGCCGGTCACCAGCCACAGCGGGTAGTTAGCCTCCAGCGGGAGCTGCGTCACCACGCCCGTCACCGGGTTAACAAAACGCTCGCCCGGTTGGCACAGACCAAACAGCTCGACCGCCTTACCAATATTCACCCGCCCGGCTGCGGTACGGGCGCCGATGACCATCGCCAGGCTGCCCGGTTTTAATTGAAACATCTCTGCTCCCCTCACTTTTTTTGCCGCGAGATCAGAACATTCCTGGCACAAAAAGTAAACGGTATAGCCGCCAGATACTGAGATTTTTCTTAATTTATTTCGCGAGCCTTTTCGCCAGCGCCGCCAGAAAAAGCCTCAGCGCGGCGGGAAGATAGCTCCGGCTGCGATAAATGCCGTAAATCCCCATCGACCGGGGGGGATAATCCTCGAGCACTTTAACCAGATCCCCGCGTTCAAACCGCGACTTCGCATCCTCTACCGGCAGCATGGCAATCCCTACGCCGTCCGCTACCGCATCCATCAGCACCACCGAATCATTGGCGCTAAAGTTACCGCCAACCTCCACGTTTAGCGGCTCGTCCTGCTCATCCACCATTTGCCAGATGTTACGCAGAAAATAGCTGTACTGCAGGCAGTTATGGTGTTCGAGGTCGACCGGCGAGCGCGGCATCCCCCGCTTCTCGATATAAGCAGGAGAAGCGTAGAGCATGGAGTCACACTCTCCTAACCGGCGGGCAATAATATTCGGGTCGAGATCGTTAGTGATGCGAATGGCCAGATCGATGCGCTCTTCAATCATGTTCACCGCCTGGCTGCTGACGTGCAGCTCAACCCGGAGGTCCGGGTATTCACGCAGGAAGTCGGATAAAAAAGGCACGATGTAATAGCGGGCGCCAAACTGTGAACAGGCTACGCGTAGGGTGCCGGAGGGCAAATCCTGCTGATTCTGAGCGGTTATGCTTTCTGCTACCTCATTGAGCGCCCGGGTCTGCTGCAGCACCCGCTCGCCGGTCGGCGTTAACGTTAGCTTACGTGAGGAACGATGCAGCAGGCGCTCTCCGGCCCAGTGTTCCATTTGCTCCAGGTAACGGCTGACCATCGGGCGGGACATATTCAGCGCCCGCGCCGCAGCGCTCAGGCTGCCCAGCTCACAAATGCGTATATAGACTTTCGCCGCGATGATTCTGTCCATTTCTTCGCCCATCTGCTCGATTTATGAAATTCATCTTACCTTAATAAAGCCATTACGATTCACAAAATGCAATTTACACTGATTCTCATTCCCAAACGGGCTTATTCATTCAGTTGATCAGGATAGAAAAAGATGAAGACACATACCCTGGCTGCGGCCACCGCCACCCTTTTGTTCAGCAGCGCAAGCTTTGCTGCCCCACTGACGCTCGACGTCTACAACCCGCAGGACAAAGGCGTATTCCCGGTCACCTCTACGTTGATTAGCGGCCCGACGGAAGCCACGCTCGTTGATGCCCAGTTCAGCGTCAAAGACGGTGAGGAGCTGGTGAAGATTATCCAGCACAGCGGAAAAAAGCTGACCCGCATTCTCATCACCGCCGGTGACCCGGACTATTACTTCGGCCTGGAGCCGATTGTTAAGGCGTATCCGCAGGTAAAAATTGAGGCCACGCCGCTGGTCGTCGACCATATCAACAAAACCAAAGCAGAGAAGATCAAATACTGGGGCCCGATTCTGAAAGATGGCGCGCCAAAGGAAGTCTTCGTGCCTCAGGTTACGCACGACACCACTTTCACCGTAGATGGTGAAAAAATTGAGCTGCGCCAGCCGGCTTCACACGCGGCGTATTTGTGGATCCCGGCCAATAAAACGATCCTCGGCGGCGTAGGCGTCAGTTCAGGGATTCATATCTGGACGGCCGATTCCCAGACCAAAGCCGCGCGCCAGGAATGGCGTGATGTGTTGGATGAAATGGCTGCGCTCAAGCCACAGCGCGTGATCCCTGGGCACTACATCGGAGAAGTTAAGCCAGGCGCGGCGCCGGTGGTCTTCACCGGCGACTATTTAGCCGACTTCGAGCTGGCGCTGAAAAAAGGGAAAAGTGCCCCGGTCATTGCCGAGATGAAGCAAAAGTATCCGGGCCTTGCCGATGAAAGCTCTCTGGAAATGAGCGCCAAAGTGAATACCGGCGAAATGAAGTGGTGATCCGCTAAACGTGAAAAAGGGAGCCTAAGCTCCCTTTTTTGTTATTTGAAGTCGACCTTCATCAGCTCCGGAATTGAATAATCCCGGGTGGTTTCCACGCAGCGGCTGATGTAATCCACAAAGCGCGGCGGCGGCGACATGCCTAAATCTAACAGCTTCTCGTTAGAGAAGCGGACGTTCAGCATGGAGAACTCTCCGTACAGGCGCATCGCACGCAGCATCAGGCGTTCATTGCACGGCCCGTAAATAGACTTAAAGCTGCGGCGGCTCTTCACCAGCTCGCTGTAATCCACCTGCTCGTAATTGGAGAAGATAGGCGTCTGGTTCAGCGCGCTGGACATCGCTTCGTCGATATCAGCAAAGCGAATGCTGCTCACGTCCCCGGCAGAGATGTGGTAGATCTTCTCTTTCAGCGAGTCGCTCTTCGCCAGCAGCAGCAGCGCTTCGGCACAGTAATCCACCGGAATAACGTCGATTTTGTCATCGAGCGAGCACATGAATTTCCCGAGCATCAGCACCATGCGGAAGACCCAGAAAATGCTGCTGGACGGGCGGCAGCCCTGCTCGCTATGGCCCACCACGATAGACGGACGAGCGATAACCAGCGGCAGCTGCGGGAACTGCTCGGACATCATGCGTTCGATGGTCGATTTGGACCAGGTGTACTGCACCAGGTGCTCTTCTTCCGGCTTGCTGGACATGCTTTCCGTCACCAGGGTACCCGCATCCGGCACGCAGGACATCGCGGTGCCCACGTGCAGGAAACGCTGCAGGCCTTTGACCTGAGACATGCGGCGCGCAAACTGCAGGGTTCCCTCAACGTTTACCTTCCAGATCAGCGCATTCTCGCCAAACGACGCAACCGCGGCACAGTTAATCACGTGCGTAACGCCGGAGATTCTTTCGTCATCGAGAAAATGTTCAGGCTCGGCTAAATCACCCAGCAATATATTTTCCGGATTAATTTGGGCTATCTGTGCATCAGTACAGCCAAAATTAGCAAGGTTATTTCTGATTCTGGCCACGCCCTCCTGAGGAGAGTTCGCTCGCACCAATAACAATACGGAACTAAAAGAGGATTCGGAAAGGGCTCGAGCTAATACCGCGCCGCCCAGGAAACCTGTCGCACCGGTAATCAAAAGATGATTCATTATTATAACCTCAGGAGTGAAAACACGAGCATAGTAAAAGGGTAAGAATAAACGCTTCCTCAATAAAGCGGATTACCCATACATAATGCCCAGCACTTTCGTGTAACGGTTTGTACATCCTTGTTTTGAAAGCAAAATAATTAATCTGGAATTAATTTCAAACGTAATCATTTTGGCTATTTATTGATGTCGGGAATATTAAGAAAACCTTAATCAACGATAAACAAAACCGTTATTTTTGGGTATGGCGGAACTCTTTTTAATTTAAAGGAAATAAAAAGCCCACAAAATGGACTGCACCCCAAAAGTTGGACACCCAACTGAGTAAGGTGCAGTTTTTTATGGCAAAGCCAAAATATTCCCTCGAAACCAGATTAGCTGTAGTCAAACACTACCTTGCCGGAAAAGATGGAACAC
>Ga0209281_1000275_pt1 | contig 98817 bp, 116 predicted proteins | sample MedtruBG_FD_187514 | JGI IMG/M metagenome (GOLD analysis project Ga0209281, IMG submission 187514) | Root nodule microbial communities of legume samples collected from California, USA - Medicago truncatula BG (SPAdes) (version 2) | ecosystem: Host-associated > Plants > Roots > Nodule | place...
TCGATAACTTAGACAGCGATTTAACAAACCCTGATATCAGACTCATGCTGATTTCCCCCGAGTAGCGCTTTTTTGGCGCTGTTATTGTAAGTAGAACGTTTTAGTAGAACGTTCTACTTATCGTGGGCAAAGAGTGAAAAACGCGCAACTGAATTCTCACGTTTCAACAGATGAAATAGTGATTATTTGAAGTTGATCGATAAATAACCGCGATGGTTGTGAGGGGATTTTATATCCCCTCTCCCTGTGGGAGAGGGTTAGGGTGAGGGCATAAAACGGCTCAGGCCGTAACGGTTACGCTCTGTCCTTCAAAGCTCACGGTCTGACCCGCGACAATCTTGCAGCGCTTGCGCGTTTCTACCACGCCGTCGACTTTTACCAGCCCGTCGGCGATAACGATTTTCGCCTGCGCGCCGCTTTCGCTCCAGCCTTCCAGCTTCAGCAGATCGCACAGCTCAACGTGCGGGTGTTTACCTAATGAAAAAGTCGCCATCTTACGCGTCCTCTACGTCGTGATATTCTTCGCACGCCTGCAGCGTATTCTGAATCAGCGTTGCTACGGTCATCGGGCCTACGCCGCCCGGTACGGGGGTAATGTAAGACGCGCGCGCGGCGGCATCTTCGTACACCACGTCGCCGACCACTTTGCCGTTTTCCAGACGGTTAATCCCGACGTCCACGACAATCGCGCCCTCTTTGATCCACTCGCCCGGAATAAAGCCCGGTTTGCCGACCGCGACGATCAGCAGATCGGCGTTCTCGACGTGGTGACGCAGGTTTTTGGTGAAGCGGTGGGTCACGGTGGTGGTACAGCCCGCCAGCAGCAGCTCCATGCTCATCGGGCGGCCCACGATGTTGGAGGCACCGATAACCACGGCGTTCAGACCGTAGGTGTCGATGTTATAGCGCTCCAGCAGCGTCACAATGCCGCGCGGCGTGCACGGGCGCAGACGCGGCGCGCGCTGGCACAGGCGGCCAACGTTGTACGGATGGAAACCGTCCACGTCTTTATCCGGCGCGATACGCTCCAGCACCTTCACGTTGTCGATACCCGCCGGCAGCGGCAGCTGAACCAGAATACCGTCGATTTCTTTATCGGCATTCAGGGTGTCAATAAGTTCCAGCAGCTCTGCTTCGCTGGTGGTTTCCGGCAAATCGTAAGAGCGGGAGACGAAGCCCACCTCTTCACACGCTTTGCGCTTGCTGCCGACATAAATCTGCGATGCCGGGTTGCTGCCAACCAGCACAACGGCCAGCCCGGGGGCGCGTTTTCCGGCAGCTTTACGCGCCTTCACTTTTTCCGCGACCTCAGAGCGCACCTGCTGCGCAATCGTTTTACCGTCAATAATCTTTGCTGCCATCAGAGAGAAGATTCCGTCTGTAACGTTTGAAAGGGGGGATGGCGTGTATTTTGTCAGAAGCGAGCGTCGCTGTCAGTCACCCTTTACGCGTTTTTATCAGTGAGACGCAAAAACCCTTCTTAAGGGATGGTCAATTTCTTAGGCGGGATTAGGATGTGACCTGGCGAAATAGCAGCGTTTTGACATATTTAAAAAACGCGTCCTGAGCTACTTTGTCTCCTCCGAAATAAGCTTTCAATTAATCAATTGAACGTATTTCTTATTCCCGATTATTCGCGGGAAGGGTTATTTACATTTTAAAGGAATAGACATGAAACTCAGCAACATTGCTTCTACTGTTATTGCTACTTTGGCCCTGGTTGCAGGTGCCGCAAATGCAGCAGATCCTGCTGCGCCGGTTTCCGTAAATGGCGGTACCGTACATTTTAAAGGTGAGCTGGTTAATGCGGCTTGTTCAGTAAATACTGATTCTTCCGAGCAGACCGTTAATCTGGGTCAGTATCGCACCGCGAAATTTACCAAAGTGGGCGACACCACCTCTAATATTCCATTCAACATTGAACTGAATGATTGCGATCCGCTGGTTGCCAAAACTGCCGCTGTTGCGTTCACCGGTCAGATCGACCCAACCGACAAAACCCTGCTGGCCGTGACTTCTGGTAACAACGACAACACCGCGAAAGGCGTGGGTATCGAAATCCTCGACAGCAAATCCAGCGTTCTGACCCCAGACGGCGCGACCTTCTCTGCTGCGCAGACGCTGATCGAAGGGACCAACACCCTGAAGTTCACCGCACGTTACAAATCAACGGCTGCCACCACTGAGCCAGGCCAGGCGAACGCTGACGCCACCTTCGTAATGAAATACGAGTAATTCCTCCGCACAGGGATGTTCAGGCCTCACGGACGAGGCCCGTCATACGCTAATGCCAGGAACGAAGGATGACAAGGACTGGAACACTACTGCTGTTAACCCTTGCGATGGCTTGCCCGGCATCGGCGCATACCGTGGTGATCGAAGGTGGCAAGGTTCATCTCAGAGGTGAACTGGTGAACGGCGGCTGCGCCGTGGCGCCCGACAGCCAGAATATGCGCATCGACATGGGGCAGTACCGAACCAATTCATTTTCCGGTGTGGGCAGTTTTTCCACGGTTAACGTGCCTTTTACCGTGCGGCTGCTGGACTGCAGCGTTGATGTTTCGCGCACCGTGGGGATCCAGTTTCAGGGCGTGACGCCCGCAGAAGATCCGCAGGTCTTTCTGGCGACCTCGCGGCCGGGTGAAACGCCCGTCAGCAGCGGCGTGGGGCTGGCGCTTTTTGACGAACAGCAGCGTCAGATTATCCCAAATGCCACGGCCGTCAGCTGGCTGCCGATCGATACCCGCGAGCTCGCGTTCCATTTTAGCGCCCGCTATCGGGCTATTTCCGAACACCTCGAGCCAGGCAAAATTCAGTCGGATGTCTGGTTTACGTTGATTTATCCATAACACCTGCGAACACATTATTAAAGGTACGGTTGTGATGAATACCCTAATTAAACCAGGACTTTTTTTATCGTTTATTTTGATGATGGTTTCTGCCTGCGCAAATGCTTCCGGCGGTATTGCGCTGGGGGCCACGCGCGTTATTTATCCCGCAGAGGCGAAGCAAACGTCGCTGGCGATCACCAACAGCAACAAACAGGAACGCTATTTAATTAACGCGTGGATCGAAAATGCGAGCGGGCAAAAAGAAAAAACCTTTGCCGTCACTCCGCCCCTGTTTGTCAGCGAGCCGAACAGTGAAAATACGCTGCGTATTATTTACGCCGGGCCAGCGCTGCCTGCCGATCGCGAATCGCTCTTTTACATGAACGTGAAGGCGATCCCGTCGGTGAATAAAGCGAAAACGGAAAACAATAACGTGCTGCAGCTGGCGATCCTCTCACGCATCAAGCTGTTTGTGCGCCCGAACAACCTGGCGATGCAGCCGGAAGAGGCGCTTTCCCAGCTGCGGTTTGAGCGCGCGGGCAGCCATCTCAAAGTCAGCAACGCTTCCCCGTATTACATCACCCTCGTCAACCTGAAGCTGGGCGGGCAGCAGCTGGATAACCTGATGGTTGCGCCGAAAAGCTCGGCTCAGCAGGTGCTGCCAGCCGGTGCCAGCGGTACGCTTTCCTGGCAGAGCGTGAATGACTACGGTGCCATCACCCCGGCGCGTAGCGTCAACCTGTGAGCAGAGTCAGGTCGATGAAAAACCACCAGAGACGTTACTGCCCGGTTGCACTGGCGCTGATGGCTGCGCTCTGGCCGCAGGCTGGCTGGAGCGAAAGTTATTTCAACCCGGCCTTCTTGTCCGACGACACCGCCAGCGTGGCGGATTTGTCGCGTTTTGAACAAGGACACCAGCAGGCACCCGGCGTTTATCGCGTGGATATCTGGCGTAACGATGAGTTTATCGGTACCCAGGACGTGCGTTTCGAGCAGGCCGAGAACACGCCGCCGGTGGCGGGCGGTTTGTCGGCGTGCATTACGCGCGCGATGCTCGATCGCTTTGGCGTCAACGTCGCGGCGTTTCCCGAGCTGGCTAAGGTGCAGGGCGACACCTGCGTTCCGTTGACCACGGCCATACCCGGCAGCGAAACGGTATTCAATTTTGCCTCTCAGCGTCTGGACGTCAGCCTGCCGCAGGTGGCGTTGCAAAACAGCGCCCGGGGCTACATTCCGCCTGAACAGTGGGATGAAGGCATTCCCGCCGCGCTGGTGAACTACAGCTTCACCGGTAACCGGGGAAGCGAAGACGACAGCTATTATCTGAACCTGCAGAGCGGATTGAACTATGGCGCCTGGCGTTTACGTAACAACGGCGCATGGCGGTACACGGAGAATAACGGGCAGCGGCACAGCGAGTGGCAGAATATTGGCACCTGGGCGCAGCGCACCGTCATCCCGCTCAAAAGCGAACTGGTGCTGGGCGACAGCAATACCGGGAATGACGTCTTCGACAGCATGGGTTTTCGCGGTGGGCGGCTCTTCTCGTCTGACAGCATGTACCCGGACAGCCTGCAGGGCTACGCGCCGACCGTGCGGGGGATCGCCCGTACGCCTGCCAAAGTGGTGGTTCGCCAGAACGGCTACGTTATCTATCAAAGCTATGTCCAGCCGGGCGCATTTGCGATTACCGATCTTAACCCGACCTCCTCAAGCGGTGACCTGGAAGTCACGGTTGAAGAGAAAGACGGCACCCAGCAGCGCTATACCGTGCCGTACTCCACCGTGCCGCTTCTGCAGCGTGAAGGGCGCTGGAAGTATGACCTCGTTGCCGGGGATTACCGCAGCGGTAACAGCGATCAGGATACGCCATTCTTCACTCAGGGCACCCTGATTACCGGTCTTGCCAACGGTTACACGCTCTACGGCGGTACGCAGCTGGCGTCACGCTATACCGCGGTAGCCGTCGGGGCCGGGAAAAACCTGGGCGACTGGGGCGCGGTCTCGCTCGATATCACCCACGCCCGCAGCCAGCTCGCGGACGACAGCAGGCATGAAGGGCAGTCTCTGCGCTTCCTCTACGCGAAATCCCTTAACGGCTTCGGCACTAACTTCCAGCTGCTGGGCTACCGCTACTCCACAAAAGGGTTTTACACCCTCGACGATGTCGCCTGGCGCTCAATGGAGGGCTATCAGTATGCCGAGAGCCAGAACGATAACGATGTGCCGGACGTGCAGAGCTATCACAACCTGACGTGGAATAAAAAAGGCCGCTTCCAGCTCAACGTTTCTCAGTCGCTGGGTGACTACGGCTCGGTCTATATCTCCGGTAGCGAGCAGACCTACTGGGGAACAGACGAGACGAACCTCTGGTACCAGCTGGGCTATGCGGGCGGCGTGAAGGGGATCAACTACTCCGTCTCGTGGTCGTGGAACAAATCCGTTGGGATAGACGGCACCGATCGGATCGCGTCGTTTAACGTCTCCGTGCCGTTCAGCCTCTTTACCCGTCAGGGCTATCGCCGGGACAGCGCGATTGACCGCGCCTACGCTACGGCATCCGCCAGTCGAAACAGCGATGGCGACACAAGCTGGCAAACCGGCGTCAGCGGAACGCTGCTGGAGGATCGCAACCTGAACTACAGCGTGACCCAGGGACACGCCAGCACCAACGGCGCAAGCGGAAGCGCCAGCGCCAACTGGCAGGCGACCTACGGCACGCTGGGCGTTGGCTACAACTATTCCCGCGACCAGCACGATCTCAACTGGCAGCTCTCCGGCGGGGTGGTCGGCCACGCCGACGGCGTGACCTTCAGCCAGCCGCTGGGCGACACCAACGTGCTGATCAAAGCGCCGGGGGCATCGGGCGTCAGTATTGAAAACCAGACCGGCGTGAAAACCGACTGGCGAGGCTACGCGGTGATGCCGTATGCCACCGTCTATCGCTACAACCGCGTGGCGCTGGATACCAACACCATGAGCAACAACACCGATATCGAAAACAACGTAAGCAGCGTGGTGCCGACCAAAGGCGCGCTGGTACGCGCCAGCTTTGATACCCGCATTGGCGTGCGCGCCCTGCTGACGGTAACGCGCGGCAACCAGCCGGTGCCGTTCGGCGCGGTGGTGCGTGAGACCAAAAGCGGCGTCACCAGCATGGTGGGGGATGACGGGCAAATTTACCTGAGTGGGCTGCCGCTGGAGGGCGAACTGCTGATCCAGTGGGGCGACGGGGCGCAGTCCCAGTGTCGCGCACCTTACAGCTTGTCTGAACAGAGCCTGCAACAGGCAATCACACTTAAGGGGATCGGCTGTGATTAAAACTCAACTCTTTGCCTTGTCGCTGCTGGCGTTACTGCCCGCGACAAACGCATTAGCGACCGTGTGCGTCAATGAAAAAGGCGTGCCGACGGAAGTGCATTACGACCTGACGGATAAATTCAACAGCTCGAATAACCAGATTGGGCAGGTCGTGACGCTCAGCGAGAAATCGCAGTGGGTAGGGGTGAATGCCGTCTGCCCGAAGGGCACGACCGGGAATACCACCAAGCGCAGCTATGTGACCGATTATCCGGTAACGGGGACCAGCGATGGCTATCAGTATCTGAAGCTTAACGACTATCTGGACGGGGCGATGAAAATTACGGACAGCTATGCTGGCGTGTTTTACCCGCCAAAAAGCTATATCCAGATGGGGAGCCATCCTAACGTCTCCAAAAACAAACCGTTTGGCGTTCAGGACTCCAGCCTGGTCTTCCGTCTTAAGGTGACCCGGCGTTTTATCAACATGGTGGTGATCCCGCGTGCCACCATGTTCCGCGTTTACGTCACCACTACCTCTTCCGATCCGTTAACCACTCCGGTCTATACCATCAGCTACAGCGGAACCATTCAGGTGCCGCAAAGCTGCGCCATTAATGCCGGTAACGTGGTGGAGTTTGATTTCGGCGACATTGGTGCCTCCTTGTTCAGCAAGGCGGGCGTGGGTAACAAGCCGGAGGGGGTCTCATCGCAAAGCAAAACCATCGCCATTAAATGCACCAACGTGGAGGCAAACGCCATGCTGACGATGCGCGTCGAGGCGGAAAAAGTCTCTGATAATGTGCTGGTGTCGGATAACCCGGATGTGGGGTTCATCATTGCCAACGAGAGCGGGGCGCCGCTGACGCCCAACAACCTGACGAGCAAAATTCCGTTCCGTCTCGACGACAGCGCGCAGGCGCAGGTGGGGATCCGGGTCTGGCCGGTGAGCGTGACGGGCAATAAGCCAGCGGAAGGGCGCTTCACCTCGCGCGGGTATTTGCGCGTGGATTACGACTAAGGAGCCGATATGCGAAACAGGATCCGTTTTCTCACCGTAGCGCTCTTTGCGCTTTGCACGCAGGCTCAGGCGGACACCGCGTTGGGCGAGATTAACATTCGGCTCTACGGCAATATCGTCGATTTTACCTGCGTTGCCGAGGGCAGCGACAGCGACAAGGCCGTCCCGCTGGGCACCTGGCCCACGAAACAGCTCAGCACCACCGGGAGCCGCACGCAGCCGATGCCGTTTACGCTGAAGCTGACCGGCTGCCCGCCGGGCGCGGCGTCCATTACGTTTTCGGGTAAAGCCGACGGAAGCAATAGCGGCCTGCTGGCGCTGAATGACGCCAGTACTGCAAGCAATGTCGCCGTTGAGATCAGGGATGCGGATAAAACGCGGCTGGCGCTTCAGCAGGCCAGCCAGCCGGTCTCGGTTGATGCGCAGGGAAATGCGATTCTGTCATTTTATGCCAATTATATTGCCACTGCCGATAACCCTCAGCCCGGACGGGCTGATGCGGATGCCACCTTCATGATTAATTATAATTAGCACTGACCGCACTCCCTGCAGCTCAGATAAGCTGCAGGGAGTGAATTCAGGTTATAGCAGCTCGTGGGCTTTGGCGTAATCAATTAATTCCACGATGCTTTGCACACCCAGCTTGGAATAAATATTGGATTTGTGCGCGCTAATGGTCTTGTTGCTTAATAGTAGCTGTTCAGCAATTTCCTTGTTGGATAATCCATTCGCCAGATACCGTAATACCGTGACCTCGCGATTCGATAATGGCATATCTACTGCCATCCCTTTCCCTGAACCCAGGTGGTTTATAAAGTTCAGCGTTTCCGACGGGAAAAAGGAATAGCCCATCAGGATCATTTCTACGGCGTTGTAGATCTCACCTAAATCTTTTCGTTTACTGACGAAGCCATTTGCCCCGGCGCGAATGGCGCGACCCGCGTAAAATAACTCTGATTTAGACGAGAGGAACAGAACCTTAATGTTCTTGTTTAAGTTTCTGATTCTCTTAAGTAAAGCGAAAGCATCCGTGCCCGTGAGTTCAATGTCAAGGATCACCAGATCGATAGGGTGATTGCGGATACAGTCAAGGACTTCATGGCTATCGCCAGACTTGAGCTTGACTGTGATATTCTTATTTTTCTGTAGCAGGACTTCTATCGACATTCTGACGATAGGATGTTCGTCCATAATGATAACGGATGCCGGTTTCATTTTTAATGCCTCAGATTGTTAAAAGCGTTATGCAGAGTTTGGTAAAACTCTCGAAATGCCGGAAGGATATAATGTGCAGATCCCTATACCGTAGTATTTCCCTGGAAAGAGCGAAAGCATCCTTGTTTACGTAATGAAAAGAACTATGCCTCAGCGCGGTCATCTCATTAGGCTGGTGTTGGCAAAAAGGTTTTTCTTATTCATATTTGATACGCATCTTATTATACAGGGTAAGTTTTTTCCGAAAACCCTGTAAATTAATATGAGGGTATTGGTTTGTATTATCTTCTGGATCTGAATCGCTATTTTTTTAAATTTAGCGGAAATATCCTGTTATCTCATTTACCGCATTTTTTCATCTTTATGTAATAACAAAAAATAACAGATATCTCTGTATGTTGATTAATTGTTAACAAAAATACGCCTCTTTGAAAGGGACGAACCCGCAAAAGTGAGGTTGAAAATTGCCCTCGCAGGCCGTCTGACCTTCATCTGAAAGTGCTTACGCCGATCCGGATAACGGCGTCTGGTGCACAGGAGAACGTGCTGCCCGCTTTGCTTTTTACTCCTGGCAGTTGTCGCTAAGCTGCTTGTTTTTACATCATTATCATCTTGTTAACGCCTTCTGCATTCGCTTAACGGATGGAGGAAAGTGCTGCCGTTCCGCTAATCTGTGGCATTTCACAAGGTTCGCGCCCATAAATTAGGAATAGTTATAAATTCGATTATATTGTTAAAAATTAACATTTTCGCAACGCAAGTGGTAAGTAAATTCTTAAACCGCTTTAGGAAATAAGGGGTTAGGAGGTGAGTGAAAACGTGCAGTCTGAGAGGTTATTAAGAAGATGCAGCAATTCCTGGCGATGGCTTAGCCCCAGCTTTAGGAGGATGCAGCTGAGACGATAGATAATGCGGCTATAGGGGCGATTCTGCATAAGGGCAATCTGACGCAATGTCTTGCCCCGGGAAAGCTCCTGCAGAATGGGCCATTCGTTGCGCGAGAACCAGTCTTTCTCGGTACCCGGCGGAGGGAGGGGATCCTGCAGGCTGTGCTGGAGCGCGGCGGCGTTCAGCTGACGTTCGAGCACATGAAAGGGACCTGCCGCTTTGCAGAAGAGGCGGGTGTCGTAATTATCGGCCCGGACCAACAGCCAGGGCGTCAGGAACGGAGAAAACAGGCTATGCCGTCTCAACTGATCCAGTTTCTCCAGAAGCCCCGTGGATCGGCTTTCAATATCCACGACCAGACGGGCTGAGGGCCACTGCGTCTGAGCGATAAGGGCGTCGTCCAGCGTGGCGTAGTCGCAGCAGCTGCTCAGGGGAAACTGCCCGTGGAGAAAACCGGTGCGCAGGTAGTGATCCTCCGTCACCAGAAGGATAAACGGGGCGTCGGTTTTGCGGGGCTGGCTGATGGACTGGCTCAAAAATTCGAGCCGGTCGAAAAAGGGGGGAGCAAAAGGTGAGCGCGTAAATCCCAGTGCATCACTTCCTGTACGCCGCCGCCGGTAACGGCGCACTGTCATTCGCATGGTCTCCCTCCTGGAAATGGCTTTTTAATCCTCCGGCCATGTCCAGGACGGCCAGTAATATCCCTGGCCGAGGTCTGCGCCTGCCTGCAGTGCCCAGGTACGATCGCGTTCAGTCTCAATACCTTCAATAAGCACTTTCCCGGCAAGCTGAAAGCAAAGGGAAACCAGTTGCCTCAGCGCAGGGGTGTCGCGTAAACGCCAGAATGCTTCCTTATCTATTTTGATGCCGCTTAACGGGAGTCGGCAGGATAAAAACGACTGCACTGTGACGTCATCCACGTCATCAAGCCAGATAGCGTGTCCCTGTTTGCAAAGTTGCCGCAAATTTTGAACGACATGCTGCTTCTCTACGAGGGAAAGCGCCAAAAAGGACGCGAGGTCGACAATCTCAATATTGAGCGGCACGCCTGGCAACCGGATAAGTCGCTGAAAAGACGCGGGCTCTGTCAGGACGGTTATCGGCAGATTAATAAAAAGATTATGACCGTGCGGCGTATTTTTTAACGCGGCAAGCTGCGCTTCAAGCAGCGTTATCGACCACTCTGCGGAGCGATCGCAAAAAAAGTTCTCGCTGTCCCGCGTGTCGGACAGAACGCTAAGGACCTCCACGCCAACCTGGCGCAAGGAGGAAAGGGCGACGATGGGCTCAAGCTTAATGCCGACGATGTCCTGAGAAATGTACTGTAACCGGGGGGGCGTATCGATCAGGTTTTGCGCTGTCACTCCATTGTCCTGTTGTCTGTCAGCCTCCAGGCGGCCGGGATACCTGACTCTAGTGTGACGAGCTGACGGTCAGGAAAACAGCAGGCGTTACTTAAATGCAACTAAGCCTTTTCGCAGCGCTAAATTTTACGGTGAAACAGGACGAAATGTTGAGAAAATAGCCGTATTTACAATCGGCTAGCGGTAATTGGCCCTGAAAACGGAAAAGGCATTGACTCACCTGCCATTGACCGTATAATTCTTCGCGTTTCACCACCGCGAAGTACACGCATATCAGTGCGCCCTTAGCTCAGTTGGATAGAGCAACGGCCTTCTAAGCCGTAGGTCGTAGGTTCGAATCCTACAGGGCGTGCCATTTAGAAACAGGAACTTACGCCAGTTTCAAACCAGCCTGATTTTCTCCTTGTGTCGTATTTGTGTCATGGTTGCCAAAAATGGCATCTATTTTCCGTGCGTGCTCACTTAAATGGTTCGGCGCCAGGTGAGCATAACGACGGACCATTTCGATCGACTCCCAGCCGCCCATTTCCTGCAGGACTGAAAGCGGAACGCCGGACTGAATTAACCAGCTCGCCCAGGTATGCCGGAGGTCGTGAAAACGGAAGTCCTCTATACCCGCTTTTGCCAGGCCAATGCGCCAGGCGCTGTTATCGTCCACACGCATTTTCCTGACGGCGGGAGTCAGTGTTTTATCCGGGCGCGTTGATGGCTTCGTGTGAACGAATACCCACCTCGAGCTTTTCCCGATCTGATCCCTTAACACCCTGCATGCGGTATCATTCAGAGCCACGCCGATAGCCTTGCCCGCCTTCGCGTTCTCCGGATTTACCCATGCAACCTTTCTCTGCATGTCGACCTGCTGCCACTCCAGATCAATGATGTTGGAGCGGCGCAGGCCGGTTGCCAGCGCAAATATCACCACCGGCTTTATTGATTCCGGCATGCAGGCGATAAGTCGTTCTGCCTCTTCTCTGGTCAGCCAGCGGATGCGTTTGCTGATTGGCTTTTTGGTCTTAATGACGGGGGCGGACTTTATCCATCCCCAGTCATTGGCTGCCGTCTTCAGCAACGACCGCATAAAAGACAGATGCTGGATTTTTGTAGCCTGGCTTACTGGCTTTTCAGTGTACGGCGGCGGCTCCTTTCCCCGGCGTATAGCTGCGTCCCGGCGCGACTCCCACACCTGGATGTGCTTGCGGTTGACCATCTTCGAAACTGCTTCGTTTACCTGGTCCGCCGTGATGGTCGAAATATCCCGACCCGAGAAATGCCGCAGGAAGTATTCGATTTTGGTCTTATCGTCATCGAGGGACCGCTTATGCTCTTTCTCACGGATCCACCTGATGCAACATTCCTCAAACGTCCTCGTCGGCAGTTCCCCGATTTTATCCACCCGCCACGCTTCAGCCTTTAGCTTGTCGTGCAACTCCTGCGCTTGTTTCTTGTCCCCCGTACCAAGAGATCGTCTAATTCTTTTCCCTGACGGCGTAACGAAATGACAGTGCCAGACGCCGCCTCTGAGGGTGATTGACATAAAATTTCTCCTTTATGTTCACCCGCGCTCGCAGGAACAGGATCGCGCGGGTCATGTAAATACGCAATACAGGCGACGTCGGTCGTGCGGTATTTGTTCCCAATCTTCTTCCCGGCGAGTTGTCCGGAGTCGATGAGGCGGTAGACTGTCCTGGGTGAAACCTTCAGGAGTTTTGCCGCCTTTTGCGCAGTGAGTGGTTCTGCTGTAACCATCTCCCCTCCTATGACATCGTTTTATAAAACTGCGGACCGTCTGGCGTGGCCGCGCGTAATTCGTTTTCCGGATGTACTGAATAATTTCGGTCGTCCCACCGCACCCAGAACTGCGGATGGTCGCCGTCAGTATCCTGCAGGCTATCCACTACGCCATGAATTCCTCCGGTCTTCTTCTGGACTAATGCGCCCACATTAAAAGCAGCCATTGCACACCTTCCGGTTCGTGAAGAAATGAGATGAGAGCGCCCAGCGCTATAAGAGCTGCGATGAGCCAGTTCATGGGGTTTGAATGCATGGTGAACTCCCAAAAAGAATGCCCTCACAGTGGAGGGCAAAAGGGATAACGGAGCAGTGCTTTCGCACCCAATAGCCAGCTCATAACTGGCTATCAGTTGCGTCAGTGGAAGCTAATGCAGCCATTGTTCGAGGCCATTTCCATGGCTGATTGCCAGTGCTTGTATTGCTCGAAGAAGAGGCTGCCGATCTCTTCCGCCTTGTCATGGAAGGTCTTAAAATCAGCCAGTAATTTCGTCGCAACAGCTGTGCCAATAAATCCTTCGCAGTCACTGAAGTTGATCAATTCATAGAATGGTCCCCCGCCTGAATTGAGCGCACCGCCGAAATGGTTCACCTGCTCACCGCAACCCGTATCGTATTTTCTTATCGGGTAGCCAGCCATTTCCGCCAACTCATTGCGCCACCAGTAATAGCCGCCGTAACCTACGCCGTGACCTGTGCAGTCTTCATATGCGTAAACAGCCCCATCGACAAGTTCATCGGCACGACCCGGAAAGCTTGGATTTTTCCAGACGTGGAAGTAGTACTCTTCTACTTCCTCTCCGTTACTGTTATTGACAGCCTCGCCAGCATCATTCAGATGAGCGTCGAGACGCTTTATGTTGCTGTATGCCGTAATATCTAATCCCATAATTTCTCCTCATGCCGCACGCTGGGCGCGCAGCTTCTTCAGGTGTTCTGCTGTTTCTATTTCTTCGGCGATCCGCTCGGCCTGTGCTTTGGTCAGCGGTTCAAATTCAAGCTGAAAGCGGCCCATGCTGGCGATACAGGTGCGACCGTTGCGGATGTAGTGGATGACTTCGTGGGTAGCGCGGAGGATTTTGCAGGGCGCGCCGTAGGTATCGGCGTACCATGTATTAGGCTGGATTATCCTGAATATTGGGCACCACCTTAAATTCGATTACCCAGACCCAATCGCCCATGCAGTGATTTGCTTCACCGTAAATTGAGTCCCACAGCGCGAAAAATTTGCTTCTGTTTGACTCACAATACTGGCAAGGGATTTCATCTACAGCGGCTAATGTATCTGGGTCATATTGTGTAGTTGAATAATCTGGGTCGCCTTTGCAGGAAGGACAAATGACACCCTGCATGCCTTCAGCAATGGAATCTTCTTCGCTGATTTTATCCAGACGCTCAACCCGCACGCCGGTAATCTCCAGAGTGAGGCGGCAGGCCCTGTGCGGCATGTGAATCGAAGGCGTCCAGCGTATTTCATCAGCCGGCGGCACATTCTCGTAATGAGCTGGCACGTGCTCAGGGTAATTCGCGCGATAAAGTTTCAGGTCTGGCGCTCCAGCACCAGCTTCTGCCCACGTTTCGCGCACCCAGATGCGATCTCCGACGGCACCGAACGGGCAGGTATAACCTTCATTCTCATCAGCAACGCCAAATACATCTTTTTTTGCAGGCTGTAGGTAACCGTTTTTATCGACTACACCAGGTGTGTACCAATGGGCGTTTAAATCAAGATCGTAACCGTTATGGGTTGGGTGGAAGCCATCAGACGGCTGAATTTTCATGATGCGCCGCGTCTGCGTCTTCCGCCCGTCGAGGATGGCGCGCACCATCTCCCCGTTAAAAATCATTCCTCGCTCTTTCACTGGATCCCCCTCTGTTTATTCTTTAACTCGATCTCTTCCTGGCAACTGGCGCAAGTCTGGCAGCCGGGCACGGCAGCGCGACGCGGCTCGGGAATTGGTTCGTCGCATTCTTCACAACGCTCTGCTGATACGGCGTTGCGGTTGAGCCGGTGAGCGGAAAGGGCGGCGTTACGCTGAAGCTCTTCAATCTCTGCTGCTGTGTCGATGATGTCCATGGTCAATGCTCCCGGAACTGTCGGTTAATTCGGTTTAAGGTGAACGCCAGCAATAAAAAGGGAGCCTTAAGCTCCTGGGTGATTAGTGCATTCATGCTGCACCGCCATCATTCTTCTCGGCTTCGACTGCCATCTGCTCAAGCCGTCGAGATAGCTCGGCGGCCAGCGTCTGGAATTCTTCCTGGGTCGCCACCGGGATCGGCACAAAGCGAATCCCGATGTGCGCCAGGTGGTTGGCAATTTCGAGGCTTTTCCTCAAATCAACGGGTGCGGCTCTGTTCATGCTGGTAACCCTTTCACTGCGAGGAAGGTAGCCATCGACTTATCGACCATCTTCGTGCTGTGGTATTTGGAGATCGCCCAGGTGATGGCAAAAAGGATCCAGCGGAAGTGGCTGGTGTAGGTTTTGAACGTCAACCCATCGCAGACATCCCACGCACTCCACCTTTCTGGCCAGTCAGCGTTATAAACTGCCTGGTATGCTTCCCAATCATTGCTAAACCCACCGCGGCATAATTCACGGACTACCTCACGAACTTTGGCTTTATCACTGTCTGGAGTATCGTCTTCATCATCCCAGTCTTCGTCTTCCTGCTGGTCTTCTGGAGCATCTTCCAGATATTCGCTCATTGACTCCTTCAGGCTCCGGCAAAAAGCATCATGATCGTACTCTTTCGCCAATAGCTCACACGCTGAATAGCCAGCGCCAGCCTCCAACTTTTCGGACCAATAACCGGTGTTAATACCGTCTTGCCACGGACCGAAAAAGTCGAACATGTCCGCGATACGGGAGAATGTCCATGTGCCCATGTCGCCGGTGACAGTCAGATATCCCGGCCAGGTGATAATGTCGAAGTAATAACAGGACGTACCGGGCTGCTTCATGCGCAGGTGGCGGTAGAGACCATCATCACGGATTATTTCAAGTCGGTGAAAGGCGGTATCAAGCAGAAATCGGGTTGATGTATCGATCTGTCGGCGAATCATTGTTCGGCTCCAAACCGCCCGTTAAGGCGGCCAGTTTTGACGACGAACTCCAGGAGGCTAACTCCCAGAGCTTCTATTTTCTTGTGATGCTTGTTGATGATGGGAGTTGCCGTTTCGTTCCAGTTAGGCTTTGGCTTCTTGCGCATGGCCTGCTGAATTTCTTCGGTGCAGCGGCGGCAGGCGGCGCGGATGGCGTTTTCATTTGCTGGCGTCATGCGGCCTCCGTCGTCTTTTTGAAGGAGTGAGCAATTCGCGCAGATGCAATGGTTACGTAATCCGGGTTCAGGTCGATGCCGATGAAGTTAAATCCTTCCTCGATAGCTGCCCGGCCAGTGCTCCCGCTACCCATCCACGGATCAAGCACGGTACCGCCAGATGGAGTAATCAGCCTGCAGAGGTAACTCATCAGAGCGATCGGCTTAACGGTGGGGTGATTGTTCTTCGCACCACTGGTACGCCCGGCACCGGCGCGCGGATCGTTAATGCCGACGCTTCCTTCCTTGCGTCCGCCGGTCATTTCGCTGGCTGACGTCGCAATAAATCTCTCGAGTCCTTCGTCGCGCTCCTTCGGTTTCACTTTTGCGCAGTAGAAGAACCTTGCGGCGCTCTTGCTGCTATCAATACGTGGAGTTGACTCGTGCCGCCGGTCCATTTGCCCATAGCAATTCGCCGCACCCATTTTCGAGCTGGGCTCATTGCCGGTAAGCGCCCCTTGTTGGCCTTTAGCATCCGGAAACGCTGACACTACAACATCGCTTCCGTCGTGAATTATGTTTGCCGGCCAGCGCCCCTCTGGTGCCTGCTCGTAGTCAGCAACAGGTTCGGTACCATCGCGCTGGTGTGAAAGCAGTGCGCCACCGCCGCCGTTTAGCGCCTCGTCGGTAGGGATACGGCAGGCATTGATATTGATCGCCCCGGTACCATGCTCGGCCATGTTCGCCGACACTGTGTTTTTGAATGGCTTGCGAGCCATGACGATCGGTTCGTGTGCAGGCTTGAGAGCAGTTCCCCAACCCGCAAAATCACCATCAAGGTTATGCGACTTGGGGAAGCCGCTGCCGTAAATCCAGAGAATTTGGTCTCGGATTTCGAAACCGGCATCCTCTGCATTAACTACAAGGCGGTGATAGGTACGTGATCCGCCGAACGCCAGCAGGTGTCCGCCAGGCTTGAGAACGCGCAGGCATTCCTGCCACTGCTCAACTGTCGGGACGTCGTAATCCCATTTGTGGTTCATGAAGCTCAGCCCGTACGGTGGATCCGTCACGATGGCGTCAACTGAGTTATCCGGCAGCGTTTTCAGGACGTCCTCGCAACGCCCGACGTGAAGTTGATAGGTCATGCTGCCTCCTGCCTTTCCCGATATTCCTCAGCGAGCCTCTGCGCCTTTAATGGATTGCTGACCACTTCACCCCATGGCATTAGCCAGCCGTTACCAATGAAGGGAAGGCGCAGTGGGCCAACCCTGATGTCGTCGTGAGCGTGAGTCATAGCGATGCCTTTTAGAAGGGAATGTCATCGTCGAACTGAGGATGTTGATTGCTCTGCGATACCTGACGGTTGGCCTGCTGCAGGCGCGATTCAGGTACCGCATTCGGATCCTGCTGATTACCACCCCATCCGCCGCCGCTATGTGATGGTGCACCCCAGCCCCCGCGAGAAGAATCGTGAGGTTTACGGTCGTCTTTGTCTTTCATGGTGCGCTCGAGTGTGGCGATCGCTTCTGCTGGCGTTTTGTCGGTGAACTCTTTATAGGTCAGGCGTGAACCAGCTTGGAAAACATGGCGCACTTCAAACTTGTAGCTGTCACTGCCATCTGTCTTGGTGGTGAGGATCTTTTGCAGGAACAAGCCGACACGTTTACCTTCCAGTGCTGGCAGACACCATTCAGGACCGCTTTGCCCCTGGCGCTGTTGCGCCTGAGCGTCTTTAACCTGCGCTGCCCACATGATGGCGGCGATCAAACCCATACCAAAAGTCTGTGTGCCGTCGCGACCGATGAAGTTGATGCGCAGGAAGTTTGCTTTCTGGCCGTCAGCGTCGAGCGAAAGAACAAGTGCCTGCGACTGTGATCCATCCTTGCCGAACTCATACACAGCGGAGGTGATCACGCCTTCGTATGCGCCGGTTTCAGAAATGCCAGCAGAGGATCCTGCTTTGAGTGCTGCTTCTGCCGACTGCTGGTTCCAGGTAAAGCTGATTGGTTGGTTCATCGTTATCTCTCTTATAAGTCAGTGAATTCAGAAATTGCGTTGTCGAACGCCGCCAGGTCGTTATCCATGTCAGTCACTTCCGGACCGAACAGGTCAGGAGGACATTTCACGGTGTCGTTGTCGTCGCCCTTCAACAGGAAAAGGTGTTTGCCGTCGCGCTTGATAATGCGCAGAACGATAGGGAAGTAGCCTTCGGGTGTGAGCTTTTCGTTAAGCATCTTGCCGACGGTCTTCATCCTGATTTTTCCTTCGCTCTCTTCAGTGTGAGCGAGGAAATAGACGCGGAAGTCGTCCGGAAGCTGTGTGGCGGCTTCAATGATGCGCCAGGCGTGTTCCGCCATTTCGGTGAACTTGGTGTAGCCAGTCTCGTAGGCCCGGTCCATGTTCTCGTGCTGCATGACGGCCTGAAAATCATCGATAATCAGAATCTTTCGGCCACTCATCGCAGCGTTACGGATCACGTCAAGAAGATGCCGTCCATTGCGGATATCAACCACGTTCCCGCGCTGGATTGAGTTATCCGGCAGGCGTTTACCGTGGAGTTTCCAGCCGGTATTACGGAACGGAAGGGCCTTACGAATACAGCGAGCGAGAATGGCATTTTCCGGGTTAACATTGCGGATGCTGTACGTCTTGCCATACCCGGAGTCGGCAAGGATGAGAGTCATCACCGCCATAAATCACCCCTTAAGCCAGTGTTTGATGGTGAAGAGAATGTCTTCGTCGTCGCTGTTGCTGGACAACCAGCGGAGATAGCCAGGGTCGACCTTCGCAATTTCTTCAAACGTCAGGCCCTTGTGCTTGCCTAACCGGATCGCCTTAATCAGTGACGGGCTGTTTGAAATGGCGCGCATTTCACCAAAAGTCCACTTCGCCAGGCGACCCATGTACAGAAGCAATTCAGCAGTGACGTAGCAGTCATATAGCGCGCGGTGCGCATATAAACCTTCCGGAAGTTCAGGTTTAAGGCCCAGGCTGTAACGCAGGTACTGGTTACTGTGGCTTGGATGATCAGGGAGAAGAGCGCGGGCCAGCTTGGCGGTACAAATCCATGGGGCGTCGATTTGAGGCAGCTTAGATTTATCGAACTTAGCGTTGTGTGCGACGTAAGCCTGCGCGCCAAGGTAACGCCCGATAACCTCGCCAATCAACGGGGCGTCAGCGACCATATCTTCGGTGATATGGTGTATAGCCATAGCCTCGAAGCTGATCGCCTCAGTGGGCTTCACAAAGTCGCTCATGGGGTTGCAGATAACGCCGTCAAAGATATCCACGCTGGCAATCTCCAGCACACTGCCTTCCAGGCTGGTAGTTTCGGTATCAATAACTCGCAACATGCTTAATCTCCGTAAGGTGGTCGTTAACTGCGTCAAATTCTGCGAGCTGGTGGGCCAGTGATTCGAGGTCTGCCGGCTGCAGGTCATACAGCAGGCAGAGCATGGCAACCATCAGCAATCCGGTTTGCTGAGTCACCATCGCGCTCTCCGTGATGTCTTGGCGCGGGAAGGGTTCTGGCGGAAGAACTTCTCAGCGCAGCCTTTGTCGGTGCAGAAATGCTTTTGTGCCGTCGACATGTATGTCGATACCGTCTGAACAGTGCAATCACTCTTATGGCGCTGCGCGCCGCAGTAAGCACACATTACAGAGTTGAGGTGCTCGGTAGCCGAGTCGAGAATGATGCTTTCTGCAAAACTGCCGGGAACGCCACGGGAATCGACATACTCGATCATGTTCTCAGTTCTCCCGGCGCTATTGGTGAATGACCCCCGCCCGGTAAGTTTGATAATTTGGCCGCCGAGTTTCAGTCGGGATCCTTCTGGCAAACTTGCCAGACGTTCAGAGGTTAATCGCTCGTAAGGTTGCATAAAGACTCCTTAAAAAGTGCGTGCGAAGGCCGCCCGCGTAATGCCAGGCCGATCGGTTGAATAGGGGGATTAAGCTGTTTTTCTATGCCACGGATAACCGATGGCAACCTTCATTTCGTCGTAGGCTGCCATCCACATGGCGCCATCACCGATAAACAGGGCAATGGCTGCTTTACTCTGCGCGGCGCGCAGCAGGTGATGATTGATCATGCCTTCACCTCAACCTGTTTCAGGAGGCCAGCGATATGCATCTGCCAGCGGTTCAGCGTCAACTTGTCGCGCGGTGCCGACACCGACGTCAGCTGCCACTCGTTATCGTTGAGCTTTTTGGCGGTGTACTGCTTGCCGTTGTGGGTGACTGTCATGATGCCTCCCGGGCTTTGGCATTTGCCGCATTGATGGCGTCAATGTTCATCAGGCAGTAGATAGCGCATTCTGCGTCGTAATCACTCAGCCCGCCGCTTGCCAGCTTGTTACGTGCGGTGCCAGTTAAGCCGATCTTGAAGCAGATAGAGCCGTGCTTAGGGCCATATCCATAACGATGGTCTTCACGCTGGTCGCTCCATTGGGCGTAGTTTTTAGTGCCAAAATAACGCTCGCTCAGGCGCGGAAACCCGGATGCAATGTCGTTAATCGCATCTTCAACACACCCGCGCCGCTCCATGCTTTGCTTCGGGTCTCCGAAGTTAATGATCGTCATGCCATGCTGGACCATCTCAACCGTCAGGCCTTTATTGGCCTGGTTGATGCCCTCAGACACGGCAATCAACTCCTTTCCGATGCGTGAGGTGTCATCAACAAACTTCGCTTTCAACTGAGCCAGTTCGGCTTCAATTGCCATTTTCTTTTTGGTCAATTCGATAAGAGTCATAATCATCTCCACGCTTAAGGCCGCGCCGCCGAACGTTAAACAAGACTTCTGCGCTAATGGGCGGTGGATGGCCGCCGGTTGTCATAACTTGAGCCACTCGTAAATGACTCCAGGTATGAAAAAGCCGCTGATTAGGCGGCTATTGAGGTTCGCGCGGCTTGTGGTTGAATCGGTGCCACCCGTCAGTTAATTCAAATGGAGCATAACTTTCCCGGCGTTCAGCGAACCCAAGCTCAACGGACAGAGCGTGCAGCTCATGCCGGCGCTTAATCTGTTCCATCGCAATCCAGTCAGCATCGGCATTGCGCTTTTGAGCTTGCTTCGGCGTCAGATCTAAACTGTTTATTCCACTTAGTTTCTGCTGGCGCTTGATGTCCTGTTTCATATTGCGAAGCACATTTATCATTGAGTCTATGCGCTTGATGTCGTCGATCATCCTCTCACCCTCTGTAGTTACCCGCTGATGCTGTTATGTCTCATCGACGCATGGAAGAGCTTTCCAGTCGATATCGTTTTTTGCCGAATCCCACAGGCCTTTATTTTTGTACTTTTCTGAGCATGGAATGCAGATGTTGTAAGGCCTGCCAACCATGTTTAGAGATATTCTCTGCATCTGTTCAGATGCCAGAAAGTACCCACAGAATTGACACTTGTGCATACGTACTCTCCAATTAGTTACCCGTTGATGCGGGAGAAATGTTTTGGTCTTCTCTATTACCAGTAATTAAAAGCTCGAATCGCCACCAAACCGTTGGATGGATTGCAGTTAAACCGATGACGACCATACGCCAAGCCGAATCCGCACTCTTCTTTGCGATACATTCCACATCTTGCTTTACGCATATTTTTTTCCTCGTCTGATTCAGCCCAGCCCACTCAGCTTCGAATGGGCTGGAATAAATCTTTATATTCGCTTTGCCATAATTGCCGCTCTTCCTGAGCCCGCCTATGGTCCGACGCATGGTTTACTGTCGCGCCGTTCGACTGACCGAATCTCCACTTCGCTGCCGGCTAACTTCGCTCAGCTGTCGATGTTTCGTTTCGATGGGTTGATAATGTACCAATAGTTCATTCATGTAAAGTACCAAAAGTACATTTAAAGTGAATGGAAAGTTCATATGAAGGTATGTTTATGAACTTTAAAGAGAAATAATTTTTAGAATTTTTTTGTGGGGAATATCTGGAGGAGGGTGCGGATTGGATATTTTAGAGGTTCGTCACATCTACTAGTCTTGTGCGACCATTGAAAGTTGCGAAAAGTCCGCCGTCTGGCTCAACAACTGAAAGTTCAGCGTATCGAAGGAAGTCTGTTTTGATAACGGACATTAAAACCTCTCCGGTATCAATGTTTATGACCTCAAGCCGGTGCGCGTAAAAATCATCTTTGTTTTTGCTACCGGCAAACGATAGGGCGATGTAGCGGCCAAATTCAGATATGGCCGAACTGATGAGGTGAGTGGAAGTTTCTATCTTGAATAACTCTTTCCCGGTGTTATCCATGGCTATGACTGCAGCCATGTTGTTGTCTTTGCCGGTATGGACAGAAAATAAAAATCGCCCGTTAACAGCTATGCATTGAGGCTTGGGAGAAAGCTGTCCGCCGAGCTTAACCATAAACATGAATTTTTCATTCTTCAAAACCGCCAGAGTGTCATCTCTGAATTTGTTTTCATCACGTTTGAAAGCACCTAGCTGCCAGCGTTTATCTTGGCTTGACTTGCAGGTTATGAAGTGGTCGCCAAACTCGTACAAGGCGCTTCCATCACTCAGATCTGTAACCTTTTTTGCTTCCATGCTTAACTTCCTCAGCTATGAAATCTGTATGCCCTTGACTGGCTTACCAGCACTTTCGCGCAGATGCGAAGAGAAGAAAAATCACCATCTTCGATGTACCAGGTTTCATATTTTTTATTGTCTGAAATCACAGCTAATTTTTTGTGCTGCTTTTGAAGACGCTTTATGTAGAGATCATTGTCCAGAACGAAAATGTATATGCCGTCACCGTCAAAGCAGTCGATGCTGACGTCGACGAAGATCTGGTCTCGCGGCTCGAACGTGCCAGACATCGAATCGCCATTCACGGCAATCATTTTTATGTGGTCAGCTGGGCGTCCACCAAATACGGCGCGAGCCTCTTCGGTTGAATATTCTATGGATCTGATTGTTTCAATGAACTCATCTCGCACAAGAATTCCTTGCCCAGCGCTAGCCTGAATATCAAAAACATCTACACGGAAAGAATCGTCCCTCATCGCCATATGCCCTTCAGATATGCCATCTGCTGCACTATCGCCCAATAGGTAAGACGAGGATGTGCCAATTATAGCCGCCAGTTCCTGCAACTTCCCACGTCTTGGAATAGCTTCCCCATTGAACCACTTGCTTACTGCTTTTGGCGTTAGCTTCATTCGCTTGGCAATTTCAGCCTGACGTCCATGAGCAGGTAAACCAGCTTTATCACAGGCCAGCGCTAGCCGTTGGGAAAACTCTGTACGCGCTTTTTCTTCTTGAACCATGGGTTCAATCATAATATCACTTGCTTGAACTATCAGTTCCGACATAATATGTACTTACAGTTCAATTTGAGGGTTAACAAATGCAACCTAAAAACCTTGGCGACATCATCAAGCAGATCCGTGTTCCGGTGGTGGCGAAGGCATGCGGTAGAACTCCACGAGCAATTTATAAGTGGATTAACAGTGGGTCACTTCCACGAACCGACTACACCGGCGAAACGGGGTATGCATCTAAAATCGCAGCTGCTTCTGGCGGTCAGTTCACCGAGAGCCAGATCCTTGAAATCAGTAAACCAAAAGCCGCCTGACCGGCGGCCATAACCAATTAAATCAGAGGAAGTATCGCAAATGGAGACCTTAACGACACGCAACAAAGCGGAGGCACGACGAATTGAGAGCTGGGTGCAGCGGCAAATCGCAGATCTTGGGACTACCAGGATCGCCGAAGTAGCTGGCGTGAACAAATCAACCGTAAGCCGGTGGCGGGAGAACCTGGTGCCGAACATGTCGCTGCTGCTGGCCATCCTGATTTCTAACCGGGATTCCGAGAAAGGGCAAATGGAGGCTTAGCCGCTATGAACCACATCGAATTTATCGAGAAGCATGTACGCGATGAACTGATTAAACAGGGATTCACCGTAGCGGTGGCTCAGGGGGGGGGCATTTCAGGCCGTCGATATGTACAAGCGAATGTCACAGGCCAGTCGTAAGGGGAGGATTTTCGATGACGTGTTACGACACGCAAAGCTTTGGGCGGAGAAGCAGTAGGCCCCGTCAGACAAGTTCGAAAAGAAGCGCGTCAAGCGTGCGCAGCAGCAGCCGGGTCTGCTCTGAAATGGCGAAAGCCGCGGTGCTGGAACACCAACGGCTTTCAGGTGCAATTACGGCAGTAATTACGAGGTCATTATGACAAAGAGTAATCCAAAACACCAGGCACGGGAGTCATAGCTATGTCGAACGTCGCCTATGCAAACTTTGCGGCGCATTCTGCCGTCAGGAGCAACCGGATGGAGAACCAGAAAACCGGATTCATCCCGTTGTACCGGAGTGTTCTGAAGCAAACCTGGTCGAAGGATGTCTTCCTGCGCACGCTGTGGGAAAACCTGCTGCTGTCTGCCGCCCGCCAGCCATACACAGCAAACTTCAAGGGGCGCCAATGGCCGCTGCAAACCGGACAACTGGTCACCACCTCAGCCGATCTTGGGCTGAATCTATGCGACAGGGAAGGGAAGCCATGCAGTCGCCACGCCGTCGACAGGATGCTTGATGTTTTCGAGCGTGAAGGGATGATTTCTCGCTCTGGAGAGAAGCGAAAAGGCTCTGTGATAACCATCACAAATTACGCTGAGTATGCTCAAAAAATGGACGATTTACCCGAGCGTTTCACCGCGCATATCTCCGAGCTTAATACCGAGCATGGCGAAGCCAGTAATGGTGCGGCTTCGGAAGGTGGTGCCGCGCATAACGGCGCGCTTTTACCCGAGCGTTTCACCGAGAATCATGAACAACAATGTAATAACAACAATAAAAACATTAAAAGATCTTCGTCCGAGAATTCTGACGAATCCTCTGACGCACGTCTGAAGAAATTTTTATCAGCTCATCCTGAAGCTGCGGTTTACACCCCATCCGGTGCGAAGTGGGGATCGGCTGAAGACCTCAAAACCGCCCAGTGGATTTCCACCAGGGTGAAGCTGATTAACCCAACCTGCAAAGCCCCGGACATGACCTCCTGGTCTAACACCGTTCGCCTGATGCGCCAGATAGACAACCGGTCGCACCAGGATATCTGCGCGCTGTACGACTGGGCCAGCAAGCACCACTTCTGGCAGACCAACATCCTGAGCCCGGAAAGCCTGCGTAAGCAGTGGGACAAGCTGACGATGCAGCGCAGCGCTGGTGGTGAGCAGCGAGGCGGAAAGCCGGATCTGGACTTCAACAACACTGACTGGGCCTATGGGGTGATCCGATGAAATCTCTTGCAGAGCAGATGCGTAACCATGACCGCGAGCAGATGAGCCGCATGGCCCATAACCTGCCAGAGCAGTACCAGGAGCGCGCGCCAGTCGAGCAGGTGGCACAGGTATTCAACAAGCTGTTCAACGAGCTGCGTGCCGCGTTCCCGGCCAGCATGGCGAACTTCCGCACCCAGGACGACCTGAACGAGTTCCGCCGTCAGTGGCTGCTGGCGTTTCAGGAGAACGGAATCCACACCATGGCCCAGGTCGATGCCGGCATGCGTGTAGCGCGTAGCCAGGTACGCCCATTCCTGCCGTCGCCGGGCCAGTTCGTAGCCTGGTGCAAGCAGAGCGGAGGGGCGCTGGGTATCACCGTTGATCAGGTGATTGCCGAATACTGGGACTGGCGTAACCGCTCGTTCGAATTCACCTCCAGCGAACAATTCCCCTGGTCGCAGCCGGTCATGTACCACATCTGCGTCGAACTTCGCCACCGCAGCACAGAGCGCCAGTTAGCTCATGGTGAGTTGGCGTGCGAAGCGGGCGATCTGCTGGATATGTGGGAAAAGCGCGTTACCGAGGGTAAACCAGTGCCGCCGGTACGCCGGGCGATTGCAGCACCGGCTGCAGATCACGGTCCAACGCCGATCCAGCTGCTGCTGGCGAAGTACAACCGCAACAAGTCTAACGGGATGGTGTGAGATGACCATAACAATCCGTGAGCAGGTGCTGGCAGCCCTGCGCAACAACCCAGGACTGAACAACGCCAAACTGGCAGGTCTTATCGGCATGGACACCAAAAAGATATCCGGAACGGTGAGCACGCTGCTGGCCGACGGCCTGATCAGCTGCGAAGGAAAATATGGCCAGCGCCTGTACGGCCTGACCAGCTACGGCATGCGCTTCGCGCCTGACACGATACCGGGCATGAAGCAGGGTAAGACGAAGTTAATTCAGCGGACGGACACGAACGTGATCTGCCAGGAGTGCCGCAACAGCGCGGCGATGAAGCGGGTATTGATGGTTTGGGGGAGGGCAGGGGTGTGAAACAGAAATTTATCGAGTGGTTTACCAAGAACAACAACGGCTGCTCGCCAGCGATGGAAGACGACAGAGGCTTTGTGCACGAGAAGACGCGGCACATGTTCGAAGCGTACCAGGCTGGCATGGCTGAAGGTGAAGCCAGATGCGCGGCGCTGACTGCTGAGAATGCGGGGATGAAGGAGTGGAGCCCTAATCCGCATAGTGCCTCGATGTTTGAGGCTATCGAGAAAGCCGAAGAGCTTATGGATGACGGAATGCCAGAACTGGCGATGATCGAGGCATTTGAAATTCTCAAGATGAAGCGAACCCCGGAAACTGACGCTTTCCTGGCTGAAGTGCGGGCTCAGGCGAAAGCCGATGGCGTGCAGGAATACGCTGATAGTTTCCGACACTCGGCATCAAAGATTCGTGAATGTTATGGCGACAATATCCGTGTTCGCGCGCTTCTTCATGAAGCCAGTAATGCCGATAACTTCGCCGCCCAGCTTCGCAAAGGAGTGCAGCCATGAGCGATGAAGCAATGAAAATGGCATTGGCAAAGCAACTGACGATTGCCCTGCAAAACCTCGGCGCCCCTGTTGAATTACTCTGCATCGTTGGTAGCTACGGAGATACACAGACTGACTCTGACATTCTGGAAATGCTTGAGCAGTACAACGAGCGAGGCACATCGATGGAGGTGATTATCGCACCTGAATTCATCTGGAAACCAAGCTCTGGAGACGCCCAATGAGCAACATCGACAAACAGGCGCTGCGAGAAGCGGCGGAGAAGGTGACAGCGTTAAATCTCGACACCGCACAAGAAGCTCGCCAGGAAGACGATGAATGCATCGAATGCCCTACTTGCGGCGGCGATGGCTACATGGAAGTTCAGAGAGATTATTGCAACATCGACGGCGTAGCGCTGGGCGTCCTGTTTTATGGCATTGGCGAGCATCATGGATTGGCTGAAGAATTTTTCCGTGCAGCCAACCCTGCCGCCGTGCTGGCGCTGCTGGATGAGCTGGAAGCCAAAGACAACAGAATCAATCGACTCGAAGCCATTGTTGCTGTTGCAGAACAGCGCAACGCCCTCATGCGGGAGTGGAAACGCGTCTTGAGAGTACCTTGCGACCTCATTGATGACCAAGTGCCGGTGGTTATTCATAGCATGGTTATTCGCCTTGATAGGCTCAAAGAGACCGAAGATAAACTTACAGCCGCAGAGAAGAAGACTGTCGAAATGCCAACCTTCGACGGCTATGTGTCGCACGTTGCGCGGGAACTTCAAGCGGCATTCCGCATTGCCTGTGATAACGCTGGCATCAACGTCGCCGCAGCCGGGAAAGGAGAGGCATCATGAGCAATATAACCAAAGAACGCGTTGCGGAATTCATTAAAAACCCTCTCGATAACGGCTTAACCCGTGGCGAACAAATGGAGCTGGCGCGTATCGCGCTGGCATCGCTCGAAGCGGAGCCTGCCATTCACCGATGGCGTCGTGTGACTGTTGAGCCATACGGCCCTTATCCTTGGCATTACGGTAATTTTATCGGCTTCTCAAAACCCGTTGAGGGCATTGAGGACGAGTATTATTACCCCGCCCCGCCAGCGCCGGTATCTGTTCCTGATGAAGACCTGCTTCACATGGCAGCATCTGCGATTGAAGACCTGCTCAGTAGCAAGGACAGGTCAGGTGCCGGGGTATGGGCTGACGTGCCTGTCAGGTTACGCCGCGCCGCCATGCTTCAGGGTGCCGCTGGCAACTCTCCGGTGATTCCGGACTGGCAAACCAAAGCTGAGAAACTGGCTGAACTCCACGGAAGCAGTTTCGTTGTTTTCCGGAATGGAGAATCTCCTCAGTGCGCTGACCCGTCAAAAGTGATTATTTCGTTCACTGATGAGGGTCTTGGGCATGGCGCAGCAGCACCACAGCAGGAGGTGAAGAATGGCTAACCTCCAGCTGGCAGTTAACGGTGAATATTTCGACCAGATGAAGCGCGGAGAGAAGAGGTTTGAGTATCGACTACTCAATGATTACTGGCGCAAGCGGCTGGTTAACCGAGAATATGACAGGCTTATTATTACTCGCGGGTATCCACGCGCTGATGATACAGAGCGTCGGATCGATGTCCCTTATCGAGGCTACAAACTACAGTCAATCATTCATAAGCATTTTGGTGACGACCCCGTGAATGTATTCGCTATAAGGGTTGATATCGATGCCTAACCCATTCGACGCATAACTAAACGTCAAGCAACGTTTGATTTCCAATAATCATCCATCCATAATTAAGTCATCGGAGCCTGAACAACTTCGATGACTTCTGCGCATTTAAGGGGACTTAAATGCGACCACAATCTGAACTCCTCACCTTGTCACAGATGCAGAAATGCAACTGCGATTTTCTGCATTCTGCGTTACCTCTTGGAGGTGGCGCATGAAACAGCACTACTGCATCGTTAACGAAACCGTTAAAGACAACCTCATAGCATTCATCCGCACACTGCCGGTAAACCCTCGCGCGCCAATGGTTGTCGAGGCTCGGGAAGAGACGCGCACCGACAAGCAAAATCGTCTTATGTGGCCGCTACTGAAAGACCTGTCTGTCCAGGTTGTTTGGTATGGCGAAAAGCTTGAGCCGAAGGAATGGAAAGACCTGATCACTGTTCTGGTTAGCCAGATGCAGGACCCGGAGAATGAGCAGAAATCAGCGCCGGGCATTAATGGCGGCCGCGTTTATTTCGGTGTCAGCACTTCCAAATCCAGTAAGCGCTACATGGTCGACGTCATCGAGGCGATTTACTGGTTTGGCACCGACCGCGGCGTGAAGTTCTCCGAAGCATCCAGTAAGCGCATCGCCTGGGCGCAAGAGTGGAGGGCTTCCCGTGGGTAGTCCTCTCGCACGCGTAATCACCAACGAAATATTCCGCGTTCCGGCGCGCCGCCAGCGTAAGGCTGCGGTTAAGCCGTCCGACATCCAGACCCTGAAAGACTATACCGCCCGCCTGGTTGATCAGAAATGGCTGCGTCTCGCGGCGAGGAGAAATCATGCGTAAACCATCCCGCCGTAAGTGCAAAGTGTGCGGTGAATACTTCGTGCCGAAATTCCACGATATACGGATCCGCTGGTGCTGCCCGGAGCACGGCGCAATCCTCGCGATGGAAGAACGCGAAAAGGAGAAGGTTAAGGCCGCGGCTAAGCGCATCAAAGAGCAGAAAGAGGCCGAGAAGGCAGGTCGCCAACGGCGCTCTGCGCGTCGCAATGAGCTGAAGCCGATCCGTCACTGGGTGCAGATGACTCAGCGTGCCTTCAACGACTGGCGGCGCGAAATGCTGCTGGCCGCCGGGCACGGCTGTATCTCGTGCGGAACAAAGACCGCTTTTGCCTGGCATGCCGGGCATTACCGAACCACGGCCGCCGCGCCACAACTGCGCTTCAATCCCGATAATTTGTGGCTTCAATGCTCCGCCTGCAATGTTCACAAGTCCGGGAACATTGAGGCGTACCGTGCCGCGCTGGTTGAGCTGATCGGCGAAGAGCGCGTGCTGGCGCTGGAATCCAACAACGAAACCCACCGATACACCCGTGAAGAACTGGACGGCATCCGCGCCAAGGCCAGAGCAGACCTTCGCGCACTGAAACAGCAGGAGGCGGCATGACAGACGCTGTATTTCTATCGGCATATCTCATTGCGGTAGCCTGCTTCCTGATTAGGGAGTGGGTTAAGCACAAGAGACTTAGAAAGAAGGTCGACATAAAGATTAGAGCCATTCGATATGCGGAAAAATACCGAATTCTTAAAAGACTAATGAGGGGTTAGGTGTATGAATTTAACCGAATCCCAAAGGTACGAAGCCGAAAGCGTGGCCAGAGCCAATCTGCCGCCAGTAGCAAAACACAGCCAGCAAACCAATCAGCCACAGAAGGAAGCCGCATGAACAGTCAGCAACTGGAATACGTACGTCAGCAGCTCATTGTGGCGACCGCAGACCTCAGCGGTGCGATGAAAGGGCAACTGGTGGCTTTCGCCGAGAACGCGCAATTCACCGCGACGGCGCGCAGCCGGGGCCGGAAGAAAATCACCGATCCGGTCACCGGCCGCAAAGTTACCCCGGACGGACCGGCGATGAGCGGCAACCAGTCCCGCGCCAAAGGCTCATCCATTGCGCTGGTGGGGCCGGTAGAGTTCGTGACTGCATCATGGCGCCGCGCTGTTCTGTCGCTTGAAGACCATCAGAAAGCATGGCTGCTATGGAACTACAGCGAGAATATCCGCTTCGAATACCAGGTAGCGATTACACAGTGGGCGTGGGCAGAGTTCCGGGAACAGCTCGGCGCGAAGAAGGTGGCGGGCAAGACGATGGAGCGCCTGAAAAAACTGATATGGCTGGCGGCGCAGGACGTCAAAGCGGAGCTGGCGGGCCGTGAGACATACGAATATCAGGCGCTGGCGGAGCTGGTTGGCGCAACACCAAAGAACTGGTCAGAGACCTTTACGGACCGCTGGGTAGAGATGCGCCGCATCTTCCTGCGCCTGGACAGTGGAGCTTTGTTGCAGGTTACGCGATCACGTTCACAACAAAAGGCGACAAATTTAGACTCAAGTCTTGCAAAACTGGATTGAAACGCATATATTTCATGTAAATCTGATATCGTCGCCATAGCTTCGTAGGTCGACAAAGAATTAACAGCCTCGCCATCGTGCGGGGCTTTTTCATTTCAGGGTCAGAAGCACGGCGGTTGTGCGTTCGGCTGTTAACCGAATGGTCGAAGGTTCGAATCCTTCCCGTCCCGCCAAATTTGCCTGTAGCTCAGAGGAAAGAGCAACCGCCTTCTAAGCGGTTGGTCGCTGGTTCGAATCCAGCCAGGCGAACCAAACCCAGCCAGGGTATTTACGGCCAGAGAGCCGACATTGCCTTACCCTCACATTGCCAGCCTGTCGCTGGCTTTTTTATTTCAGGCTCCGGGAACCATCATCGACACGCCTACTTGTTAAATCGTCCCGAGGGCCTGACCCCTTTCAAACACACAGCCCCCGCTTTTAAGCCGGAGGTTAGAGACTATGAAAATGCATAACGATCCCCACTCCTGGACGGAGTTTATCGAACTACTCCACAGTTGGTGGCGTGGCGAAACGCCGATGGGTGCCGTATTGCTATCGGTTGTCATGGCCGCCATGCGAATCGCTTACGGCGGTGGCGGCTGGAAGAAAATGATTCTTGAAGGAGCAATATGCGGAGCTCTAACCCTTACCGCTGTGTCAGCTCTTGATTACTTCAACCTCCCGCAGTCCCTGTCTATTGCTATAGGTGGCGCCCTCGGGTTTGTTGGGGTAGAGCAGGTTAAGGTTATGGCGTCCCGGGTGTTTAATTCTCGCTTTGGAGGCGGTGATGCAAACCAGTGATAACGGCATTGCCCTGATCAAGCAGTTCGAAGACTGCAAGCTCACCGCGTACCAGGACAGCGTCGGAGTGTGGACGATTGGCTATGGCTGGACTCAGCCTGTCGACGGTAAAACGATCCGCGCAGGGATGACGATTAAGCAGGAAACGGCAGAACGCCTGCTGAAAACTGGACTGGTCAGCTACGAAAGCGATGTGTCTCGCCTGGTTAAGGTGAGGCTGACTCAAGGACAGTTCGATGCTCTGGTGTCCTTCACGTATAACCTCGGCGCCCGGTCTTTGTCGACATCAACCCTCCTGCGAAAACTCAACGCCGGTGATTACGCTGGCGCTGCTGATGAGTTCCTGCGCTGGAATAAAGCTGGTGGCAAAGTCCTGAACGGGCTGACCCGTCGACGCGAGGCAGAGCGCGCTCTGTTCCTGTCGTGATTGGCGCGCTGGTAAAACGTTACTGGCTGCAGTTGCTGGTGGTGGCGTTAATCAGCGTGCTGGCGTTCTTAGTGAATCACTACCGCGACAACGCCATCACCTACAAAGACCAGCGCGACAAGGCGACGGTCCGGGCAGAAACATCAGAGGCGATCACCAGTAACGTGATCACCACGATGAACCTCATCCGTGACATTTCACAGGCTACCCAGAATGCAAAGAACGAACTGGCCAAAAAAGGCGAGACGCGCATTGTCTATATCAGGCAGGTGCTTGAAGGCGATCCGTGCGCTAACCAGCTTGTTCCTTCTGCCGCTGCTGACAGCCTGCGGGAATACGCAGACAGTTTACGTTCCGGCCCCAGTGGTGCCGATAAGCGCTGACCTGACAGCAGACACGCCGATCCCCGGAATGGTGGTTCCGTTCACGTGGCAGGCAAGTCTGGAGTTAAACGCGCAGCTCTATACGGCTCTTGGGCAGTGCAATCTGGATAAGGCGGCGATCAGGGAAGTTGAAGAAGCGAGAAAAAAATAAATTGAATTCGAGAAATGAAAGTAGTAAAAGTCAGTCATGCTGTGAGCAGTCCAGCTGAAGAGAAATCATCAAGTGTCAAAAACAAAATTCTGAGCCTCGGCAATCGCCGGGGCTTTTTTGTATCCGCATTTCACCGCGCACCGCAGCGCATTCAAACCACGTCGAACCATACCCTTTGAAATGAGCCTTTGAGGAAGTCAGTTAGTGCTGGCGAGCCTCGACGGGCTGATTTCCTATGCGGCAAAGGTTCATCTCAAAGAAAGGTACACGCTATGAATAATCCGTCAGTTATTCCGGCCTTCGACTTCCGCGAAATGGTGCAAGCCAAAAACGGAGAGGTAGTTACCACATCCAGAAAAGTTGCCACGTACTTCGGCAAGCGTCACGGCGATGTGCTCAGGAAAATCGAGCAGGTTAAGGCTGATTGCTCGAGTGAATTTAGCCGACGCAATTTTGCGTCGGCTGATTATATCGATGAGCAGGGTAAGGTTCGCCCGATGTACAACCTGACGAAAGATGGCTGGATCATGGTTGTGATGGGGTTCACCGGGAAAGCTGCTGCAGCTATCAAAGAAAGCTACATTTCAGCGTTCAACTGGATGTCTGAGCAACTTAGCCGTCGCCTTGCCATGGGTGAAGAAATGCAACATCGCTACGCCATCAAAGAAACTCGCTCAAAGCTGAAAGGCACGATCGGCAGCCGGTTAATGAACGAGCGGAAGAAAGAGAAGCGCGTTCTGGAGCTCGAGCATGAGCACATCATGCAGGTAACACAGCCCGAGTTGCTTATTGGCTGATCGCGGCATTACAGGAGCCCTTCACTGAGGGGCTTCGATAATGTCAACGTGAGGTAAGTATTATGGCAAAACCGGACTGGGGAGCACTGCAAGACCAGTTCCTCGCCGAGCATGCCAAAACAGGTATTTCCCCCAAAGACTGGTGCCAGGCTCAGGGACTGAATTACGCATCTGCGAAACGCTACATCAAAGTAACTTCGTATGGTGCGAAATCGCAGAAAGAAGCTGCGAAAAAGAATGCGAATTCGCAGAAGGGAAAGGGCGAGGTCAGTAAATCCGGGAAGGTGAAAAAATCCACCCGTGAAACAGGTAGCACCAAAAATTCCCGAGACGCGAAACCGATACGCGGATCCCGCACTGCGCCACCGACGAACGCTTTCCAGCCTGGCAACCAGAATGCACTGAAGCACGGTGGCTACGGCCGCAGGATGCTCCTGTCTGACGCAATCACCGAAGACGCGAAACTGCTTACGCTCGACGATGAGTTGTTCTGGCTTCGCGCTGCAAACCTGACTGCGGCTGAGAACATCGGGCGCTGGCAGGCTGAGCTGGAGCTTGCCGATGATGACAAAGCGAAGGATCTGCACTCTTTGATTTCCGCTGCTGAAAAGGCCATGCACCGGAACACGCAACGCATTGAGTCGCTGGAGTACACCAAAGGCTCGATAGAGAAGCTTCGGGTCGATGCCGCCTACCGCGAACGCGCCACTGAAAAAGTGGAAATGGAAATCGACATCATGAAGGACGGCGACAGCGACAACGCGATCGTCGTACACAACACCCTGCCGATACCTGGAAGATAAATCATGGCCGACATTTACCTCCCGACGCTGCATGACGGGCAGTTAAAGGTCTGGTCTGATTCCTGGGAAGGTCAACTGCATGCGGTCCGGTGTGGCCGACGTTGGGGTAAGACCTTCATGCTGTCCAGCGCCGCCGTGACCTATGCCACCGCGCCGTTTAAGCGCCCGGGCATGGACATTGAACTCGGCGGCCGCGTCGGTATCTTCACGGCTGAGTATCGCCAGTATCAGGAAATCTACGACAAGCTCGAAGAAATCCTGCTGCCGCTGAAGAAAAGCTTTAGCCGTCAGGAGAAGCGTCTGCTACTGAAAAACGGCGGGAAGATCGACTTCTGGGTCACCAACGACAACAAACTGGCTGGTCGTGGCCGTGAATACGAAATCATCCTGATAGACGAGGCGGCATTTACCAAGTCTCCGGAGATGCTGAGGGAGATCTGGCCGAAGTCGATTAAGCCAACGCTGCTGACGACCAAAGGCCGCGCCTACGTATTTTCAACGCCGGACGGGGTGGACGAAGAGAACTTCTTCTACGCCATCTGCCACGACAAGAACCTTGGCTTTATCGAGCATCACGCGCCGACATCCTCCAACCCGTTCGTTCCGCCGGAAGAACTGGAGAAGGAGAAGGCCAACAACGACCCGCGCGTGTTCCGTCAGGAGTTTCTGGCCGAGTTCGTCGACTGGTCCGCCGCTTCGCTGTTCGACGTCCGCAAATGGTTCGAGGGTGAGAATCAGGATCAGCCTGTCGATTACCCTGAAATGTGCCAGGCCGTCTTCGCTGTCATGGATACCGCCGTCAAAGGTGGCTCTGAGCACGACGGCACGGCGGTGGTGTATTACGCCGTCGACACCCGGCCCGGCATTCAGCGCCTCACCATTCTGGACTGGGATGTCGTGCAGATTGACGGCGCGCTGCTGGAAACGTGGATGCCGTCGGTATTCGACCGGCTCAACGAGCTTTCCGGGCAGTGCGTTGCCATCAACGGCAGCCTGGGCGTGTTCATCGAAGACGCCAGCATGGGCAGCATCCTCCTGCAGAAAGGTGAAAGCCTGGGATGGCCGGTCAACAAAATTGAGTCCGCCCTGACCAGCAAAGGAAAGGACGAGCGCGCCATCATGGCCTCCGGTTACCACTATCGCGGCCTGGCGAAGATTTCCCGATACGCCTACGAGAAGACAGCCGTCTTCAAGGGCGAGACAGCAAACCATCTGCATAAGCAGGTTTCCCGATTCCACCTTGCCGACAAGAAAGCGCATAAGCGCGCCGATGACCTGCTCGATGATTACACCTACGGGCTGATCATCGCCTTCGGCAGCGGCGACGCAATCTGACGAGAGAACCAATGAACGAAGACGATTTCGAAATCGGCAGCTGCTCTCACTCAGAGTTGATGGCATTGCTGGACAGCGACGACATCCAGCCCGGCTCTACGGCTGGCTATCAGACCTGCAAAACGGTTTACCTCTACCACCCGCTGGGCGGCAAGATGGTGGATCGCCCGATTAAAATGGCGATGAATGAGCCGCGCACCGTGCATGTTGCCCAGTCGTATGGGCTTGAACAACGCCTGCGTGACGCGTTCGAACGCGAATGGAAAGCGATGGGTGCGAACCAGCACATCGCCAACGCCGCGCGCATCGCCCGTATTTACGGCGTATCTGCGATCGCAATGCTGGTGGATAACCAGGAGCCGAATGAATCGCTGGACTACCGCACGCTGTACAAGCACAGCGTCAGCTTTAACATTCTTGACCCGCTGAACACCGCGGGCAGTATCGTGCTGAATCAGGACCCGAACGCCCAGGACTTTCAGAAAGTCGACGGAATACGGGTGGCGGGCAAGCCGTATCACAAATCGCGCTGTGTCGTCGTGCAGAACGAGGATCCGATTTACCTCGCGTACAACCCCGCGGCATTCGGATTCACGGGCCGCAGCGTGTACCAGCGCGCGCTTTACCCGCTGAAGTCTTTCATCCAGACCATGCGCACAGACGACATGGTTGCGGTGAAAGGCGGACTGCTGGTGACGAAAATCAAGGGGCCTAGCTCCGTCGTCAACAACATGATGCAGAAGCTCAGCGGCATCAAGCGCATGATGCTGAAGCGCGGGAAGACGGGCGAGGTTCTCCAGATCGGCGAGAGCGACAATATTGAGTCGATCGACCTGAGCAACCTGGAAAAGCCTCTCGACTCTGCGCGTAAGCACATCCTGGAGAACGTGGCCGCCGCCGCAGACATGCCGGCGATCATCCTCAACTCTGAGACGTTCGCCCGGGGATTCGGCGAAGGCACTGAAGATGCCCGCGCCGTGGCGGTGTATATCGACAACATCCGCGAGTGGCTGGACCCGCTTTACGCGTTCTTCATTCGCGTGTGCCAGTACCGCGCCTGGAGTATTGAGTTCTTCAGGTCGCTGCGTGCTGACTTCCCTGAGCTGAAAAATACCTACAGCGTGTATTTCACGAGCTGGATAAACAACTTCGAATATCGCTGGCCGTCCTCCCTGAAAGAGCCGGAAAGCGAGAAGGTGAAGGTCGATGAAATAAGATTCAAGTCATTGATAAGCATGGGTGAGTTATTGCTCCCGCAGTTAAATAATGACCCTGAAAACCGGGCTGCTTTGATTGAGTGGATGCAATCAAACGCAAACGCCAATGAAAACCTATTCCCTCAGAGGCTCGATCTGGATTTCGATGATCTGAAGAAAAGTCCCCCCACCAACCCTGATGACAACCCCGACAAGCCAGATGTCGACTGGAATTTGGTATGAACACTTTCACCAGAACAGTGAGAGATGCGGTGAAGTTCTTTCTCCGCAACGGCTACTCATCCCGGGAAGAGCTGGAGCGCTGGCAGGCGATTATCCGCCAGGCCGCCGAAAGCGAAACTGCCGATGACTACATGGCGATGGTCACCCGCAACCTGACGAAAGCATACGACCTGCAGGTGGGGCGAGCTGGCGCGCTGAAGCGCCACCAGGGCATATCCCGTTTTACGCTCAACTACCTTGAGCCGAAGCTGCGGACGGAACTAGACAGGCGGATCCTCGCCAGTGCCGACCTTATCCAGCTCAACCGCAAAAAAGCCGTCGACACCACGTTGTCGCGGTTTAGCGGCTGGGCCAGTAGCATTCCCTCAGCCGACAGCATTGCGCTGACCGGTATTCAGGGAGCGATGCGGGAGACGGCGGACCACATTCAGAAGGCCGCAGAGAAGGTGGGCTATGAAGCGCGCCGGGTGATGATCGACCAGAACCATAAACTGATAGCCAATATCGACAACGTGATCGCAACGAGCAACAACGCGATTGCGGCGATATGGCACAGCCACTGGCGGCGGCCGGGTTATGACTTCCGGGAAGACCACAAGGAACGCGATCAGATGTATTACCTGATTCGCGGAAACTTGGCGCAGAAAAACGGGTACGTGAAAGCCGGTCCCGCCGGCTACCTCGACGAAATCACTCAGCCTGGCGAAGAGGTTTTTTGTCAGTGCTACGTGACCTACATCTACAACCTCCGAAGCATTCCTGAATACATGCTGACCCAGAAGGGGCAGAAGTTCATGGAGTCGATGAAGAAAGCAGCATAGGAGCATTAAAACGTGGCTATTTTTGGCAGCGGGATAATGTTCCGTCAGGGTAAGTTCGTCTTCCTTATCCAGCGTTCGGATGATGGTACGTGGTGCCCGCCTGGCGGCACGGTAGAGCCGGGCGAGCTGGCTATTGATGCAGCTCGCCGCGAGGTGCTGGAAGAAGTGGGTTATCAGTACGATGGCCCGCTAACTCCGCACAGCGTTTATGGCGATTACCTGACGTTTCGCGCCGAGGTGCCGGAGAGGTTCGAGGCGAAGCTTAACGACGAATCGCTGGCCGCCGGATGGTTCCACATTGACGATCTGCCCAAACCGCTTCATCAGCCCTTCGCTGAGATGCTGGTGCAGCAGGCGCTCAATGAAACCGAGGTGGCCGCGCTCATCGCTGACGGGACGCTAAGCAGCCCGCAATTCTTTATCAACATGTGGATGTTCGCCATCCGGGTAACCGGAACAGGGGTTACCTGGCGCTCTGCAGATCAACAGATGGCCTTTCGTAACCCGGACGACTATCTCATCCCAGAGTTTCTCCAGCGAGTTGCCGGTGTACCGCTTATCTGGCTGCACCCGGAGAAAAACAAGCTCGATAGCGATGAATTTGCGAAGCGTGTTATCGGCACCCTGACGAACAGTTGGGTTGCAGATAATGGCGAGGTCTGGGCCATTGCCCGGGTGTACGACGCTGAAGCCGCCGAAATTATGGCGACACGGCAGCTGAGTACTTCGCCAACCGTCACGTATAGCGAAATGCAGGACTCAATCATCAAAATCGACGGTCAGCCTCTATTGGTGGAAGGTTCCCCGGTATTGCTCGACCACGTTGCAATTTGTGAACAGGGCGTATGGGACAAGCTCCTTGCCCCTACTGGTGTTAAATCTGATTCCATTCCAAACGAGGCTGAAAAGATGGACGAGGAAAAAATCGTAGCGCTAATCAATAAGGCGATTGACGCACGCATGGCTAAGGCTGACTCAGAAGAAGCAGACCGTAAAGCCAAGGCCGATGCCGAAGAAGCAGCCAAGAAAGAAAAGGCTGATGCAGAGGCTAAAGAGGCCGAAGAGGCGAAAGCCAAAGCTGACGCGGAAGAGAAAGCCGCGAAGGAAAAAGCAGACGCCGAAGCCAAAGAGAAGGCCGACGCCGAAGAGGCAGAACGTATGGCGAAAGAAAAGGCTGATTCTCAGCTGCGCCAGGAAATCGCCGACCTGCGCTCCCGCATCCCAACCGAGTTGAGCGATGAAGAGCGTAACGAAGTCGCCGATGCACAGGTGAAGGCCGATAGCGTGTTCTCTTGCTTTGGCAAGCGCGCGCCGGTGCCGCTGTCTGGTGAAAAGCCGCTGGCATATCGCCGCCGCCTGATGATCCAGCTGCAGGAGCATTCGCCTGACTTCAAATCCGTCGACCTGTCCTCCATCGCTGACTCAGCCCTGCTGAGCGTGGCAGAGAAGACGATTTACGCCGACGCGCAGAAATCGGCAAGCCTGTCTGTTGGACCTGGCATGCTGCGCGAAATTAAACGCGCTGATGCGACCGGTCGCCAGATCAGCACCTTCGAAGGCGATCCTGCTGCCACCTGGGCTCCGTTCCAGTCCGGCAAGCGTCAGGTCACCAGTTTCAACAACCAGGCTTAACGGGAGCTCTCAAGCATGGCTAACTTATCTCTTAACCCGATGGCAACCACGAACGCGCTGGGTTCCTTCGGCGTGCAGTCCGACGGTTATATTCAGGGTGTGGCGCTCGATGACCCAGCTAACCGCTTCAATCTGGCGGCGGGCACCGTGGCGGCAACGGAAACCAAACCACTGTGGGGCGGTCTGCCGGTTGCTGAGCTTCTGCCTGGTACCAGCTCAAGTCCGCGCGGCTCAATCATCCGTCGCGCTGTGTCTGTTGCCGAACTGGAAGGTTTCACCGTCTTCAATCAGGCTCACAACGGCCTGACCACGCCTCAGTCACCGGTTCCGCTGTACGCATCAGGCATGAGCGTTTCGTACTACCGCCTGGGCTCTAACATGCGCGTGCCGCTGAAAGCTTCTGCGCAGGTTGTCGCGCTGGGTACCTCCGGCGCGTCAGTGAAAACTCCGCTGGCATGGGATTTTGTGAACAACCAGATCACCACCGCGGCGGCGGCCGGTTTCGCTGGTTCTGACATCGCGACAACCGCTGTGACCTATGCCAATGGTGTGGCGACAGCGGTAACCGCTTCAGCTCATGGCCTGACTGCTGGTCAGTACGTGAAAATCAGCGGCGTCGCTCCTGCTGCGTACAACGGCACTGTGGTCGTACTGTCAGTCGTTAACGCAACAACCTTTACCTATGCACCGGCAACTGCACCGAGCGGCGCTGCAACCACGCAGGGCACCATTGGCGCAGTTACGCTTTCCGACATCACGCTGCCGGTAAAAGTGCTCGCTATCGAATCAGGCAACTCCAAGACTGTCAGCTATGACAGCGCGACGGGCTTCCTGACCTGGAATAACACCGACAGCTGCGCGCTGGTCTTACTTTAATCGGGAGCTGAATTAAATGGCTGCAATTACCCCCAGCTACACCATCGTCAATCCGTCGTACATCGCGCCGGAGATGATCATTGGTTACCAGCAGGCATCAGGTGCGTTTGAAACCATCGCCAGCGGTAACCCGCAAGTCCGTCTCGGCGTAGGCGACCAGTACGTCTACATGCGCCGCCTGGATATTCGCACCCAGACCACATCAAGCCAGTCCGGTAACGGTAACCAGCTGCCGAGCGTGGCGCTGGATGCGAAGATGATTTCAACCCCAACCTACCTGTTCCGCTGCCGTGGTATCTACGATCACCATGACATGGCAGCCGCCGGTAACTGGAACTTTGCACTGCCTGAAGCTCAGCGCCTGGGCATGCGTCAGGGCATTTTCCAGCAGCTGCGCTCTGCTCTGCTGTACGGCATGAACCCTGCTGGCGGTGAAGGCCTGCTGAACACCGCTGGCGCGACTACTGAGTCCCTGCCACCGGACAGCAACGGCAACACAACTGTGCTGACCTATGACCACGGCCAGATGGCGGTATACCTGCTTGGTCACGTACAGGCCGCACTGACCCGCACCATGCAGCTGGGCCGCCAGCAGCGCGTCGTTATCCTGGGGCCGCAGCGCGTCCTCGGCGCCATGGAGATTCAGCAGATCGTCCAGCTGACTTCTTACCAGCGTCCTGGTGGCGGTACTGACACCGTCGGCGGCACTGTGAAAGAAGTGCTGAAAGGCGCAAACGTCCAGGTTGACTGGGTGTATGACGACACCCTGATCGGCGCAGGCGCTGGCGGTACCGACGCGGTGGTGATCACCATCCCTGAGGTTGAGGTTCCGATGGTCAACTCGACTGTGAACACCAACGAATTCGCCAAGCTGACCCCGTCTCTTGCCGCGAACGCGCTGATGTTCACCGACATGGCGGCGCCGCGTGAAATTCCGACGCCGATCGCCGGTGGAGCCATTGATGTTCTGTCCGAAATGCGCTCTACCGCAGGCTGGGCAGTTCGTCCGGAAGCAATCACCATCCTGTCCATGGCGTACAGCGCCTGATCCATTCTTTGAAGCGGTTAAGCCTCTGCCGGGGAAACTCAGCAGGGGCTTTTTTACGAGGGTAACCAGTGAAAATCATTACTCAGTGCGACATTCAGTCAGTCTTCATGACAAAAGAAGCCTGCGTTATTACCGGCAAGTTTGGTGAGGAACATCAATTCAAAAGCGATGAAGTTTCCTGGGCCCACTCCATTAAACCTGGAATGACATACACCAAGTACGAAGATGGACACCAGACATTAACGGTCAATGAGGAGTAACCAATGAAACTCTATATCGCTAACACCACCAAGCAGCGCCAGATTTTCGCCTATCGCAAGCTGGAGACCGGCCGCCTTATTCAGATCCCGATTAACCACGGCGATCAAATGATGGTGCTGGATGGCTCAACTGATGAAGTTGATGCAGTGGTGCAGCATCACCAGGTTTATGGCCTGGTTGACTCGACCAAAATCGACCAGAGCCAGGCGTTTGTCGGCCTGTGCTACAGCCTGAACAAGCCTGTATCAGCGTCGGTAATCGAAAAAGCAATTCGCGATAACGATATTCACCTGACGCGTGGCGCCCACGGCCGCCGCCAGGCATCCGTAGCGGCTCTGGATAGCGCCCTGCTCGAAAGCGGCACCGGATATTCCGGCGAGATGGAAGTCAGCGCTGAGCAGGCGAAAGGTCGTGAAGACAGTGAAGATACCCAGACGGTTAACGAAACAATCGTCACTGAAAAATCCGGGAGCAAGAAAAAATGACAACGAGCCTGTCGGGATTCATCGAATTCGTTCGAACTGACATGGGCGTGACCGCCGCGCAGGTTCCCGACAACTCGCCGTCTTTCACCCTGGCGTATGGCGGCGCGGTTGAGTGGGTAAACCCTGATATCGCGTGCGTCACGCCGAGCCTGTACACCGTTGCCGTGTACAACCTGGGCGCGTCTTTCCTGGTCAACTACGGTACCGAATCGGTATTTGCTGAATTCAGGAAAACGTATGGACTGAACGATTTCAAGGCTGGCGTGATTACTGGTGCCGGGGATAACTCAACCAGCGCTCAGCGCCTGGTGCCGGACTTCTTCAAAGACCTGTCTCTGGCAGACCTGCAGATGTTGCAGGACCCATGGGGCCGCCGGTACCTGATGATTGCCCAGCAGTTCGGCAGCCTGTGGGGGCTGTCATGATCACCTTCCACCTGGGGGTGATTGATGTCCCGTATGAGGACGAGAACACCACGACCGGAGACGTCGCCGAGTATCTGGAGGAAAAGTACCAGATCATGCAGACGTTTTTCGACAGGTACAGCAACGACATCGCTGACCTGATGGCGAATGACATGGCCGCGTCGCTTGAGAACATGATGGCCGGCGCACCGCCAGTCAAAGACCCTCTGGCAGAGTCGATGTCACGGATCCATGACCTGTTTGTCGCCTTCCTCGACAACACCGAAATGAACGGATTGCCGGGCGTTCCTACGCGCCGCGCGCTGGATGGTATATCCCGGCGATTCAAAAACAAAAAAGGGCCGCCGCGTCCGTCATTCATTGATACCGGAACCTATCAGGCCGCGATGCGCGCCTGGGTAAGCGGGGTGCTGAATGCCTTCCCTGAGTGAGTTGCAGCAGACTGCAAAAACAGAGCTTAACGCCACGCTGACGCAGGGTCTTGACGACCTGAGCCGCTTTCAGGTGGTCACGTTCACGAAGTATATACGCAAGGTGCTGCCGCTCGACGGTTTCGTATTCTGGGTGAAGGCTTCTGTTCTGTCGGACGACCCCAGCAGCGAGCCCGATACGGTTGATGTTAAGGGTTATCTGCACCTGACGACCGAAACCATCCAGGACGACGAGCAGCTCTACGACAGGAACGTCGTGACGTTTACTGCGCAGGCGGACATCGACCCGTTCAACGATATCGGGTCTGATGTCCTGTATATCGGCGAGTTCTTCGGCATCCAGTTTTCTTTCTCCCGGCGCACCGGGCTGAACGAACCGGCCAACCTCTACCACTACACAGGGGAGGCAATCTTCCCCTACATGCGATCGCAAATCATCAACTCGGCCGACGATATCGACCTGTCGGACGTTGTGGTTTCGAGCTCATTGCCGGTATGGCTGACGCTGAGCCAGTACATGCCGATGTTCCCGGCCATGCTGTCGACGCAGAACCTGTCGCCGCCGTATGCAACGGTGAAATGTAGCAACACAGCGCCGATCGCCGGGAGCTTTTACCTCGATGAGCAACAGAACCAGTATCAGCTGGTTTCCGAGGATGTGACGATTTCCATCACCGGACTGCGCAATGCAGGAGTTGAGGATTTCCTGAGATACGTGCAGCAGTACACGCTCGGCGACGACGCGGAAATGGGTGTGATGAACATACCGGTTGTTCAGGACGAGCGCGTCACGCAGAACGAGCTGAACATCATAGCCATGAGAAAAACCATCAAGTTCAAAGTCAACTATTACCAGCAGCGTATGCGGAACGTCGCGCGCAAGCTGATCACGTCAGCGATTCCGTCCATTTACCCGGAGAAATAAATAAATGGCAATTGTTAACATTAACGTCTCGGTGACCAACCCACCGAAGCCCTCTCAGCTGCTCAAATCCGGCGCAATGATCTCCATGGGCGGAACCACCCTGGCGGCAGGAGAGTATCAGCTCCTGACGACCAAAGACGATCTGAAGGCTATTACCTCGCCGGCAAAGACCATTTCAACAATCGCCTGGGCAACTGGCGTGGTCACCGTGACCCTGTCAGCAGCGCATGGGTGGACAGTTGGTGACACTATTCCGCTGGTTGTATCTGGCGTTACCCCGACAGCGTATAACCGCGCCGTCACAGCCACCGCGACCACCGCTACCGCCTTCACTTACCCGCTGGCGACAGACCCTGGCACGGCAACAGTTATGGGTACGGTGAAAACCGTAGCGGCAAACGAAATCATCGAGATGAACACCACGTTCTGGGCGCAGGGATCAACCCGCGCGGTCTACGTACTGGAGCTGGGTGATGTGTCTGTGGCTGCTGCTGTGGCTGCACTGACCGACTTCATCGATGAGGATATCTCTCTGGGTAACACCTACCAGAAATTCTTCTCGTACCTGGTGCCGCGTGAATGGGACGGTGAAACGACGTTCAAGACCCTGACAGGTCTGTATACCAGCCCGGCATCACTGGTTTATTTCTTCATCACCACTACCACCGCTACTTATCCGGACTGGGTCGCCACCAAGAATAAATCTGTGTGTGCTGGCGTGGAATCGCCAAATATTCCTGCTGGCGAGTTTTCCATGGCGTTCCCGTTCCAGTCCTCTCTGGCAAACGACCCTGGCTCGTCAAACATGGTGCCGCCGATGGCGTACCGATTTGGTTACGGGGTTACAGAGTATCCGGTCGAAGGTAATGGCACGCTGCTTAAACAGCTCCAGGACAACAGCATCAACTACGTCGGCACCGCCGCGGAAGGTGGGCTGAGCAACAAAATGCTGGTGGCAGGTCACATGCTGGACGGCAATCCGTTCAACTACTGGTATTCCGTGGCATGGACTGCAATCAACCTCGAGCTCGATCTGGCCAACGAAATCATCAACGGGTCAAACACCACTGTTAACCCGCTGTACTACGAGCAGAACGGTATCGACCGCCTGCAGCGCCGAGCGCTGAAGACGCTCCGCAACGGCATCAGTTACGGCCTGATCCTCGGGCGCGTGATTGGTGCTGGCCTGACTCAGCAGGATTTCAACACCGAATACGAGAAAGGCACGTATGCCGGTAACGCGGTGATCAACGCCGTGTCGTTCGCGAATTACACCAGCCTGAATCCGTCCGATTACGCCGCTGGAAAATACGCTGGCCTGAGCGCCGTAATGACGCCGCGCCGCGGCTTCGAATCCATCACGTTTAACGTGAACGTAACCAACTTTGTAGGGGCGTAAAAAATGGCAAACCCATTAGTACCGCAGGGATTCCTCAATCGTGTACGCGGCGCGGTGTCAGTAACTGACGTTCCGGCGCTGAACATCACCGCCTCTTACCTTGGCAAGGACGCCATCAGCATGCGTCCTGATGGCCCGGCGACGGACATTATCCCGACGCTTACCGGCACCGTAGGCAGCCAGGCGCCATATCAGCAGGTGACCGTCACCGTCCATCTGCTGCGCACCCAGGGACTGAGCGACAGCTACAAAAACCGCTTCGCCACCGATACAGCACTGGGCGAGGTTGTAATCACCCCGGACGCGAACACGCTGAGCAATTTCACCGTGCTGAACGCTTATCTGGTGAACTTCAACGAACTGCCGTTTACCGGTATGGATGCCGGGTACGTGGTGACCATCAGCGGTTACATCCTGGCTAACGACAATATGTGGGTCTGATTGTGAAAATTGACAAAAAGCTCAACCTGGTAACAAACATCACCCGGGAAGACGGGTCAATCGTGTACCTGCATGTGACCCCGTTCCCGTATGAGGTGGTTGAAGAGCACTGTCTGCTGCTGGGAAACCTGTTCACCAACTTCATCTCACAGGTCGGTGGCCTTGGCGCGGCGCGTGTCGCCGCAATGATGCTCCGTAAAAAGCTCCAGCGTGAGCAGGAACTGAGGGACGAAGCTAACCAGCAGGCTCCAACCATCGTTGACGAGATCCAGCGTCTTACGTCAGTGGTCTGGAATGACGGCGGAACCTGGAAAACCGCATCTTTCGAAGTCGCGATGAAGCAGGGGGTTATCTCTCCTGACGAATACCGCGAAGTTGAAGGTGAGGTGGTTTTTTTTATGGTTTCCTCTGCCATTCAGAAAGCTCATCTGATCGCCCCGACGGTGGGCTCAGTGATCGGCATGTTCGGTGGGCAACTCGTATCATCGAGCGTTACGGCGTTCCGCGATTCCTTGCAGACGTCGAATCCTCCTACCGATACCCAGACCCAGAATGCCCGGCCGGAAACGTCGCATATACCCTCCTAGACTGGGCATCGAATGAGGGATTCTGGCGGGTAATCAGGGAAATCACCGGCGAAGAGTTCGCCAGCCCGGCGCAGTACCGCCAGCGTTACATCATTTCCGCGCTAAAAGACAGGGGTTCCTTCAATGGTGGCTAAGTCTATTGTCGATATTGACGTAAATGACGACAAGTTTGTCTCATTTATGGAGAAGTTTAAAGAATATCAGGCTGCACTTGAGGACCTTCCTGAAGCATGGCGCGGGCTGGCGCATGGCGCCACGGATGCTACCAAAGAGACGGCGAAAGCAAAAACAGAAGGTGATCTTCTGGCTAAAGCTTTTTCTGAGGGGGCAAGCGCGATTCTGTCGATAAACAGCGGACTTGAGCGGCTTACCGATAGCCTGGACAGGGCGAATAAAAGTCAGGAAGACTTCAACAAGAAAACCCGCTCATCAAAGGGGTTTTTGAGTGATGCAACGAAGGACGCTAAGTCGCTGGCCGGACACATCAGGGATGCAACCACAAGTCTGCTGTCATGGGGTGGAATTGTCGGCCTGTTTACCGGCGTGCTGGGCGTAGGCGGTCTTTTCGGGCTTAACCGCCTGGCGGCCACAACCGGTTCCCAGCGTTTCACCTCTCTCGGGCTCGGGACGAGCATCGGCGCGCTGGATTCCACGGCCATTAACTACCAGAAAGCGCTTGGCAACCCAACAGGCACGCTGGGTGCTATCCGCGACAGCCAGATGGATCTGTCAAAGCGCTGGACATTCCAGGCCATGGGAATTAACAACCCTGACCAGGACCCGGCGAAACTTCTGCCGCAGATGATTCGTAATGCTCGGGACATCTTTGTCAAAAACGGTAGCACGCTGCAGGGGGCAAACGCCTACGGCCTGACAAACTTCTTCAGCCTGGATGACCTGAATCGCTTTAAAAACATGAGCGATGAAGAAATCGATGCGATGGAACGCCGGGCGCAGAAGGATGCGAAATTACTGCAGATCACCGACCAGCAGGCGCGGCAGTGGCAGGATTTTAACGTTCAGTTGGATTACAGCGGGCAGAGCATCCGTAATACGTTTGTGCGCGGGCTCGGTCCGCTAACACCGCAGCTGAGCAAGCTTTCTGATGCGCTGGCTGGTGCCATTGATACGGTGCTGCAGTCGCCAGAACTCGGTAAGTGGATTGATGGACTGGCGGGAGGCATTGAGCGCTTCGGGAAATACCTGGCATCGCCAGAGTTTACCAAAGACGTTGACGACTTCATGGCTGGCATTGAAAAGCTTGGGGCGCTCATCGGGAAGGTTTACGACTGGGTTGTGGGCAAAACCGATATCTCCGTATCGGATGTGACTTCCGGATCTTCAATACTGAGCAACAAGAAAGTCACGGACCCGAAGACAGGACAGACTTACACACCTGGTTCTGAAGATGACCCCAGGGTGTGGGGATGGTTGAAGGGAGTTAAGCGCTTTTTCTCCAGTGGGGATGTTAAGCCCGTCGACCCAACCCCTGCTGATGTCTCCGCGAAAGGCAGGACGATCGCCGACCGGTTCAACAACCCGACCAATCTGCGCTGGGCTGAGGGGTACGGCACGCACAACACGCAGAGCGGGAAATTTGCAGTCTTCCCTACGCTTGATGAGGGCGTGCTGGCGTCGGCGAAACAACTGCAAATTTATGGCACCTGCGGCATCAACACAGTAAGCGAAATAGCGAAAAAATGGGCCCCGTCGAACGAGAACGACACAGAGGAGTATATCCGCCACGTCGTTAAAACGACCGGCCTTGGCGCTAACGACAGACTGAACCTCAACGACCCTGCAATTCTGGCAAAACTCATTTCCGCCATGTCCACGAAAGAGGGCGCCGGAAACCGGGTTAGCGAGGGCGCGGTTATCCAGATATTCAACAACACAGGCGGCAATGCCATCGTTTCATCATCACAGCTTGGAGTGACTGGATAATGGCATTTACTCGCGAACTCTATCGACTCGGTTTTGAAATATCCCCTGTTATCCTCTGCAATGGAGTTGCGGAGGCTATCCCCGGCGGCATGCTGCCAATAGTGGCGCTCACCCAGAGCGCCAGCTTTGTGACCGGGCTGATTGGTGGGGCAATCAACCTTACCGATCTGGATAAATATTTCTGTCACTGGCGGCCTGTTCTGGGCTCGACAATGGTCGACTACGACATTGCTAAATACCCATTCGCAAACCAGACCGTCGCGGCCAACGCGCTTCTGGCGCAGCCGTTGAGGGTCAGCCTGATGATGGACGCGCCGGTGAACGAGAATACCGGTGCCATGACCAAGCTTGTAACACTGAGCGCGCTTCAGGCCGTGCTTCAGGCGCATGCTAACCTGGGAGGCACTTATATCGTGGCCACGCCGTCACTGATATACAACAACTGCATCCTGAAAACGGTTAAGGACAGCTCTACCGGTAATGACCCGCTTCCTCAGCGCTCCTGGCTCTGGGATTTTGAGCAGCCACTGATTACCGAAACCGCTGCTGACCAGGCCGTAAACAGCTTCCTCAGCAAAATTGACGGCGGTGACCAGAACAACAGCAGTGCATGGACAAACACTGTAAGCGCTCTTGGTAACACATCGCTCGGTGGATCGGTTACTGAAGCGGTGACAGGTGTGATTGGCAAGCTGCAGGGGGTATTTGGCATATGAGCACTGTCAATTACCCGTTTACCGGGCTTGAAAGGAAGAGCATGACGTTCGCTCCGGTTCTCGACGGGACGGTGTACACCTGTCAGATGAAGTGGAACATCGCCGCGCAGCGCTGGTATTTACTGATCACTAACAGCGCCGGGAACCCGGTGCTGAATACTGCTGTTGTGGGATCGACATCCGCTGGGGGAATAAACCTCCTGAATGGGGTGTTCGCATCGACGACCATGATCTGGCGTGAAAAGAACGGGCAGATTGAGGTAACGAGCTGATGCGCTATTACGAAATTAACATTTTTGATGGCGACACCTTAATCCAGCAATATTCCAGTCTGAAGAATGGGGTCTATAACCCAGGCGCGCTGATGGTCGAGTTCGACATCATGCGTTTTGGCGAATCCACGCCAGCAGGGGAAACCCATCTCACTGTATGGGGGATTGGCCCCAAAGACATGCAGCAGGCCAGACAGAACCTATACGGTAAGCGAATTCAGATCTTTGCCGGGATGTCGAAAGGGCTGCCGCTAGCGGGGGTGTGGGATAAAAAGCTTGCCATTGAGGGAACCATTTTTCAGGTGTTCGGCAACTGGCAGGGCACAGAGCTGCGGCTGGACTTCATCATTGTCGCTGGTCCGGTTAATACCACTGCCCGCGGGCAAATGGTTCCTCTTCAGCTCACCATGCCCTGGTCAATGGGGCAGAAACTCTCCGTTGCGCTGACACAATGTATCATGACGATGGGCGGATTTACTCCGAACATAAGCATCAGCGACAGGCTAACGCTGAATTACGATCGCCCCATGTTTTGCGGCTCCCTCGGTGAGCTGGCAAAAAACCTGCGGGCGTTTTCGCTGTCCCGCATCAAAGACCCGGGCTATACGGGTGTGGAAATAGCCGTGGTGAACGGCAACGAAATCCGGGTGTGGGATAACGATTACGCTAACCATCCAGATCAGGGATCGAAAATAAGCGCGACGGAAAGGAGTAAAAATCCTGTCCAGATAAAATTCAATGACCTGATCGGCCAGCCAACATGGATCAGTTTCGGCGTTGTCAGTGTTGTCTGCGTCATGCGTGCAGATCTGCAGACTGGCGACCATATCCTGATGCCGGAAAAGGCCAGGCCAATGATTCAGGCGTCTTCTTACTCGCAGTTTCGCGATGACTCAGCCTTTAACGGTGAATTTGTAGTGCAATCGGTCAGGTTGCTGGGTAACAGCAGGCAGCCAACAGCTGAAGCGTGGATCACTGTAATTGAGGCATACCCGGCGGAGGCGGTTAAGACAAAATGAGTGTCGACCAGAAGCTTAATTTCGGCCGGAACATGAACAGGTTCGCCGAGCAAAAGTTTAATGAGGCGTTCCAGGCCGCCGGTAAAATCCTTCCGGCCAGCATTGTTGAGCAGAATGGCAATATGGTCACCGTGGCCTTCGAGCTGCACGACACGCCATATGTTTTCCCGAATGTCACTATCCCACTCTTCGGCCCGCAGTACATCCGCTATCCAATGCAGCCCGGCGATAAAGGCATTGTTATTCCAGCTGATACCTATCTTGGCGGCGTTAGTGGGCAGGGCGGCGGCGTCGCTGACCTAACCCCTCCAGCCAATCTGAGTGCCCTGGTATACCTTCCGATCAGTAACACCGAATGGGAAGCCGTCGACGGTAACGTTGTCACCATCTACGGGCCCGAGGGTGTGACCATCCGGGATCAGGGAAGCAACACGACGTTTCTGTTAACGCCTGACAGCGTGACGATTGCGGCTGTCGATTTGTTTAAGGTAACAGTAGGCAGCACGGCGCTAACACTTACGCAGGGCATGTGGAGCATTACAGGCCAGAGCGGGAAGCTGCAGGACTCAACCGCTAGTACCAGCCCGGCGATTATGCATGCCGGCTGGGCCGCACTGGTTGCATGGGTGAATACTCATCAGCATTCAAACGGTAATGGCGGTTCAAATACCGGGGGCCCAACCACCACTTTCAACGGGAATATCACGCAATGAGAACCTACGGGAGAGATGCAAATGGCAAGTGGGTGCTGGTGGTGCCGGATGAAAATGGCTTCAACGACTCCATCTATCTTACGACGCTGATCCAGAATCTGAAGCTGGCGCCGCAGGAGTCACCATTTTTTGCAAATAATGGCGTTCCGGCGCAGAGCTCGGTCATTCAGCAGGTGCTGCCAACCTACTATGTTGACAGGCTTCAACGGCAATTTAGCCAGTATTTCTCATCGCTGCAGATCGCCCTGGTGAGTGATGACCCGCCCGTATACAACATTTCGGCGATAACGAACGCCGGTTCTAAAATTATCACAACGGTGAACGTATGAGTGATTTGTCCGTAAGCTATGACGCAGCCGGGCCAGTGCCGAAAACATCCGAAGAACTGCGCGCAGATTTGGTTTCCAGAGCCACTGAGTTATCACCCGGTATTACTACGGACCTCCCGGGCTCGCTGATTGAGGATATAGTCGGTACCGACGTTGGCGCGCTGCTCATTGCCGATCAGATCCGCGTCGACCTCATAAACTCTGTTGGCCCGCTTAAAGCGAATATGTACATGCTGAACCTCCTGGCTCAGCAGTCAGGTATCAGCCCGCAAAAAACTGAAGGGTCAACCACAGTTCCAGTGACCTTCTCGGGACCGGCTGGATTCGTAATACCCCAGGGGTTTCTGGTCAGTGATGGCACCTATACCTATCAGATCGCCGACGCTACAATAATTTTGTCATCAGGTGTCAGCTCGATGGTAACTGGTGTTGCGACAAATACCGGGTCGTGGGCTGTACCCGCAGGATCTGTTAACCAGATACTGACCAGTCTGCCGTCGGATATTACCTTGACCTGTACCAACCCTGTTGCCGGCACGCCTGGCGGGGCGCCAGAAACTAACTACGAGTTTCGCGAGCGCGTCTGGGAAGGTCAGATGTCAACTGTTCAGGGTTATCCTGGCTTTATCCGTCAGAAGCTAACCGACCTGAGCAATGTTCAGGCCAGGCTGGTTTCCGTGGTTCAGAGCGGCAATGCATGGATTGTGATGTGCGGTGGTGGCGATATCTATGAAATGGCCGGGGCCATTTATAAGTCAGCTGGCGATATCAGCAGACTTAAAGGCACAGACCTGAATGTCACGGGAATTACAAATGCTAACCCTGGCGTTGTAACGACTGACATCACTCACGGATTCAGCACAGGGCAGCTTATCAACATCACCGGCGTCACCGGAATGAGCGGCATCAATAACGTGCCTCTTACCGTCACCGTGTTGAGCCCACACACTTTCTCTATAGGCATTAACACCACTTCCTCAGGCACCTGGACCGGTGGCGGGGTGGTCACGCCTAATCTTAGAAATAACATCGTGACAATAAACGACTGGCCAGATAACTACCTGATCCCGTTTGTTGTACCGCTCCAGCAACTGGTGACTATCAAGTTTGAATGGGCGACAGAACGCGCGAATTACCTGACGGATGCCACAATCGCCTCCCTTGTGTCGCAGCCGGTGATTAACTATGTGAATGGGATATTTGCTGGAAACCCGATGAACATCAATAACGTTAAGGATGTATTCCTTCAGGCGATTAACGGCACGCTGGATATGAGCCTTATCTCAACCCTGAATGTTATTGTGACTGTGAACGGCGTTATCACAGGTGTGGACGCCGGGACGAATATCATCAGCGGCGACCCATACAGTTACTGGTACATCTCCTCAGATGGGGTGATTGTTGACGGGATATAACATGCTGGAAGATATCATTAAATCATACCTGTATACGCAGTATAACGACGATGATGATCTTCAGGCGTTCGTCACTGCGTATAACACCATGGCTCAGGAAATTTATTCATGGATGATTAACGCCAACCTTCCGATCTTTGTCGGCGGGTACAATGCTGGCGACCAGCTAAAATGGATAGCCAGAGGGATTTATGGCGTAAAACCACCGGTGCTTATAAGTGGGAAGCGAAGCGTTTATGGTCCATACAATGCCATGCTGTTTAACCAACTACCATTCAATGGGCGGAAGGTGGTAAATCAGTCTGAGCAGGTTGTTGTCTCTGATGATCTGTTCAAACGCATAATGACATGGAATTTCTACAAAGGTGACGGTTACTACTTCACCATCCCATGGCTGAAGCGCCGCATCATGAGGTTCTTGACTGGCATTGACGGTGTCGATGTTGTTAATGACCAGAGGTGGAGTATTTCTGTTCTCTTCTCTGGTTCTGGCGCAAGCATATCGATTATAAAGGGATACAGAAAGCTTACTGATACATCCATGTTTAATCGCTTTTCTTTCAACTCACGAATTTACAATCAGAAGAACAGCCTGCTTATAAAGAGTGATAATTACGAGTACGCCTCACTCTTCAAGCAGGCCTTTGATAGTGGATTGCTCCATATGCCATTTTATCAGCCTGTTACCGTCACTATCATCGGGTAGTGTTATCCCGGCGATCTATAGCCATGTCAGTGTAATACTTAAGGCACTGGCATATAACCAGAAGCATAGTGATTGTAAAAAAAATCGCGACACTGAATTTAATGTTTTCGAATGGTGGTATTCCTTCATGAATCCACATGTCGAAAATTAAAAATATCAGAAAAACCGAAAGTAGAATTGTTATTGCGCTGACGGATGACAAGAGAAACTTAGCAATAAACACCGGTAGACTATTCATTCTGAAATCCTCATTCATTTTTAATTGATATTAACACTAAGAGCCCGCCTTGTGCGGGTTTTTTATTGCCGAAATCCCGGAGGATAAATGGCACTTACACTTTTGGCCGCCAACAATGCACAGACAGTGCTGGCAGCAGGAATTAGCTCCAGTGCAACTTCAATGACTGTAAATACCGGAACGGGCGCACTGTTTCCATCACCAGTATCTGGTACCAGCTTTTTCAAGCTTACTTTAATTGATGCCGCAACAGGGCAAATAACCGAAATCGTTCATGTCACAGCACGTTCCGGCGACACTATGACCATCAGTCGCGGCCAGGAAGGAACGACCGCCCGGGCGTGGTCTGCAAATGACATTGCAGCAAACATGATGACAGCCGGAACAATTGATTATCTCTTGACGAATCTACAACCCCTTGATCCAACATTAACCGCTTTAGCGTCCCTGACAGGAACAGCCAATAAGATTCCGTATTTTAATGGCGCTGACACTATGGCATTAACTGATTTATCAGCATTTTCAAGGACCATTCTCTCGAGTGCTGATTCTGGCTCTATGCAGAACACGCTTGGTTTAACTTTTTCAGGAACGACATTAAGCTTTGTATCGCATGGACCTGGTCTGATGATCCAGCAGGGAGGCAAGGTCACAGCCCCTGGTGGGACAGGAAACTTTTTGGTGGTTAACTTCCCTCAGGCATTCCCTAACGGTTGTATAGCTGCATTTGCGATTTTTGAGGACGGCACATATAGCCAGACTCCTTTCGAAGTGGCAATTGTACCTACAAGCACAAACATGACAGTTGGTATTTTAAGTTCTGGCGGGAGTATCTTCTTTAACGGTCGTTCAATTAGATGGTTTGCGGTGGGGTTCTGAAATGGAAAATAATAATATTTACTTCAGCAAGTCAAACAATACATTTTATCTGTATGACCTAAAGCCGCGTTATGACCTTGCAGGAACCTGGCCTAGCGATGCGGTTTTGGTTAGCTCAGAGGTGTATAATGAATTCACTTCTGAGCCGCCTTCAGGAAAGGTGAGAGGGGGAGATGAAAATGGAATGCCAGCGTGGGTTGATATTCCTGTACAGCCTAATTCTGAATTGAGAAAAGCAGCCCTTGCTGCACTCAGCAGTACCTATCAGGACGATATTGAAAAGCTCAACAGAGCCTGGCTTGCTGCGGCGGTTAATGATGGAGTGAATGAGACAGCGAAAAAGGATGTGGTTCTGGCGCAAATCAATACAAGAAAAACACAGTACGCAACCGACAGGGCAGCAATTATTGCTCAATACCCATAATTGAGTGGAGAAAAACATGTCAGATAGCAACGCATCACCAGACAATGAAACACAGACATCAACCGAATCAACAGAAGTAAGATTTTGCCCTATCTGCGGAACGCAAATGTACCAGGGGATGCGCTATGGTTTCAAGTGCTGGATTTGCCCTGAGTGCGATTTTGATGAGCCGGCGTGATCCTCTCAAGCAAAATATATCTTTGTAAAACAAAGAGGGGCGTTTGCCCCTCTTATTTATTTAGATACCTGCTTTTCAACTTCCTCAATAAACCACCTTGAGCCTTCTGGCGTAAGGTGAGCAAAGTCAAACTGCACAGGGTAAGATTTTTTATGACCTATTATTGCCTTGCAATAACTCTCCGTGCACATCGTATCAAGTGGTGAAATATAAGTAATCGAGTTATCTTTCGCCAACTCTCTAAGATATGCATCATTTCCCCTCAGGTTTCTTGTTTCATCAGTCATGCCCCATGGAACTGTCCTCCCGGCATTAACTCCTGTCTCTTCTAGAGTATCAATCAAAGTTTTCTTCCAGACAGGGAAGGGGCCAATAAGGATGATGTTTTTAACGCCATTATCCTTCAGGAATTTAATCGTCCAGGGAATATATTCACGCATAGGGTAGACAGACCACAATGCAGACATCAATACCGTGTTAGGTTTGTTATCTGAAATCTCTCTTGCAACCATATCATTGATAGTCTTGCAGTGCGGTCTTCCATCTATCTGAAGGCCAATGATAGGCGGGCAAAGACTCGCGCTTCTCTGGGTAATATTTAGGTCATTACCAAAAACCGACCTTAAGCCAGGCATGAGATGTGCAGCATGCGAGTCACCCCATACAACAAATGATTTTGAAGTCATTTTGTCCTGGCATTTTGAGAACGCCGTGTAATCCTGCTCTGGATTCAGGAAGCATGTATCTGGCCTCCATGAAGAGTTATCCATGCGATACTCAACAACCTGCTTCAGAGCATCTGAAAATCTAAAGCTTAAGCCTTTTGTTATCATAACAAACATGCATGCCGACAGGGCGACAGCAAAAAGAGAAATATTAAATATTAACCTGGCTCTCTTTCTCAGAGTGCTTTCAATAATTCGGTAGGAAAGGTCTCCTAGCGCGAAGGATGTTACAACTCCGATAAAAATATTTATGGCGCTGAAGTCGATATGGTAATACCTCATTGCAACAACTACTGGCCAGTGCCATAAATAAACTGAATAAGATATCTTGCCAGCCCATTGGGCCACTCTGTTTGATGTGAATATCGAATTCTGGTCATCAGCCAGAATAACCATAGAAGCCCCCAGAACAGGAGCAAAAGTCGAATAGCTTGGCCAGTACCCGTTGCTGTGTAAGATGGTAACGGCGACAACGATGAGCGCTATACCATAGCCATCACAATGCTTTATCCACTCTGGCATTTTGTAACGCACAGATGCCATGTAGACAAGGCCTCCAGCCAGCATCTCCCAGGCCCTTGTAGGGAGCAAATAGAAGATATCCTCTCGAGTTCCCGTTACGCGCATAAGGGTAATGGCGAGTGACATGGTAAATATCGCTGATAATGACAACCCTACTGGAAGTCGTAATTTTTTAATTAGAATAACCAGTAAAGGGTACAGAATGTAGAATTGCCACTCTGCTGATAGCGACCATGTGTGAAGCAGAAAATTTAATTCAGATGATGGGTCGAAGTAGCTAGAATGAATAGCATAATAATTATTTGAATAAAAAAGCAATGAAGCTATAGCATTCCTGCTGAGTACCTCATATTCATTAGTGCTTAAAGCAAGCATGCCGAAAGCCATCAGGGTGAGGACAACTACCAACAAGGCAGGAACTATCCTCAGGAATCTGGCTATATAGAAATCAAGCACTCCTTTGTGATCTACGCGCTCAAGCACGATTCCTGTCATAAGAAAACCAGAAATCACAAAGAATACATCTACGCCAACAAATCCCCCTGATACGTAAGGAACGCCTAAGTGATAGAGGACAACGCTAATCACTGCAAAGGCTCTCAAACCATTTATATCGAGCCTGAATTGTTTATAGGTCATTTTGTAATCATCATTCAAAAGCGCCAGAAACGGCGAAATTAAGATAACGGATGATAGACCTTTTTATAAAGGTCGTCATCCGGACATAACCAGTCGTATCAACCACATCAAGTCAGATCGCAAAAACCAGGCGATGAGAGACTTGATCAACGCCACCGATCAATAATACTGTATACATATACAGTAACCGTTGGAGGTGCATCATGGGATTCCCGAGTCCAGCACAAGACTTTGTAGAGCAACGCATATCACTAGACCAGCGCATCATCACCAGGCCAGCTGCCACGTACTTCATGCGTGCTGGGGCGACACATTATCGGGAGGGCATCCTGAGTGGTGCTTTGCTTGTTGTTGACGCATCGATGAGGCCGTGTGATGGGTCATTGCTGGTTTGCAGAATGGAAGGTGAGCTCAGGATTAAGCGGTATCGCAATCATCCAAAGGCGCACCTTGAGGATTTGCAGACTGGAAGGCGTGAAGAGATACCGGCTCACGATGACATGAATAGCCCGGATGCTATCTTTGGCGTGATCACCTATATCATCAACGATGCGCGTTCTGGTGAGTTTGATGATTGTCCGGTGATGTGATGGGAAAATGCATAGCTATGCCTAGAGGTATGGCTGTGCACTCTCTGTGTCACGGATGTGTCATGCATGGATGCCACATAACGAAACGCAAAAGCATATAACGACACGTAATGACACAAACACGGTGCGAGCGCGGAAAAACTAATGACATTACAGTGTGTTAAATAGTACTCTACGTTCTTCTAAGCCGTAGGTCGTAGGTTCGAATCCTACAGGGCGTGCCATTTCATTTCATAGAGTTACGCCTCTTTCACATCCTCCTGATTTCCGTTGTGGGACATATTTGGGACATCGCCCCTAAAATTTACCGGTCAAGAAGGACATTTATGTGGTATCTACTCGCAACTTCGCTTGCCGCACTCTCCCTTAATAAAAGCCTGGCTTACCTGATGCTGGGATTAACGGCATTTCTGGGCTGGAAACAGGGCATTCTTGACGCCCCGGCGCTGCTGGTTATTGCATCAATCGTTGTTGGCTGGTCTGTTGTTGAATGGCTACGTAATAAAAATAATAAATATACATATCTGGTCGAAGGCCTGTGCGTGGCCATCGCCGTTGCCCTGGTTTTGCATCTGATCCCGGGTTTTCATAACCCCAAAGTGCTGGATGCTGTCGTCGTAGGTCCGCAAAGCATACCGTTCAGTATGTACTTTAATATGGACAAGGCAGTGGTGCCGTTCTTTTTAATTACGTGCATGCCAACGTTATTCGTCGCAAAACCCCTCTATAAAGCGGGCAAGGTCGGCTGGGGAATATTGGTTCTTGCGATACCCGTGCTGTTACTTCTGGCTGTTGCGTTGGGCGGACTTAGAATTGAGCCGCATGCGCCTGAATGGTTCGCTCAATTTGCCCTTGCGAATATTTTTTTCGTCTCTTTGGCTGAGGAAGCCTTGTTCAGAGGCTACCTGCAGCAACGCTTGTCCCGGATTATTCATCCTGTTGTCGCGCTGTTGATTGCCTCAGTCATCTTTGGACTGATGCATTATAGCGGCGGTTTACTACTGATTATTTTTGCCAGCCTCTCCGGCATTATTTACGGCCTGGCGTGGATGTGGAGCGGCAGGCTCTGGGTTGCAACGTTATTCCATTTTGGGCTGAACTGCGTGCATTTATTGTTCTTCACCTATCCTATGTATGCCCCTCATGCGGTTATGTGATGCTTTTTAAATTAGTCGCCTTATAAATTTAGCGACCTCCGGATAAGCATAAAAAGCCCCGCAAGATCGGGGCTTTTATATCTGCCGGGCGCATGAATAACAGATTTACCTTCGCGTCATAATGAATAGAAGGCTAATGAATTTCACTGTAGGCAGGCTTAAGGTTTTCTTAATCTAAAAATTATCTCTCATTAAAATTTGGATTTTTATCATTCTAAAATCTGCTAAAAAGAAATTTTACACTTTTACGACTAAACTCGATTGATACTAATTATCATTAGCGTTGTTGTATGCTTTAATCCTGTCCCACAAAGCTATGAGTCGTTAATCCCGTTGGTCTATAAAGGATATGTTCATGAATTCTCGCCTGCTGTCCTGCTTCTCGCTTGCCTTGTTGTCTTCATCCCTTTTCCTTTCCACACAAGCGGTTGCCGCTGATAACAACGAAGGTATCGTTGTTTATAACGCGCAGCACGAAAACCTGGTGAAGTCGTGGGTTGACGGTTTTACCAAAGAAACCGGCATTAAAGTCACTCTGCGTAATGGCGATGACAGCGAGCTGGGTAACCAGCTGGTTCAGGAAGGCAGCGCGTCCCCGGCAGACGTATTCCTGACGGAGAACTCGCCTTCAATGGTGCTGGTGGATAACGCCAACCTGTTTGCGCCATTGGATGCAGACACCCTGAAGCAGGTACCGGCAGAATATCGTCCGGCGCACGGCCGCTGGATTGGCATCGCGGCCCGCAGCACGGTGTTTGTGTATAACCCGGAAAAGCTGAACGAACAGCAGCTGCCTGAATCGCTGATGGATCTGGCAAAACCCGAGTGGAAAGGCCGCTGGGCGGCATCACCGTCAGGCGCGGATTTCCAGGCCATCGTGAGCGCGATGCTGGCGCTGAAAGGCGAAAAGGCCACGCTGGAATGGCTCAAGGCGATGAAAGCCAATTTCGTTGCCTATAAAGGCAATAGCACCGTGATGAAAGCGGTCAATGCCGGTCAGATTGATGGCGGCGTGATTTATCACTACTACCGTTTTGTCGATCAGTCCAAAACCGGTGAAAACAGCAAAAACACCCAGCTTTACTACTTCAAACACCAGGATCCGGGCGCGTTCGTGAGCCTCTCTGGCGGCGGCGTGCTGGCGTCCAGCAAACACAAAGCGCAGGCGCAGGCCTTCATCAAATACATTACCGGTAAAGAAGGCCAGGAAAGCCTGCGGACCAACAACGCCTTTGAATATGCCGTGGGCGTGAACGCGGCCTCAAACCCGAAACTGGTCCCGCTGAAAGATCTTGATGCGCCGAAAGTTGAACCTTCAACGCTCAACAGTAAAAAAGTTATCGAGCTGATGACGCAAGCCGGCCTGCTGTGATCCTGAGAGTGAAGTGAACGTCTTATGTCTGGTCTGAGTCTCGACATCGGAAAAAACAGAGTGCAGGAGCCTGCCCGCAGGCGTCCTGCACTGCCGATGGTTGCGTTAGCTGTATTGTTTTCATTGATGGCGCTTCTGCCTTTGGGGTTTATCATTGCCATTGGCATTGAGACCGGCTGGGAAACCATTAAGGCGCTGGTGTTTCGCCCGCGTGTTGCTGAGCTGCTCAGCAACACGCTGTGGCTGACGGCTTTAGCGGTTCCGCTGTGTATCGTGACGGGCGTGGCAATCGCCTGGCTCACGGAGCGCACGCAGCTTGCCGGGCGAGGGATCTGGTCCGCACTGGCGGTCGCCCCGCTGGCGATCCCCGCGTTTGTGCAAAGCTACGCCTGGGTGAGCGCTGTCCCGTCCATGCACGGGCTCTCCGCGGGCGTGTTCCTCTCGGTTCTTGCCTACTATCCGTTTATCTATATGCCGGTTGCGGCGGTGCTGCGTCGCCTTGACCCGACGCTTGAAGATGTCGCCGCTTCGCTGGGTACGCCGCCGTGGCGGGTCTTTTTCCGCGTGGTGCTGCCCCAGCTCAAGCTCGCTATCTGCGGCGGCGCGCTACTGGTGGCGCTGCACCTGCTGGCGGAATATGGCCTGTACGTGATGATCCGCTTTGATACCTTCACCACGGCAATTTATGACCAGTTCCAGTCTACCTTCAGCGGCCCGGCGGCGAACATGCTGGCGGGCGTGCTGGCCTTGTGCTGTCTGGCTATATTAATGCTGGAAGGCGTGACGCGCGGAAAAGCACGCTACGCGCGCATTGGCGCCGGGGCCGCGCGCGAGCAGAAATGCTGGCCGCTGAAGCCTGCGGCCGCCGCGCTGGGCCAGCTGTTTTTCATCGTGCTGATTGTTCTGGCGCTGGGCGTGCCGTTAATTGTCCTGTGTCGCTGGATTTGGCTCGGCGGAGTGCAAAACTGGATGAGTGCCGATCTCTGGCATTCCCTGCGCCAGACGCTGATGCTCGGCGTGGGCGGCGCGCTTCTGACGACGGCGTGCGTGATCCCCATCGCGTGGCTGGGTATTCGCTATCCGCACCGCATCTTCCGGATGCTGGAAGGGTGCATCTATATCACCAGTTCGCTGCCGGGCATCGTCACGGCGCTGGCGCTGGTCACCGTCACCATTCATTTCGCTCGTCCCATTTACCAGACGGAAATTACCCTGTTCCTTGCCTACCTGCTGATGTTTATGCCCCGCGCGCTCATCAACCTGCGGGCGGGGATTGCGCAGGCGCCGGTCGAGCTGGAGAACGTGGCGCGCAGCCTGGGCAGCACGCCCGCGAAGGCGCTCTGGAGCGTCACGATGCGGCTGGCCGCGCCGGGTGCGGCGGCGGGGGCCGCGCTGGTTTTCCTCGGCGTCAGCAACGAGTTGACCGCCACGCTGCTGCTCTCTCCGCTGGGCACGCGCACGCTCTCCACCGGATTCTGGGCGCTGACCAGTGAAATTGACTATGTGGCCGCCGCGCCTTACGCGATGCTGATGATCCTGATTTCACTCCCGCTGACCGCCATTCTCTATATGCAGTCGAAAAAAATTGCAGGGCTATGACATGCTTGAATTAACCGCCATTTCTAAATCGTTTTCTGATGTGCAGGTGCTCGACAGCTTAAACCTGAGCGTGGCGCCGGGGAGCAGGACGGCGATTGTCGGGCCGTCCGGGTCGGGGAAAACCACGCTGCTGCGTATTCTGGCCGGGTTCGAAACGCCTGACACCGGGCGCATTGTCATGCAGGGGAGAACGCTGTTCGATGAAAACAGTTTTGTTCCCGCCCACCTGCGCCGGATTGGTTTTGTGCCTCAGGAGGGTGCGCTGTTCCCGCACCTCAATGTGGCAGACAACATCGCCTGGGGGCTGGACGGCACTCGCCACGAGAAGCGCCAGCGCGTTGAGGCGCTGATGGAGATGGTTTCTCTGGACAGGCAGCTCGCAACGCACTGGCCCCACGAGATTTCCGGCGGACAGCAGCAGCGCGTGGCGCTTGCCCGTGCGCTGGCACAGCGTCCTTCACTGATGCTGCTGGATGAACCATTCTCGGCTTTGGATACCGGCCTTCGCGCGATGACGCGTAAGGCAACGGCCGATCTGCTGGCCGAAGCGGGCGTGGCCTCGATTCTGGTCACCCACGATCAGAACGAAGCGTTGTCCTTTGCCACGCAGGTTGCCGTCATGCGCTCCGGGCGCTTCACGCAGGTCGGGACGCCTTATGACGTTTACACCCGTCCCGTTGACGAAGAGACGGCGCTGTTTCTTGGCGATGCCGTGATCCTCCCTGCTCAGCTCGCTGCCGGGTATGCCGTGTGCGCGCTGGGTGAAGTGCCGACGGACAACGCGCAGGCGACAGGACAGGGCAGGGTAATGATGCGTCCTGAACAATTACGCGTGACGGCATGTGCAGCGCATGAAAGCCCGATCTCGATTCTCGACGTGGACTTCACCGGCCAGCTGTCAACGCTCACCCTGGGATTAGCCGGGCAGCAGCAGCCCGTAATTCTGAAGACCGTAAGCCAGCCAGGATGGAACCCGGGCACGGCGGTACGCATTGATATTGCTGGCACCGCGCGGGTATTCGAATATTCTTAATATTCGTTAGTAATTTCATGCAACGGGTTGTTATAAAAGATTTTTCCCGAACGCATGGCAATTCCTGAGATTCTCTACCATGCTCATAAAACCTCACCACAATGCGTGAGGTTTTTCGTAGTTGCTGATTAATCTCAAGGAAAAAGGTTATGAAAAAGACGACTGCTATTTTGTTGGGAACGGCGTTACTGTTTACGACCAATGCTTTTGCTGCCCAGCTACTCACTAAAAGCGAGTTCAAGAAAGTTGCATCTCAATATAAAAAAATCGGTACGGTAAACACCTCGAATGAAGTATCGGTGGATGATGCGAAAAAAGAACTGATTGAGAAAGCCGATAAGCAAGGTGCGGATGTCCTGGTGCTCACTTCAGGGAACACCAACAATAAAATTCACGGTACGGCCAATATCTACAAGAAAAAATAATGTTATTGCAGCCACCCCCGAAGCGGGGTGGCCGTTCCCCCTCTTTTCTCGCCAAATCTCCTCATGAACGCGGTTACACTTGCTAACGCATAGATAATGCGTATAGTTCTCATTTGCATTGCATTCAATACATTCTAAGGCCCGACAACGGGTCATTTTTGCGCGCACTTTAAAATGAGTTAACGATGAACAACACCATCATGCACAAAACGCTGCTGGCGCTCGCCGTTGCCGCGGCGACACATTCCGCCTTCGCGGCGGACAATCAAAAAGAGGACACCCTTGTTGTCCAGACTGCTCCAGCCAGCGATTTCAAACCCGGTGGCGACCAGTTGGTACCGGCCTTTCTTGACGGACAGGTGGCGAACGGCGGGCGCATGGGGATGCTGGGCCAGCAGAACGCCATGGACGTGCCGTTCAACATCATCAGCTACACCTCGAAGCTGGTGGAAGATCAGCAGGCGAAAACCATTGCCGATGTCGTCGCGAACGACGCGGGCGTGCAGTTCGTTCAGGGGTACGGCAACAGCGCGGAGACCTACCGCATCCGTGGCCTGAAGTTCGACGGCGACGACATGACCTTTGGCGGCCTGTCCGGCGTGCTGCCGCGCCAGGTGGTGGATACCCAGATGGTTGACCGCATCGAGATCTTCAAAGGGGCCAACTCGCTGATGAACGGCGCGGCAAGCTCCGGCGTGGGCGGGATGATTAACCTTGAGCCAAAACACGCGGGCGAACTCCCGCAGGCGAAAGTCGGCGTGGACTACACCTCGGATTCCCAGATTGGCACCACGCTGGATGCGGGCCGTCGCTACGGTGACAGCGACCAGTTCGGCGCGCGGGTGAACCTGGTTCATCGCGAAGGGGAAACCGGCATACCGAATGACCGCCGCCGCACCACGCTACTCTCTACCGGCCTGGATTACACCGGCGACCGCTTCCGCACCTCGCTGGATCTGGGCTATCAGAAGAAAACCTTCCACGGCAGCCCGACCAGCGTCAATATTTCCGCGGTGGATTTCGTTCCGGAGCCGCCGAAAAACGATCGCAACTTCTCGCAGAAGTGGGCCTACAGCAATATCGAAAACGAATTTGGGATGTGGCGCAGCGAGTACGACATCACCGACGGCTGGACCGCCTATACCGGTCTTGGCGCGCAGCACGCGCACGAGGAAGGCATCTACAGCGCGCCGAAGCTGGTGGATAAAAGCGGCAAGGCAACGGTCAGCCGTCTCGACACCAACCGCATCAGCGATTCCGTCAGCGGCATGGCGGGCGTTCGCGGTAATTTCAATACAGGCTTCGTCTCGCACAAGGTCAACATTGGCTATTCGGCGATGACCAAAAACGAAAAAATCGCGTGGAAAATGTCGGCGGCGAAAGATAACCCGACCACCAACATCTACCACAACACCGGCGTCGATATGCCGGACAGCACCAACTTCAATGGTTCCGGCGGAAAGTACAGCGATCCGCTGACCAGCGGGCGCACCCGTACCCAGGGCTGGCTGCTGAGCGATACGCTGGGCGTGCTGGACGACAAGCTGCTGTTCACCGCAGGTGCCCGCCATCAGAAAGTCGTCATTCGCGGGTATAACAAAGTCACCGGTGCGGAAAACGCGGCGGACGGTTTCGACGGTAGCCGCTGGATGCCCACCTACGGCGTGGTCTACAAGCCGTGGGAGGAAATTTCCCTTTATGCAAACCACACCGAAGCGCTGCAGCCGGGCAAAACCGCACCTAACACCGCCACCAACTACGGCCAGAGCACCGGTATCGTTCACTCTAAGCAGAACGAAGTGGGCGTGAAGGCGGACTTCGGCCGCGTGGGCGGATCGCTTGCGCTGTTCGAAATCAAAATGCCGTCGGCGATCCTCGACAACAGCGGCCACTACGGCCTGGACGCCGAGCAGCGAAACCGTGGCGTGGAGCTGAACGTCTTCGGCGAGCCCGCGCTGGGGATGCGTCTGAACGCCAGCGCTACCTGGCTGCAGGCCGAACTGACCAAAACCAAAAATGGCGTGAATCAGGGTAACGATGCGATCGGGATTCCGAACTTTTACGCCGTGCTGGGCGCTGAGTACGACATCAAGCCGATTGACGGCCTGACCGCCACCGCCCGCGTGAACCACTCCGGCGCGCAGTACGCTGACCTGGCAAACACCAAAAAGCTGGACAGCTACACCACGCTGGATCTGGGAATGCGTTATCGCTTCGCGGTGAACCACAATGAAAACCAGATGACGGTTCGCGCGGGCATCGACAACGTGACCAATGAAAACTACTGGGCCAGCGTGGATGATTCCGGTACCTATATTACGCAGGGCGAACCGCGCACCTTTAAGGTTTCGGTTGGCTACGCGTTTTAAGCGTTCCATCTCGTTATCCGGGGCAGGGATGCCCCAATCCCTTGCTACCTCCAGCATGAAGTGTTAAAACGTGCCCCTTCTAAAAAAGAGACAGGGGTAGGACGTGAAAGACGCGTCATCCGCTTCAGGCCATGGTAGCGCTGAAGCCTCGTCGGATCAGAATCCGACGCTGCAACGTGGTTTGCAAAATCGACATATTCAGTTAATTGCCCTTGGCGGCGCGATCGGTACCGGGCTGTTTCTCGGCATCGGCCCCGCTATTCAGATGGCTGGCCCGGCGGTGCTGCTGGGTTACGGTATCGCCGGGATTATCGCCTTCCTGATCATGCGCCAGCTTGGTGAAATGGTCGTTGAAGAGCCGGTGTCAGGCTCCTTCGCGCACTTTGCTTATAAATACTGGGGTCCGTTTGCAGGCTTCCTGTCCGGCTGGAACTACTGGGTAATGTTCGTGCTGGTGGGGATGGCGGAGCTGACCGCCGCGGGCATTTACATGCAGTACTGGCTGCCGGATGTTCCGACGTGGATCTGGGCGGCGGCCTTCTTCATCATTATTAACGCCGTTAACCTCGTCAACGTGCGCCTGTATGGCGAAACCGAGTTCTGGTTTGCGCTGATCAAGGTGCTGGCGATTATCGGGATGATCGGCTTTGGCCTGTGGCTGCTGTTCTCCGGCCACGGCGGCGAGCGCGCCACGATCGACAACCTGTGGCAGCACGGCGGCTTCCTGGCGACCGGCTGGAAAGGGCTGATCCTCTCCCTGGCAGTGATCATGTTCTCCTTCGGTGGACTAGAGCTGATCGGCATTACCGCCGCGGAAGCGCGCGACCCGCATAAAAGCATTCCCAAAGCGGTCAACCAGGTCGTGTACCGGATTCTGCTGTTCTACATCGGCTCGCTGGTGGTGCTGCTGGCACTCTATCCGTGGGTGGAAGTGAAGTCCGACAGCAGCCCGTTCGTGATGATTTTCCACGATCTGAACAGCAACGTGGTGGCCTCGGCGCTGAACTTCGTCATTCTGGTGGCGTCTCTGTCGGTCTATAACAGCGGCGTTTACTCCAACAGCCGCATGCTGTTCGGCCTCTCCGTGCAGGGCAACGCGCCGAAGTTCCTCACCCGCGTCAGCCGTCGCGGCGTGCCGGTGAATTCCTTGTTCCTTTCTGGTGCTATCACCTCGTTGGTGGTGCTGATTAACTATCTGCTGCCGAAAGAGGCCTTTGGCCTGCTGATGGCGCTGGTTGTTGCCACGCTGCTACTGAACTGGATCATGATCTGCCTTGCGCACCTGCGCTTTCGCGCCGCGATGCGCCGCAAGGGACGCGAGACGCAGTTCAAAGCGCTGCTTTACCCGGCGGGGAACTATATCTGTATCGCTTTCCTCGGACTGATTCTGGTGCTGATGTGCACCATGGATGAGATGCGTCTTTCGGCGATGCTGCTGCCGGTGTGGGTTATCTTCCTGTTTGTGGCGTTTAAGCTTTCCCGCAAAAAGTGATCTGCTTTTCTCCCTCTCCCCGTGGGAGAGGGCCGGGGTGAGGGCACCAGACTGCACCTGCCTTCACGCCCGGCAACCCACCTCACCGATGCTGTAGGGTCAACGAGCGAATATCGTTCCCGGTCGGGGACTGGTGAATACGCAGCCCAAATTCATCCACCACTGCGAAAATATGGTCGAAGATGTCGGCCTGAATCTCCTCATATTCTGCCCAGACCACCGTGTTGGTGAAGGCATATATTTCAATCGGCAAACCATTCGCATCAGGCGCTAGCTGGCGCACCATCAGCGTCATATCTTTGCGAATACGCGGATGGTTGCGCAGATATTCATTCAGGTAGGCGCGGAAGGTCCCAATATTGGTCATCTTACGCAGATTTAATACTGACTCCCCTTCACCGTTCTTCTGATTCCACAGGCTAATTTCCTCATGTCGCGCGGCCAGATAGGGCTTCAGCAGCTTCGCCTGAATGAGTTTCTGCTGCTCCTGCTCGTCGAGAAAATGAATGCTGGTGGTATCAATATTCAGGCTGCGCTTAATGCGTCGCCCGCCGGAGGCCGACATGCCGCTCCAGTTGATAAAGGCGTCGGAGACCAGCGCCCACGTCGGAATGGTGGTGATGGTGTTATCAAAATTGCGCACTTTAACGGTGGTCAGACCGATGTCCGTTACCGTGCCGTTGGCACCGTATTTCGGCATCTCCAGCCAGTCGCCGAGCTTGAGCATGTCGTTGGCGGAAAGCTGGATCCCGGCCACAAGTCCGAGTATCGGGTCCTTAAACACCAGCATCAGAACGGCGGCCATGGCGCCCAGACCGCTGATCAGAATCGCCGGGGACTGGCCGATCAGCAGGGAGATAATCAATATCCCCACCAGGATGGCGCTCACCAGCTTGATGCCCTGGAAGATCCCCTTCAGCGGCAGCTGTGACGCGGTGGCCATTTTCTGCGACAGATTAAAAATCACGTCCAGCAGCGAGAAGAAGGAGAGCAGGGCATACACCATGACCCACAGCTTTGCGCAGGTAGTGAGAATTTCCGCCGCTTCGCTGCCCTTTTGCAGCCACAGTACCGCCTGAACGTTGACGATTATCCCCTGAAGGGTGAAGGCCAGACGGTGAAATAATTTATTCTGGGTAATGATCTGCAGCCATAAATGGCTGCTGGCCTGCGCGCGCTTTTCGAAAGCGCGAAGCACCACTTTGTGCAGAATAAAATGAACGATGATGGCGGTAAGAAAAATAATACCAAAGATAATCACTAAAGAGGTGGTGTGATTAATTTCAATGCCTAACTCTTCAACCTGAGCAATTAATTCCTGCATAACGTCTCCTGTATTGATGCAGCCCCATAATGGCGGCTGCGGATCTATTATGCAAATTCCCGGGCTTATTTGGTGGCCTGGCAGACCTTCACCACCGGCAGGCACAGGCTATGGCGGATGCGCAGCGTCGCCAGGGCAAGCGCCACCATCATCGCCGTTTCCACCATCAGGAAGACGTTCACCGCCTGGGTGTAATCCCCGTGATGGTTTTGCAGCGCGTGCAGCAAAATCGCGCCAAAAATGGCCGGGCCAAGCCCCAGCGCGGCCTGCTGCAGCGTGCTGAGAATGGCGCTCGCGGCCCCCGCGTCGTCAGGCTGAATATCGCGCATCCCGATGCGGTAGAAGCTGTTCACGATCAGCGCCTGCCCGTAGCCGACCAGCCCGGTCGCGGGCGCCAGCGTCAGGGCGGTATTCTCCATTCCCCAGACGCGGAACGTGGCGATCAGCGCCAGCAGGCCGGCAATCTGGATCGCCAGACCCGTCAGCAGAATGGTACTGGTGCTGTAGCGAGCAATCAGCCTCGGCGCGAACCACGCCGAAATAAAGTAAGTTACGCCCAGCGCGATAAAACTGTTTCCGGACTGCCACGGTGCCATCCCCAGACCGGTTTGCATGGTCAGCGCCATACAGAACATAAACCCGGACCAGACGCTGAAAAAGAGCATCGCAATCAGAATGCCAAAGCGAACGCTGCGAAGCTGCAGCAGGCGAGGCGGGATCAGCGGATGGGCATTCTCACGCTCCTTTTTGCGCGCATTCAGCGCCGTCAGCCAGCCCAGCGGAATAATGGCGAGAAGCATAACCTTCAGCGGCCACGACCAGTGCCACTGGGGGCCGAGCGCCATCGGGAACAGCAGGCAGCAAAGAATGATCGCCAGCAGCACGGTTCCGGTCCAGTCGATCCGTGACGGCGTCTCGCGACGGGTTTCGGGTACGAAATGGCGGCTCAGCCCCAGCACCACCAGACAGATCGGCACGTTGATGAAGAAGGCGTTACGCCAGCCCAGCCCGGCGATATCCGCCGACACCAGCCAGCCGCCGCCCATCTGTCCGACGATAAACGCAATCCCACCGATGCCGCCAAACAGGCTGATGGCCTTAGCGTGCGCCGTACCTTTCAGCGTCACGTGCAGCGTGGCAAGAATTTGCGGCACGATCAGCGCGGCTCCCGCCCCCTGGACGATGCGCGCGGCCAGCAGCTGTTCAATGTTGCCCGCCATCCCGCAGAGCAGCGAGGCCAGGCCAAAGCTCGCGACGCCCCACATGAACAGACGCCGACGGCCAAAGTTATCCCCCAGCTTGCTGCCGAGCGCGAGGCAGACGGCGAAGGCCACGCCGTAGAGGGCGACTATCAGCTCCAGCTCGGTGGCGGTGGCGTTCAGCGAGTGGGTGATGGCGTCCAGCGCGACGTTGGTGATTGAGGTATCAATCATCGGCAGCATCTGGCCGGTTAGCAGCAATATCAGGCCAGCGCGGCCCGGTGAAACAACTGACGTATTCATGGTAACTCCATTGCGTCATTCAACAGATGGTCGTAGCATCAACCATCTGATAAACGGGTACCAGTTCTTGCTTATACTGGTACTGGCACTACCATGCAGGGGGATTTATGGCCTTGATGTCTGAACCCGTCGTCTCACTTCAGGATGACACCCGAAAACAGCTGGGGGCATTTTTACGCGCGCGACGTGAAAGCCTCGATCCGCAGCGTCTCGGCCTGCCGCGCAGCGGTCGTCGCCGCACGCCGGGTCTGCGCCGGGAAGAGGTGGCGATGCTCGCGGATGTGGGCGTGACCTGGTACACCTGGCTTGAGCAGGGCAGGGACGTCAATCCGTCCAGCTCGGTGATGGCGGCTGTGGCAAAAGCGCTGCAATGCACTCCGACCGAGGCCCGACACCTGTTTGTGTTAGCCGGGCTGCCGCCGGGTGAAGCCCCGCAGGCGGTCTGCTGCGAGGGTATCAGCGAGGGCACGCGCCGCCTGCTGGATACGCTGATGCCTAAACCCGCCAGCATTCAGAAACCGAATTTCGACATCGTGGCGTGGAACGACAGCTTTGGGCACCTTATGGGCGTCGATTTCAATGAAATTCCGCCGGAAGACCGCAACTGTATTTACCTGTTCCTCACCCATCCGGCGTGGCGCGCTCGTCTCGGCAGACGTGACGATGTGCTGCCCATATTTGTCTCCTATTTCCGGGCGGCGATGGCCGAGCACCGGGGCGATCCGCTGTGGGAGGCCAAACTGGCGCGCTTCTTTGCGGTGTCGGAAGAGTTTAAAACCCTGTGGCACCAGCGCAACGACGTGCGCGGCGTGGAGAACCAGCTCAAGCTGTTTACCCATCCCGAGCTGGGGGATTTTACGCTGCAGCAGATGTACTGGTACTCCGCGCCGCGAAACGGGTCGCGGCTGCTGGTGTATTTACCAGTGGATGAGGCGGGAGAAAGGGCAATGGCATGGTTGGCGGAGCAGAACAAATAAACCTGGTTTACCGGGTCAGTAGTTATCCGGAAGCCTGTTTATTGCCATTAAGAGCCCACGTTCAATTTTAATATAGTTGCCTGTTTTCAAATCGCTCAGGATCTTCATAATTCGACTGCGCGAAAGATGAGTCTTTTCCTGTATGTAGTCACAGGCATTAACAGACAGACGAAGGTCTTCCTTCTCTGTCATCAGTGACACAAGATTAAGGCGAATTAACTCATAAGTAGACAACCCAACCGAAGTTTCATGAGCTTCCAGTAATCGTTTAATGGCGTACATATACGAATAGGCGGCCTCCTGCCAAAGATTGCGATTGTTAATAATTGCAAATGTAGATTTTAGCGGTTTGATTTCATATCTAATTTCACCGCAGGCCTGCATATAAAATCCCGCATTGGTATCAATAAGATTATTCATACCAACGATCATCGGGGCTTCGATAAACTTCAGCAGAAGCCGGTCTCTCGTGCGGTAGACGGCGACGATGCCGGAATGGAGTATGAATGTCATTGGTTTTTCATGCTGATCCAATGAAATGATTTGCCGTTGGTGTCCTACCCTGACGCGCTCCGGTTCAGAGAGTTCATGTATAAGTTTTATAATATAATTTTCAGGTTTCATAGCGTACAACATACCCTGAGAAATATCACTACGAGTATTTCAGAGGTTGATAAAAGTAGTGGAAGTGAGAACAAGGTTATAAATGACACCATGGGCACACGCAATATATAACATGTTATCTTATAGAGGCTGAGAGGATGAAGGATGTTTAACGTACAGGCGATGAGGAAACCGCGTTGAATGCAGCCAGCAAAGACGCAAAGCGAGAGAAAATCATGATATCCCTTTCAGCACCCTACAATGAAAAAAAGACCGAAAACGACCATCCTTGAGCCGCATCCGAGAGAAAAACCCGTTTGTTAGTTATACGTGAATGACATCGTGATAACGGAGCTGATTTTTCCCGGTGTCGCGCCACCGTCTTTACTGAAAGCGCGAGTATGCATCTTAAAGGTGGGTGTCGTGCCTGCGGAGGCAATATCAATAGTCGCCGTTTTGCCATTGCCGTAAGCTTCATTAGCCAAACCTTCAAGCTGAACAGCGATATTTTTAGCCGCTTTGTCTTCTCCCGCATCTACCGCCGTGTTGCTGTACAGCGTGTTAGGATCGCCAGCATCGGCTGTGCCATGAAATGTCGCGGTTATGGTTGAAGTACCCGCCGGGCAGCTTTTGAAAACGACGTTAATTGGTACCCATGCAGAACCGCTTCCTGCTGCGTTCAGATCGGCGCTTTGCAGTTGATCGCCTAAAGAGATGTTTAACGACTCACTTCCCGTATCGATTACGCAAGGTGAGGCGACAATATTGCCCGTTACGGTAATTTGTACTGGGTCAGCGGCAAACGCGGAGTGAGCCGAGACGACAGTAAGAAAAATACAGGCTGTTGATGATAAAAAGAATTTTTTCACATTGAACATAGTAATGGCCATTTAAGCAGATTTTGAGTGCATCTTGCCCACAGCGCCGAAGTCGCTAATGACGCTGAATTGAATATTTCCGGAATTAACCCCCGCAGGGAGCGTAAACGATGTTGTTTTGCCCGGTGATGCATAGGAGACATTCGTAAGTTTTTTTCCGGCAACACTTATTTCATTGAAATTAATGTAGCAGGGCGTCGGATTGTTGATATTCAGTTGGTTGCCGGAAATATGCCAGCTGAGTTTGTCGCTTTCTTTCTCTACGTCCAGGTTTTTCAGCGAGTCCGGGCGATAAATCAGTTTAATGCTGGTTGATACCGCAATCTGTAACGTATTTTTTTCACGTGGCGCAGATGGGATTGCCTTAACACGTAGCCAGAACATGGACTCTTTATCTTGTGGAAGATTGCCTGACTGGATAACGCGCATTAGGTTTTCTTTCCCTCCATCAAGGCGATAAAGCGGAGGGGTGATGATGAAGGGCGGTTTTTGCTGACTACTCTCAAGATTATCGATAACCGTCTGAATAAGATAAGGACTACTGTCTGGATTACGAACGCTGAGTGACACTTCTTTTTTTGCACCTGCATAGACGAGGCGTGTTCCGCCAATATTGACCGTTGCGTGAGCCATCTGGCAGGTGGCGGCGACAGTGCAGCCAAGCAGTAAAATAGTAATAATTTTCACGGTAAAACTCCGAGAGATAATATATGTCTCCTTAATGGGAAAGACAGTTTTCCATGCTGATGCTGTAATTCTAAGTGCCGCTAAGGGTATTGTCCTTCTAAACAATATCCTATTTAGGATCCAAGAAAGGATCGTATTTCATTTTGACTAAAAAGTTAATATTGTAAAAATACCCTTGTAAATAAAATATTGTTACAACATGCTGAGTGTTTTTTCGCTGAAAAATAATGTTTTATTTGTGAGAACAGGATTTTTCTTTTTTATTATAGGTATCTGGAGTTTTAAATGAAGAAGCATATGTTAGCTGTAGTTATGGCATCTATTATGGCAAGCGCTACCTGTGCACAGGCGGCAAGCACTACGACCGTTAACGGTGGTAATATTAAGTTTATGGGTTCTGTGGTAGACGCACCGTGCGCTGTTGCCCTGGAATCTGAAGACCAGGTTGTCCATATTGATCAAATTACGTTGAAAAGCCTCGGCGCTAAAGATGCCGTTTCTGGCCAGTCTAAGCCGTTCTACGTGACCCTGACTAACTGCGATGTCAGCACTTATACGAATGCCGCTATCAGTTTCAGCGGTCAGTCAGACGCTATAACTGCAGGTGCTTTGGCTAACACCGCAGGTTCTGGCGGAGCAACTGGCGTGGCTTTGCGCCTGTTTGGGCCAGATGGTAAGGCGATGGATGTTAACTCTGGTACCGCATCTGACACCATTCCGCTGTCAAAAGGCGACAACACCATTCCTATGAGTGTTGATTATCTGACAACTGGCGATAAACCAACTGCGGGTGCTGTTGAAGCTGTTGCAACATTCCAGATCATCTATTCCTGATTGCTTTATTTATCCCCCTCTGGAATTCCGGGGGGGATATTTCTGGCGCTTCATCATTATTTTTTTATTGAGATAAACATGTTTCGTCTGATAGCACTGATAATTTTCATTCAACTGCTATTGATTCAGCCAGGTATTAGTAGCGATATATCAACCGTGGGAAAAGTGCATTTCTATGGTGCTGTGGTTAATAGCTCATGTTCAATTGATACGCAGAGTTTTGACCAGAGTGTCATGATGGGTCAAGTCCGCACCGGTTCATTTTTAGGGCCAGGAAGTTGGGCTGAACCGGTCACCTTCTGGATTAAGCTTGAAAATTGTGCCACTTCAACCAGCGAGTCGGCAAGCGTCACCTTCAACGGACTGGCTGATCTTAAGGATCCACAGGTCTTTCAGGCAGGTTTTGGCTCTGGTGCTGCAAAGGGCGTCGGAATTGGTATTTTTGATATGAGAGGCAACCAGGTGATCCCTGATAGCCAACCTCTCGCAAAAATGCCGCTGATTGCGGGAGAAAACACATTACTGTTTACCGCCCGATATCGCTCTGTATCGATGCCCGTTACGGCGGGGGATGCCAGTGCGGCCGTCACTTTCTCGGTGATTTATCAGTAAGTAAAAATGGATAAGTACTCACCAGGATGTTTTTTATTTTTTTGGATTTTTAAAATGAAAACCTTTATTTCAACGTTGCTCTTATTAATGATCTGCTTGGGAAATAGTCATTTAGTTTATGCAGAAGGGATCGCGCTGGGGGCCACCCGAATCATTTATCCGCTGGGTGAAAAACAAACCAGCATCAATGTTGTTAACACCAATAAGAAAGAGACGTTTTTGGTGCAATCTTGGGTATCCGATCCGCAGGGTAATAAATCCACACAGTTTACCGTGACGCCGCCATTGTTTGTGATGAAGCCTGAAAAAGCGAACGTTCTGCGCATCATGTACGTAGGCCCAAAACTTCCGGAAGATCGCGAGTCAGTATTTTACTTCAATAACAAAGCAATACCTTCACTCGATAAAAAACAACTCCAGGGTAATACCTTACAGATCGCTACGCAAAGTGTGATCAAATTATTTGTTCGCCCTGCGCATTTAAAAATGAAATCAATGGATGCACCTGCAACGCTGCGTTGCCAGCGTAGTGGAAAAAGCATCACTATTACAAACCCTTCTCCCTATTTTGTTTCGCTGGTGAAATTCAGCGTTGGAGGGAAAGCATTGCCGAACAACATGGTTCCCCCGATGGGTAACCTTCAGGTAACGGCGCCGGATAATGCCCAGGGCAGTATTTCTTTCCAGACCATGAATGACTATGGCGCAGTAACCCCAGCACTAACATGCAATGCGTAATGCAGACAGGTCATAAGTTGTTATGAAACTTCGAAAACAAGCTCGAATGATTAATGCAGTCCGCTGGCGGTTATCTCCATTAGCGTTAGTTATTGGATCGGGTTTATTTTCCGGTGTTTTGCATGCAGAGAACTATTTTAATCCGGCTTTTTTGGCGGATGGTGAAAATCAGGTTGCCGATCTATCCCGCTTTGAAAACGACGGCAGCCAGGCCCCTGGGGTATATCGCGTAGACATTTATCTCAATAATGATTTTATCACCAGTCATGATGTCGAGTTTCAGGCCCGGCAAACGCAGAATTCCAGCGCCCCGTCATCCTCCGATGATACAGGTTTAACCGCCTGTTTATCCGGAAAAGTATTGGATGGTCTGGGTATCGATCTAAGTATTCCGCAAGACCGAAAACAGTCTGTAGACGGACAGTGTATCGACATCGCGACTTTAATTGAAGGGGCTAAAGCCAGTTTTGATTTTAGCAAGCAGCGCCTGGATCTCAGTGTGCCACAGGTTGCGCTTAAAAATAGCGCACGGGGCTACATTCCTCCGGAAAAATGGGATCAGGGGATCAACGCCCTGCTTCTGAACTACAACCTGAATGGCTCGAGACGAAAAGACAGCAGCGGCGAAGGTAGCAGCAATTTTCTGGGGCTAAACGGCGGCGTTAACCTGGGAGCATGGCGTTATCGTGACTATTCTACATTTAACCGTAGCACCAGTAGTAATGGAGAGACAACCAGCCAGTGGCAACATATTAGTGGTTTTCTGGAACGCACGATCATCTCGCTGAAAAGTGAACTGACGGTGGGTGACAGTTATACCAGTGGTGACGTGTTTGACAGCGTTAGCTTCCGTGGTGTTCAGCTAGCCTCAGACGACAATATGTTGCCGGACAGCCTGAAAGGCTTCGCCCCAACGGTGCGCGGTATTGCAAAAAGCAACGCTCAGGTGACGATCAAACAAAACGGATACGTTATTTATCAGACTTACGTAGCGCCTGGCGCCTTTGCAATAGACGATCTCTTTCCGACATCCTCAAGCGGGGATTTGACGGTAGAAGTAAAAGAGCAGGATGGTGCTATTACCTCCTATTCTGTCCCTTATTCCGCCGTCCCGTTACTACAGCGCGAAGGTCGTCTGAAATATTCTGCCACAGCCGCGAAGTACCGCACCAGCAACGAACAGCAAGATCAAGTCTCTTTCGCACAAGGAACATTAAGCTGTGGCTTGCCGCATGGTTTTACGCTGTATGGCGGCGCACAGCTGTCTGACAATTACAAGGCAATGGCGATCGGGACGGGGGTCAATATGGGCCACTGGGGCGCGCTGTCTGCGGATGTCACTCACGCCCAAAGTACGCTTATTGATGAGACCGAGCATAGCGGTCAGTCATTGCGTTTGCTTTATGCAAAATCGTTAAACGAAATAGGAACTAACTTCCAGTTATTGGGCTATCGCTATTCAACGTCAGGCTATTACACCTTTACGGATACTACGTACAAGCACATGGATGGCTATAACAGCAATCCGCTGAACGAGGATGATGATGATAACAACGATGTGCCGCACTGGTTCGACTACTACAACCTCTATTACACCAAGCGCGGAAAGTTGCAGGTCAATATTTCTCAACAGCTGAGTGGTTTTGGCTCCATTTATCTCAGCGGAAGCCAGCAAAGTTACTGGCATAACGATGATAAAGATACGCTGGTGCAGTTTGGTTATAACACCACCTGGAAGGATATTAATATCGGTTTGAGCTACAACTACAGCCAGATGTCCGGCCAACCCGTAGCCGACAAAATGATTGCATTCAACCTGTCGTTACCGATCGGTAAATGGCTCTCAGCGCAGGGAGCCTCGTCGTCAAATAACGCATTTGCGACGTACAGCATGAACCACGATAACCACGGTAGCGTCACCCAGAACGCCGGGATCAGCGGTACTCTGCTGGAAGGCAATAACCTGAGCTACAGCGTTCAGCAGGGCTACGGTAATCAGGGTACAGGTAATAGCGGTAATGCCAGCCTTGCTTATCAGGGCGGATATGGTAATGCCAACGTAGGTTACAGCTACGACAGCAGTAATTCTCAGCAGGTGACCTACGGCGTCGCGGGCGGCATCGTGGCGCATCGCCACGGCATTACTCTGAGCCAGCCGCTAGGGGAAACGAATGTCCTGGTTGAAGCGCCGGGTGCGGATAACGTTAAGGTTGAAAACTCCACCGGCGTGAAAACGGACTGGCGTGGATATGCTGTTGTGCCTTTCGCAACGACCTACCGTAAAAACCGTATAGGCCTGGACACCACAACACTGGGTGACAAAGTTGATCTTGAAAACGCGGTAGTAGACGTTATACCCACGCGAGGTGCACTGGTTCGTGCAACATTCCAGGCGCATGTCGGAAGCCGGGCATTATTTACGTTGATGCACAATAACAAACTAGTTCCCTTTGGGGCGACGGTAACACGAAATGATAATGGTATGGGTAGTATTGTAGGAGATGACGGACAGGCGTATTTGTCCGGGTTGGCACCGAAAGGTGAGTTGCAGGTGCAGTGGGGAGAAGGGGCTGAGCAAACGTGCCGGGCGAACTACCAGCTCCCTGCTGATGCAGAGAATTCCGCCATTACCCAGATGAAAGTCATTTGCCATTAAAAAGGATGCAAACGGTGGAATTGAATTTGAAATGCTTTTTTGTCGTGACTCTGACGCTGCTGGGGGGGATTTTTTGTGTTCCCTTTGCATCGACAGCAGATTCGACGTTAACGATAGCGGGCAATATTATTGCCAGTGGTTGTACTGTTCGATATCCGACCCCGACGGTGATGATTGGTGTATTTTCTGGGAAAGATTTTCCTACGGTAGGAAGCACCACAGCATTCAAAGCTATGAATATTGATTTAAAAGATTGCTATTCAAAATTAAAAAATGTTCAAGTGAGTTTTTCAGGTGTTACGGATAAAGATAATCCTGCTTTGTTGGCGATAACCGATATTGGGAAAGACAAGGTGTTAGCGACGGGGGTGGGAGTTGAATTGCTCGATAATAATTTTAAAACATTGCCATTTAATAGCGAAAAGCCATTGGTATATGAGCTCGACGGGGAAGAAAATACGCTATCATTTCTAATGCGTTACAAGTCGACAAAAGCACAGGTGACGCCAGGAGATGCCTCTGCTGTGATGTATTTTGATTTAATATATCAGTGAGTTTTTATAATGAAAAACACAAGGCGTTTTTTTATAATGTGCTTGCTTTTAAACGTATTCATATTTGATGTTGAAGCACATGATGGTACTGTAACTATATCTGGCACAATACAAGATAATACATGTGAGCTGGCTACAGACTCGCAAAATAAGACCGTTGAAATGGGTGTGCTGGCAGTCAATCAGTTTACAAGGAAGGGTAATCAAACGCCAGAAAAGGCCTTCTCAATTAATCTTATTAACTGTGGGCCTGCGGCAAGTGAAGCTTCTGTTACCTTTTCAGGTACACCCGACCCACAAGTCAATACCCTCTATTCTCTCGACCACAGTTCCGATGCGGCCACAGGTATTGCGCTGGGAATTTATGATAGTAATGCCCAACCGATCGCTCCGGGTGCTCAAAGCTTGGGTGTTGCGTTGGAACCAGGCCAGACATCAGTTGAGTTGGCGTTTACAGCGCGCTATGTATCTGTTGACGATAACGTTGAGATGGGGAGTGCGAATGTATATGTTACGTTTATAGTCAACTACGCATAATAAAATGCTGGAAAGGACAGAGAAATAGTAGATTTTTTTGATTATGCTAATAATATAACCGCGTCCACAAATTTTTAGGTATTCTATGTTCTCTTTTTTACGTTATTTATGTTTATCTGCACTGTTTTTTTCAACTCATTTACTTGCTTGCAGTGCAGATGCTTATTTTGGTCCAACTGATGACGTTCATTTTAATGATGTAATAGTGCAGCGAGATACCCCTGTTGGGACTGTTATTGCATCAGTGGCCGGTGAAATGAGTGGTGGTGAGTATTATTACGGGATTACTGACTGTGATATATATGTTGCAATGAATTATCAAGGGGCTGTTCCAGCACCAATAGAGCATGTTTATAATACAAATGTTCCAGGGGTAGGCATTCGTTTTTATTTCTCTACGTGGTCGCATGGCGGCGTTTATGCTTCACCTACACCAGGCACTTTTTTGGATCATTTTTCAACATCCATGAGCTATGGAATTAATCCCCCTGTTGTGGATTTAATAAAAACAGGAAATATTACGTCAGGATCTCTGGCAACTGGGAGTGTAGCTCATGTATATGCTTTGAATAATGAGAATACAAACGGGGATGTGACATGGAGCATAAATTCGCCTGCGGTTATTACACAAGTCGCCTGTGCCATAAATTCAGGTCCGTTGTCATTTCCAATTGGCAATGTTTTATCGGCCCAGTTTATATCTACTGGAACCGTATCTCAGGAAGTAAAAACTGTTGATTTAAAACTAGACTGTGATCCTGAAGCAAATATCAATTTCACATTGACTGGTGTACAAAACCCCGACTCATCAGACAGTAGTATTTTGGCATTAACGGGGCAGGGCCAGGACGATGCTAAAATTGCGGATGGTATTGGTGTCCAGCTTCTTTATAATGATAAACCGCTGAAATTAAACGAAAGACTGGAAATTAAACATTCCGCTGGCGGAAACGAAATTTTCCCTATTACTGCTCGATATATTCAAACTAAAGATAAGATTAAAGCTGGCATTGCAAATACCACCGCAACGTTGAATCTGACCTACCAATGACCTTCAATATGACAAACCGGGCAGGATGCCCGGCCTCACGTTTTACCCGTGCTTCATATCAATACGCTGCATAAACCGTTTCAGATCGCGCGCTTTCCTTAATGCCAGTTTCGATACGACTTCAGCGGGTACCGGCGTTTCGGGTTTAGGCATCACCGTCACCACCATTCTTCCCTCTTCAACCACAATTTCCACTGGCGCACTTCCGTACCGCGCTCATCACTGGATTTAATTACAGGCGTAATAATAACCAGAAGGAAGGGGAAGTCTGTTTAAAAATACTTAAACCTGCATTTATGACTTACCTGAATATATAAAAACCGCGTTAATCAACGCGGTTGAAATAGATTTCGATCCCCTATTATTTAAATCGAACGTCCCACGGCATTAGCCGATGTGCCCGCTGTTTTAATTTTTCTGCATCACCCTGACGATGTGAAAATAATAAAATATTAACCTGATCGTTCCAGGCGTCCTCTTCCATATGCAATTTTATCCATTCACCATTTTCTTTGGCGTATCGTTCCAGCTCATCGATATCGCCCGTCTGGTTGAAATGCCACAAATGAAGCTGGCTAAGATCGCGCTGATAGCGCATCTGCATGAGCCCCGGCACGTGTAAACCGGTAATGCTCTCAGGGAAAGCAAGTCTGCCCGTCTCAAAATTTCCCAGCACAATGCTGGCAAAAAAAAGCTGTGCAGAAAGCACTAAGCCATACAGTGCGATGAACACCAGCGGCCAACGTAACCGCGAACTGCGAACCTGAAATGTGCGGAGTTCTCCGTCTGCCGAGGCCATTAAAATCAGAATGGCAAAATAGTGCGCCACGGAATAATAGAGTGGAAACTCCACCTGAGTGTGCAGCAGAATCGGCAAGGTGGTGAGCAGTGCCGCCCACTGCCACAGGCTTTTTCGCCTCAGGAAAAGAATTATCCAGCCCCACAGGAGACACAGCCCGCCCGCCAGCGCCATCACGCCGCCCTCCGCCCAGATAAACAGCGTCTCATTGTGCGGGTGTTGCATCATTTCTCGGCTTGGATTATCGAACGGCAGCGCGGCCATAAAATTCTGGAAGGCGGGTTCAAACATTCCTAACCCCCAGCCCCGCCAAGGATGAACGCCGATCATACGTAGCGTGTATTCCAGGGTTAACATCCGCTGATTGCTGGAGCTTTCGTGCGCGAGGGATGCGTCCAGAGGCTGATTCAGCATCAGCATGCCTAAAAGCCCACCCGCGAACGGCAAAAGGACCACCAGCAGGCGGCGACCACGTGTCGTTCGAACGCGAAAACGCGGGTGGCTGAACATCACCGATACGCACAGAATGCCGATTAACCCGCCGAGCCAGCCGGTGCGTGAGTGAAACACAACCAGCGTGGCCGATATCACTATAATGCTGACACAAATAAACAGCAGGCGATACGATTCTGCGCGAACCCGGTAACAGACGCATCTAGCATCGGCAAGAACAAACAGCAATGCGACCAGCCCCGTCGCCAGAAATGAAGCGGTGACATTCAGTTGCTGAAATATACCCGGTGCGTAGCCAGAATAATTTTCAGCCAGGTTATTGAGCGGGAAGGGGAGATACGCCGGGCAGTAAAGCCCCGCCAGCGAAATCAGACATTCCACAACGGCAGCGATAGCCAGCAGATAAAAAATCCCTGTGGTTTCTTTCTCCTGAAGAGGAACCTGAAGCAGAGTCACGTAACACATCACTCCGCCCCAGATCCCGACCAGCCGGGGTAGGGCAGTCGGTAAGCCTTCAGAAGGAGACCAGAGGATCGGCAGCGTAAACAGAACCGCGCTCGCCAGCATGAGTATGCTGGTGCGTGTAATACGCACGGTTGCCGTACGCAGAAAAAGCCATACCAGCAGCGACAGCATAGACATCACGCCCCAGCAGAGCAGGTTCATCGGCAGGTTCATGCCGTAATCGCCGTTGTTAGGCCAGGGGATATGGAGTAGCACCAGCCAGTAAAGGCTGAAAGTGGACAGTATCAGCACGCGTATCGTGCGGGCGTTTAGCAATATATTTGCCAGCGTAATCAAAGAGGATGTCAGCGTGTTCATTAGAGCCTGAAGAGGGTAAATCATGATTGTATTTACCCCCTCCGACAGGGGCTAACGCTCCTGCGTCCATTCTGAGACTTTCTCCGTCAGTACTGCCATTGCACCGAAAACCCAAGCGTGACGGGACTGGTATGCATCTCATCCGGTTTTGCCAGTGGTACGCCCGCAAAAAGGTCATACCCCAGATGGCCTTTTACCCCGCGCACGCCAGCGACCGCACCGGCAATGTGCGCCCCGCTCCAGTAATCATTTTCTGAGCCGCTGACTTCGCCATAGTCTGCGCCAATATACGGCTGCATTCCCCATACCGGCAGATTCAGGTTGATATCGTTGCGCAGATACCAGCCTTTGTCTGCATACAATGAGGACTCTCCGTCAAAGCCGCGCACCGTCCAGCGGTTGCCGATGGTGAACTTATCGGGCTGGGTCAGCCTGTCCGGAGAGGTCTGTTGCTTGAAGTGCGGTTCATAGCTGAGGGCAAACTTGCCCAGTTTGAACGGGAAAGTACCGTCTGCACTCAGCGTAATGATGCGCGCCTGCGCGTCGGCACTGCCCACCATCTCTTCAGCATCGGGTTCTTCACCAAACCACGGTGCGGCATGTTGATAACCGAGGCTTGCCGTAAGCTGACCGAAGGGAAGATAGGCTAAATGTTCCAGGCTGAGCTGCCAGCTGCTGGTGTCCCGGTGCTGAACCTCCACTTCCACGTCGTTAAGATCGTAGCGGGAATCCCGCTTGATCCCTTTAAAGCCCAGCGTGGTTTTCTGGCTCGCGCTGCGGTAAACCACGCGGTTAAGCGCGGCGGTCATTAACTTTTCATCGCTACTGTACCGGTAGTTAAAATCACCGCTATGGAGAGTCTGCGTCGTTCTGTACTGGCTGGCATAAAGTTCCAGCGCCCAGTATCCCCAGGGAACGGAGTAAAACACCGAGGTATTATCGTTACGCTTGCCGTTTTCATTCTTGAAACCACCGCCATACGCGGCATAAAACATATCGTTGAGCGAGGTGGGGTTATCCAGATACAGCGCCAGGCCCCCCTGGTACCGTCCGGTGTATTTACTACCGGAATCATCAAACCAGCTGCCCAGTCGCCAGGCTTTACGCTGGTCGCGCTTGATCTCAACGCGGGTATCGCCAGGATTTTCCCCCGGCACCAGACGAAAACTGGCCTGCGAACCGGGAATACGCTGCAGGTTTTCCAGCCCCTGTTCCAGACCGCGTAAATCGAGGAGATCGTCCGGCCCTTGTGGGACGTTATTCCAGCGATGAACGGAGAGGCCGCTTTGATCCTGAATAATGACATCACTGACGCGTCCAGGCAGAATTCGCAGGGTTAACGTTCCCTTGTGCAAATTTTGCTCCGGTATTAATACGCGGGTGGTAATAAATCCGTGGGATATTAATCGATTCTGCACGGCCGTATGTATGGCTTTAATTCCCTTCACGCCAATACAGTTATTCTCAGCCTGACGAATGATATCGCGAAAAGTGAGCCAGTGAGGAAGCGACTGCGTATTGTCGATGTTCAGATGCTGAATGTCGTAGCACACTGTCTCATGTGGCAGTGCAAGCGCATCAGTTGCGAGCATGCTTTCTGATGAAAGGACTGACTTCCCAGGCGGTGCAAGCTGTTCGTGCCTCGCCTGATCCTGCTGCTGAGTGGTGGCCGGTTCAGCATGTACAGTGTCGGGAAGTGACGCGAGCAGTGATAGCAGAACGAGGCCAGATCGATAATTAGTCATGTAAATAACTTTATGGACCGCGAAGGATCCTGAATATAACGAAAAAATAGATAGCCCCATTCCAGGAATGGGGCTTTGGTTTATTTCAAACGATTACGCGGTATAAATGGAGTAGCCGCCTGGGTAATAAACGATACCCTGAATGGGATACCCGTAATACAGATCGCCCGGATAATAGACAACGCCGTTTTCCCAAACGCCATTACCTTCAGGTGTACCGTTTGGCTTAACGGTGGTATTTCCACTATTATTCGCCGTGGTATCTGAATCTGGGTTGGTATTATTGTTATCAGCAGTGTTACTACCGTTGTCTTGATTTGCTGTACCGGTCTCGTTAATCACACCCATGTTATTGACGTAACCCATGGTGTACACGCGATCGCCGGTAATATTACCGCTGGCTTCGTTGTTAATGCCGTTAGCCGTGTTCAGCGTAATACCGCTTGCACTGGTGATGTTACCGCTGTTGGTCAGGTAGTTGCTGACCAGGATAATACCGTTATCAGCAGACAGCGTACCGCCGTTGATGAGGGTTACGCGGTCCATCTGTGCGTTCAGGGTATTACCCGCCACAATCGTGCCGTAGTTATACGCGGTGCTTTGAGACCAGCCGTAGCTACCCATTACGTCGAGATTAATGTCATGCGCCGCGCGGATGTCACCGCTGTTGTCCAGATTGTTCATGATAAACAGCATGGCATCAGAACCCGCGTTGATCTGGCTACCTGCATCGGTCATCAGATAAGAGGCGGTAATGTTGATGTTATGGTCTGCGACGAGCGTACCGTTGCCCCGGTTTTCCAGGCTAGTGGTGTTCAGGTTGATATCATTCTTGCTGACGATCGAGCCGCTGTTGGACAGGTCTGCCAGCTGAAGATCCATCTGATTAGCGGTAATGTCGCCGCTGTTGTCGAACTGACTGCTGTTCATCTGCAGCGCCAGGCGACCGCCAGCCGCGATGGAACCGCTGTTCTGCGCCGGGCCGCCATAGTTATTCCAGCCATTAGAACCGATGGTTAACATCATATCCTGACCCGCTTTAAGGGTTCCGGCGTTCTGGAACGTACCGGTCACGGTCATGTCGATATTGCCGCCTGCTTCCATCTTACTGGCAAGGTCAGAATAGTAGGACGTGCCGTACATAAAGAGGTCTTTTTCGGCTGCGATGGTGCCGGACATATTATCCAGCGCGCCATTGATTGAAACAGAGCCGTCGCTGTGGATTGATCCATTGCGGTTAGAGAGCATGTTGTTGCCGCTCACCTGAAGCTGGCTGTCAGATCCCAGAGACTGAATCACACCGTTATCGTTATTCAGCATGGAGGCGTTGATCATGTTCCAGCCGTTCCCGGCGGAAATGAGACCGTTGTCGTTCGTCAGCGTGTCGACATTGACGCTCATCGCACCGTTGGTTTCTACGCGGCCAGCGGAGTTGTTCAGGCTGGCAGCGTCAACGCTGAGGGCACCCTTAGCAACAATGCGGCCATGGGTGTTATTCACGCCCTGCGAGTTGTAATTCCAGGAGGCGCGGCCGATCGTCAAATCGCCATTGCTGAGAATTTCACCGTCGCTGTTGTCCAGCGAGTCAGCGGTAATAAAGGTATTCTGGCTGCCCTGAATGGAACCACGGTTGTTAACGGTATTTTTGCCGGAAACATTAACCATCGCAGCTTTAATGACGCCGTTAGTGTTGTCCAGCGTGTTGTCTGCGGCAACGGACACCATCCCCTCAGAGGTAATCTGACCGTTATGGTTCAGGACATCACTTCCCATCACGGTAGCTGAATTTTTACCGCTGATACGTCCGCCGTTGTTTTCGACCACACCCTCAACGTTGATTGACAGCGTGTCGGATGCCGTCAGGTCAGCACCATCGATATGCACGCCAACGCCGGCGTCAGTGCCTTCCATATAGATTTTATTCGCGTACATGGAGCCCAGCGCAGACACATCCAGCGCTACGTCCGGGGCATTGCTGCTGTCATACTTCTTCTGCACGCGGCCATATTTATCAATGTGGTTATTACCCGTGACGATATTCAGTTCGTTAGCCTGAAGTTTCGCATTGACCTTCACTGAACGGGCAATAATGTCGGTGTACTGCGTAGAACGAGTATCCATCCCTTTACCGGTGATGGTCACCTGACCTTTGCTCACATCCAGACCGCTAACATTACCCTTGTTATCGTAGGTGGCAGTACCGGTGGTCAGCGTAGCGTGGTTGGTATTGATAAAGCCGCAGCCGTCACAGGTAATGCCTGATGGGTTGGCGATAATCACCTGCGCGGACTGGCCTGCCACTTCGACCATGCCGTTCAGCTGGCTCGGATCGGATGAACGCACTTCGTTCAGGATCACTTTAGCGCTGCCGCCGGCCATATTAGCGTTGCCATTGATCTGGCCTGCTAATTGGGAGTTGGTTGCTGTGCCGCTGTTATTCAGGATCACGCCGTTGCTTTCGACGTTAAATTCGGAATAAACGTTATGGGAAACCCCACCCGCGCTCGCCTTGTTGATATCAACGATGGTTGCGCCACTTGCATCCGTATGAATGGCCGGTTTGTCGGTATTACCTGCCACGATGGCAGCCTGAGCTGGCATAATCATGCCCAGCGCAAGCATGGTCGCAAAGCAGGTCGGCGCCAGTTTGGCGTGCAATACCTTTGAATTAGCCTTTGTGCTCACTGCACTTTTATTTTTCATATATCTATCCTTGTAATTCCTTGAAAAAGTGTTCCCATTTCTCTTCATGCGAAATGGACGCACATAAAAACATGCAGAACTTCGATTCCAAAAATAGACATGTAACAATTCATACAAAATGTGCATTAATTAATGCGGTACCAGAAGGGAATAATTAACGTGAACGTGACAAAAAATAAATGGATATATTTTTGAGAGTTATTGATTGGGGTGATGAGAGGCTATAACAGGTTGATATCACATAGAAGAACGTAATTAATAATTATAAAATTGCATGCGAAATTTCCGATATAACTATTTCTATGCTGTTACAAATAATTTGCCTGCTAACGGATGCATCTATACACAGCGGGAGTATGCGGTATTGAAAACAGGCACGCCGGATCCCAGCGCGCCAGAGGAGATCAGCACTCAGTTACAATCGTGCTCAGCGGCAGGCGAGACTTCGGCAGCGTGGCGTTGAAATCTTCCACGCTGTGGTGCCCAACCGGTACCACCACCAGGCTGGTAAAGCCTTTCTCTTTCAGGCCAAACTCTTCGTCGAGAATAGCGGCGTCGAAACCTTCAATCGGTACCGCGTCCAGACCCATCGCGCCTACGCCCAGCAGGAAGTTGCCGACGTTCAGGTAAACCTGCTTCGCCATCCACTGGTCGTCATCTTTCAGATCCACGCGGTGCATGTCGGCGAAGAAGGTGCGGCCCTTGTGGTTTGCGGCTTTGGCTTCCGGCGTGTTGAAACGGCCATCGGCCTCTTCCTGATCCACGACGCGCTCCAGCCAGGCGTCATCCAGCGCGGTTTTCGCGCAGAACACCACCACGTGAGAAGCATCCAGCATTTTGCGTTCGTTGAACACATAGGTGCCCGCGGCGGATTTCGCCACGCGCGCTTTTCCTTCCTCGGTGCTGGCCACAATGAAGTGCCACGGCTGGGAGTTGGTGCTGGACGGGCTGTACTGCAGCAGGGTTTTGATTTTTTCCGCTTCTTCCGCGGTCAGTTTTTTGCTTGGGTCGAACGCCTTGGTCGAGTGGCGTTTCAGGGCGACAGAAATGATATCCATAACAACTCCTGGTGATGAAATTCGCCCGCTCGCGGGCGCGAAAGGAAAGCAGATTACAGCGGGACGCGGAAAAAGATAAGTGCAATTCGAGCGCTTAATCTGTTCGTCTCAGACGAACAATCAGACCGGACGGATCCACTTCTGGTCTTTTTTCGGCAGCTTATCCACCACCAGATTCCAGGAATCACGGATGAGGTCGGTAACCAGTTCCGGCGTCACGTCGTCGGTGCCGTAAAGGGAAATCCAGTGCTTTTTACTCAGATGGTAGCCCGGCTCGATCCCGCGATAGATCTGCTGATTTAACAGTGATTTCTCCGGGTCTGACTTCAGGCTGACGTGTGGTCGCCCGTGCGCGACCGCAACGATCATGAAAATCTTTCCGCCCACTTTAAACACGTCAAACTCCGGACCAAACGGCCAGCAGTGTTCGGTGAAGGGCAACTCAAGGGCCACGCGCATTGCGTGCTCCTGCAAGGATTTACTGTCCATCGCTCTCTTCCTGGGCCAGCCCGCGCCACATCACTTCAAAACCGAGCGCTTTAAAATCAACGGCGCGGGAAGGGTCGCGAGTGGCAAATTCCATCGTGGATTCGGCCAGCGATAAGAAAAGCGCATCGCCAAAGGTTTTAAATTCATCTGACATAAACACCTGACGCACCGAGCGGCGGCACAGTTCATGGAGTTCCGGGAACATCTCTTTCACCGCCTGTTCCGTTTCGGCGCTCAGCTTTTCACTGACGCCAATCTGGCGGATAGCCGCATGAGAAACGGGGTTACGAATACCCCAGTCCACGTAGCTGTTCCAGATATTGCGGGTATGCTCTTTGGGAAGCGTGATGGTGCGATCGAGGTTTGCCAGCATGGCCTGGCAGAGATCCTGCTTCAGGTGCAGATAGAGGGCATTCAGCAGATCGTCTTTAGTGGGAAAGTAGCGAAACAGGGTCCCTTCGGCGACGCCCGCGTTACGGGCGATTAACGACGTTGAGGCGGCAATACCTGACTGTGCAAACGCCACCGTTGCGGCTTCCAGTAAGGCCTGTTTTTTATCTTCACTCTTCGGACGTGCCACTAAATTTTTCCCCCTGTCAATTATAAAAACCCTGATTGAAACACGTGCTTTGACACGCTGCAACGCGGAATGTCAAAGATCGAAAACGTCTTGACGACTTTATCATCATATCTATAATGAGTGCTTACTCACTCATAATCAAGTTTACCCCGCGCAAACTATCGGATGGGGCGCGTTTTCGGGTCTGGATATGAAAAAACCTCTCTTCATCTGCGTGGTGTTAATCATGATTATTGCTTCAGCTGCGAGTTTACCGTTTGTTCTGAATGCCGGATTCGGCCAGCCGCCGCAGGGTGAGCAGCTCACTGAAGTGGAGGCCTCTCCCCAGTATCGCGACGGGAAATTCCACAACACGCTGCCGACGCCGGGCTATAACGGCGACAAAAACATGCTGGTCGCGACGTGGGATTTTCTGACCAAAAAAACCGAAAACGCGCGCCCGGCCCAGCCGCTGCCGCTGGTGAAAACCGATCTTGCGAGCCTGCCGCTGGAGGAGGACACCCTGGTGTGGCTCGGCCACTCCTCGTGGTACCTGCAGCTCGCGGGCAAACGCATCCTGATCGACCCGGTGCTCGGCAACTATGCCGCGCCGTTCTCGTTTCTGAATAAAGCCTTTGCCGGGGAATATCCGTGGCGCGCTGAAAGCATGCCGGAAATCGACCTGCTGATTATCTCGCACGATCACTACGATCATCTGGATTACGCCACCATCCGGGCGCTACTGCCGAAGGTGAAGCGCGTGGTGACGCCGCTGGGCGTGGGATCCCATCTGCGCTACTGGGGGATGAAGCCTGAGATTATTGACGAACGCGACTGGAACCAGTCGGTACGCATCAGCGATGAAATGACGGTGCATGTTCTGCCGGCGCGTCACTTCTCCGGGCGCGGCATCAAGCGCGATCGAACCCTGTGGGGCAGCTTTATGTTCGTCACGCCAGATCGGAAGGTTTATTACAGCGGGGATTCCGGCTACGGCCCGCACTTTAAGGCCATCGGCGAGCAGTTTGATGGCGTGGATGTTGCCATCATGGAAAACGGCCAGTACGACCAGGACTGGAAGTACATCCACATGCTGCCGGAGGAAACGGCGCAGGCCTCGGTGGATCTGAACGCGAAAGCCGTAGTGCCCGGGCATAACGGACGCTTCGTGCTGGCGAAACATACGTGGAACGATCCGCTGATCCAGCTGGCTAAAGCCAGCAAGGATAAAAACTATCGGCTACTGACACCGGCGCTGGGCGAGCCCGTCCGGGTGAATGACGCCACGCAAACCTTTCGCGCGTGGTGGGAATAATGTTTAAGCGAGAAGCAGAGGGGGACAGCAGCATGACCATTTCCGCTCAAGTCATCGACACTATCGTCGAATGGATCGACGACAATCTGCACCAGCCATTACGTATAGAAGAGATTGCCCGCCACGCGGGCTACTCGAAGTGGCACCTGCAGCGGTTGTTTATGCAGTACAAAGGGGAGAGTCTGGGGCGTTATATCCGTGAGCGCAAGCTGCTGCTGGCGGCGCGCGATCTGCGTGAATCCGACGCTCGGGTGTACGACATCTGCCTGCGTTACGGGTTTGACTCGCAGCAGACGTTTACCCGTATCTTCACCCGCACGTTCAACCAGCCGCCTGGGGCGTACCGCAAGGAGAACCACAGTCAGGCGCACTGAGCTGTTTTCCGCCCTGGCGGGTCACAAAAATTGCCATCACAGGCCGGGTAAGGCGAAGTCGCCACCCGGCTTTTTTATTGGCTTACGACGCCAGTGAAAACCAGCGGCGCCAGACGAAACGCAGCACGAAGAATTCGATGGCACCCAGCAGTAAAAACCACACGCAGAACAAAATGGTGTAAAGCTGGTTCAGATCGACCATGTGAAAGGTCTGAACCAGCTTCTGCGCCAGCACCAGACCCAGCGACGGCGCGGGCAACAGCAGACAGGAGAGCAGGGCCAGCAATAAAATGCCGCCTGCCGTAAGCAGCGATTCTAACGGGTGTTTCATCGTAATGTTAATCGTCAGTTAAAAATGTCATTGTCCGGCATCCTGTAACGTAAAGCAATATCAGCGACTAAGACGTTATTGAATAAAACGAAGATATTATTTGGGGAATAAATAACAAAATACGACCCGGCATTTATATTAATATCGCGTTATGTAAATAAATGTCTTTGTCAGGAAAATAATTTTACAAATGTATAAGTGCTATAACCAATTAACGTGGCAATAACAATGGCCGCGATAACGTATAACACCAGTCGGCGTCCGCGATAAATACCCCACATGGTTCCCCCTCGTTTAGTGTTGGTTTAGAAATATTTTGTAAAAATCAGGCCATCGAAATAGTTTTAATCAGTTTTGAATAACCGAGAAGTCATTATATTGCGGTAGATCAATTTTACCCGCAAGACTTAAAAATGAATTTATTTAGCCAGAAAGGAATTCAGGCTTCTGTTCACCGGATATTGAAGGAAAAATACGATGACCGAAAAAAAATTGTCCCCAAACGTGCCGCCTTCCGGCGGGCTGGCATACCAGCAGACCGTCGAGCAGGTGCTTACCCACACGCAGAGCCAGGCCAGCGGTCTGGATCGTGCAGAGGCGCAGGCGCGTCTGCAAAAAACAGGGCCGAACGCGCTGCCGGAGAAAAAAGGCAAACCCGCCTGGCTGCGTTTCCTGGCCCATTTTAATGATGTGCTGATTTATGTCCTGCTGGCCGCTGCCGTATTAACGGCAGTAATGGGCCACTGGGTTGATACGCTGGTAATTCTGGGCGTGGCGGTAATCAATGCTTTAATTGGCCATATTCAGGAAAGCAACGCGGAAAAATCCCTGAAGAGTATTCGCAATATGCTCTCCAGCGAGGCGCGCGTTATTCGTAACGGCAATCACGAAACTCTACCCACAACTGAAATAGTCCCGGGCGATATTATTGTATTACGCGCGGGAGATCGTATTCCGGCGGATATGCGTTTAATCGAAGCGCATAATTTACGCGTGGAAGAGGCGATTCTGACCGGTGAATCCACCGTGGTGGATAAACATATCAATCCGCTGAGCGGCGAACTGCCGCTGGGCGATCGCACCAATATGGTCTTCTCCGGGACGACCGTAAGCGCGGGCGGCGGCGTCGGCGTGGTCACCGCGACCGGTAAGGATACGGAACTCGGCCACATCAACCAGATGATGGCGGGTATCGAAAAGCACCGCACGCCGCTGCTGGTTCAGATGGACAAGCTGGGTAAAGCGATCTTCGCGATTATTCTGGCGATGATGGCCGCGCTGTTTGTCTTCAGCCTGGTGTTCCGCGAGATCCCGATGGGCGAGCTGCTGCTCTCCCTGATTAGCCTGGCGGTGGCCTCCGTGCCGGAAGGTCTGCCGGCGATTATCTCCATCATCCTCTCGCTGGGCGTGCAGGCGATGGCGCGCAAGCGGGCGATTATCCGCAAGCTGCCGACGGTGGAAACGCTCGGCGCGATGACCGTGGTCTGTTCGGATAAAACCGGCACCCTGACCATGAACGAGATGACGGTTAAAGCCATTATCACCGCTGACGCCTGCTACCGCGTGGACGGCAACAGCTACGAGCCGGTGGGCAACATCTACCTGGAAGGCAGCGACGAGCCGGTCCACATCCAGCCGGGCACCGTGCTGGAACAGTACCTGCGCACCATCGACCTGTGTAACGACAGCCAGCTGATTCAGGACGAGCGCGGCCTGTGGGGCATCACCGGTGGGCCGACCGAGGGCGCGCTGAAGGTGCTGGCGGCGAAGGCCAGCCTTGAGCCGGTCATGACCACGCTGGTTAACAAAATCCCGTTCGACTCGCAGTACAAGTACATGAGCACCCACTACCAGATTGGCGGTGAGGAGCAGATCCTGATCACCGGCGCGCCGGACGTCATTTTCGCCCTGTGCGCGCAGCAGCAGACCCGCAACGGTGCGGAAGCCTTCAACCGCGCGTACTGGGAAACCGAGATGGAGCGCTATGCGCGTCAGGGGCTGCGCATGGTCGCCGCGGCGTTTAAGCCAGCGAACGGCGAGCAGGAACTGACCCATGACGACCTGAGCCACGGCCTGATCTTCCTCGGCATCGCCGGGATGATGGATCCGCCGCGTCCGGAAGCCATTGATGCGATTAACGCCTGCCAGCAGGCGGGGATCCGCGTGAAGATGATCACCGGGGATCACCCGCAGACGGCGATGAGCATTGGCCAGATGCTGGGGATCGCCAACAGCGAGCAGGCGGTCACCGGCTACGAGCTGGAGAAGATGGACGACGCCGCGCTGGCGGAAGCGGCGGTGAAGTATGACATCTTCGCCCGTACCAGCCCGGAGCATAAGCTGCGCCTGGTGAAAGCGCTGCAGGACAAGGGTGAAATCGTCGGCATGACCGGCGACGGCGTGAACGACGCCCCGGCGCTGCGTCAGGCTGACGTCGGCATCGCGATGGGCATCAAGGGCACGGAAGTGACCAAAGAGGCGGCGGACATGGTCCTGACGGACGATAACTTCGCCACCATCGCCAGCGCGGTGAAAGAGGGGCGTCGCGTTTACGACAACCTGAAGAAGACGATTCTGTTCATCATGCCGACCAACCTCGCGCAGGGGCTGCTGATTGTGATTGCGCTGCTGGCGGGGAACATCATTCCGCTGACGCCGGTGCTGATCCTGTGGATGAACATGGCCACCTCCGCCACGCTCTCCTTCGGCCTGGCCTTTGAGGCCGCCGAGCGCAACATCATGCGTCGTCCGCCGCGTCAGACCGGGCAGCACGTGATGGACGCCTACGCCGTCTGGCGCGTGGCCTTCGTCGGCACCATGATTGCCATCGCCGCCTTTGCGCTGGAGGCCTGGCTGGCCCCGCGCGGCCACAGCGCGGAGTTCATCCGCACCGTGCTGCTGCAGATGCTGGTCTGCGCCCAGTGGGTGTACATGATTAACTGCCGCAACACCGAAGGATTCTCCCTGAATCGCGGCCTGCTGGCGAACAAAGGGATCTGGCTGGTGACGGGCGTGCTGTTCCTGCTCCAGGCGGCGATTATCTACCTGCCGTTGATGCAGATGCTGTTCGGCACCGAAGCGCTGCCGCTGCGCTACTGGTTTGTGACCCTGGCGGTAGCGAGCGTGATGTTCTTCGTCGTCGAAATCGAGAAGCGACTGACCCGCAGGTTCCGTAAGGCTGCATAACCAAAACCTTACCCCTCACCCTATCCCTCTCCCCTAAGGGGAGAGGGGACCGCCCGGTTTTCTCCCTCTGCTCTGAGGTGAAGGGGCTGCTCGGTTTTCTCCCTCGCCCCTTTGGGGAGAGGGCCGGGGTGAGGGGAGAAACAACGCTGAGGTACTCCCATGAAACTCCCACTCCTGTTCGCGCTCCTCGCCTGCACCCTGCAACCCGTATTCGCTGCCGCCATCCCCGTTCGCGTCGCCACCGTGGAGCAGACCGCCCACGCCGCCGAGCGCCAGATCCCGGGCCGCATCGAAGCCATCCACACCGTTGAGCTGCGCGCGCGTACCGAAGGCGCGATCGCCAAAATCCACTTCCGCGACGGGCAGTACGTGAAAAAAGGCGACCTGCTGTTCGAACTGGACGACGCCGAGCCGCGCGCCGCCCTGCGTCTGGCGCAGGCTGAGGTGAGAAGCGCCGAAGCCACGCTGCGCCAGGCGCAGCAGCAGCTGTCCCGCTTTGAAAGCCTGGGCAGCAGCAACGCCATTAGCCGTCACGACGTGGACAACGCCCGCATGCAGCGCGACGTCGCCAGCGCGGCGCTGGAGCAGGCCAAAGCCCGTCTCGAAACCCGTAATGTCACCCTGAACTACACCCGCATCACCTCGCCGATTGACGGTCGCGTGGGGCACAGCCGGTTCCACGTCGGCAGCCTGGTCAACCCTGCCAGCGGAGTGCTGGTGGAGGTGGTGCAGCTCGATCCCATCCGCATCGCCTTTGCGCTGGAAGAGGGCGCGTTTGCCACCAAAGCCGGACAGCATGCGGATATCAGCGCCATGAAGCAGGCCTGGCAGACGTTCATTGACAGCAACGGCCAGCGCGTCAGCGGCGAGCTGACGTCCGTGGACAACCGCATCGATCCGCGCACCGCCAGCGTGATGCTGCGCGCCGAGTTTGCCAACCCGCGCCATCAGCTGCTGCCCGGCGGCAGCGTGAACGTGACGCTGCGCCCGGCCAGCGAGCAGCCGGCTCTGACCCTGCCCGCCGCGGCGGTCCAGCAGAACGGCGACGGGTTCTTTGCCTGGGTGGTTAACGCCGACGGCAAAGCCGAAATGCGCCCGCTGAAGGTCGCCGGACAGATCGGCCAGCAGTTCCGGATTACCTCCGGCGTGAAGCCCGGTGAGCGAGCGATTACTGACGGCGCGCAGCGCGTGCAGCGCGGCGCGGCCGTCCAGATACTGAATTAAGGAGCCATCATGCTGACGTTTTTCATCAAACGCCCGCGTTTCGCGATGGTGATTGCGCTTGTCATCACCCTGCTGGGGGCCATTGCGCTGAGGATTATCCCGGTGGAGCAGTACCCGCAGATCGCGCCGCCGGTGGTGAATGTGTCTGCCAGCTGGCCGGGCGCCAGCTCGGCTGACGTGGCGGAGGCTATCGCCACGCCGCTGGAGACGCAGCTGAACGGCGTGGATCACATGCTCTACATGGAGTCCACCAGCTCGGACGAAGGCTCGTATAGCCTGAACATCACCTTCGCGGCGGGCACCGATCCGGACCTCGCCGCCATCGACGTGCAGAACCGCGTCTCGCAGGCCGTGGCGCAGCTCCCGACCGAAGCGCAGCAAAACGGCGTGCAGGTGCGCAAGCGTGCCACCAACCTGATGATGGGGGTAAGTCTTTACTCACCGGAAAACACCCACACGGCGCTGTTTGTGAGTAACTACGCCAGCACCCAGGTGCGCGAGGCGCTGTCGCGTCTGCCGGGCGTCGGGCAGGTGCAGATGTTTGGCGCGCGCGACTACAGCATGCGCATCTGGCTGCGTCCGGACCGCATGAACGCCCTGAACGTCACCACCGACGACGTGGCGCAGGCGCTGCGCGAGCAGAACGTGCAGGGTGCGGCAGGCCAGGTCGGTACGCCGCCGGTGTTTAACGGCCAGCAGCAGACCCTGACCATCAACGGCCTGGGGCGCTTAAGCCAGGCCGAAGACTTTGCCGACATCATCATCCGCGCGGGCGAGATGGGCCAGCTGGTGCGCCTGAAGGACGTCGCCACCATCGAGCTCGGCTCGCGCAGCTACAGCTCCGGCGCGCAGCTGAACGGGCACGATTCCGCCTACCTCGGCATCTACCCGACGCCGTCCGCCAACGCCCTGCGCGTGGCCGACGCGGTGCGGGCGGAGCTGGATCGCCTCTCGACGCGCTTCCCGGACGACCTGGTCTACGAGGTGAAGTTCGACACCACCTCCTTTGTGGCCGCCACCATTAAAGAGATCGGCGTCTCGCTGGCGCTGACGATGCTGGCGGTGGTGGTCGTGGTGTCCCTGTTCCTGCAAAGCTGGCGCGCGACGCTGATTGTCGCGCTCGCCATTCCGGTATCGCTGGTGGGCACCTTCGCGGTGCTTTACACGCTCGGCTACTCCGCCAACACCCTCAGCCTGTTCGCCATTATTCTGGCGCTGACCATGGTGGTGGATGACGCCATCGTGGTGGTGGAGAGCGTCGAAACGCTGATGGCGGAAGGGCAGAGCCGCACGGCGGCGACCGCGCTGGCGCTGCGCCAGATCGCCGGGCCGGTCATCGCCACGACGCTGGTGCTGCTGGCGGTGTTTGTGCCGGTGGCGCTCCTGCCGGGGATTGTCGGCGAGCTGTACCGCCAGTTTGCGGTGACGCTCTCCACCGCCGTCACGCTCTCAAGCCTCGTGGCGCTGACCCTGACGCCCGCCCTGTGCGCGATGCTCCTGCGTCCGCGCCCGGTGCAGCCCGCGGCGATTTTCCGTGGGTTCAACCGGGGGCTGGAGGCCACGCGTGGCGTCTACACCCGCATCGTGACTGTCTTCAACCTTCGCCCGTGGCTGGCGCTGCTGGCCACCGCAGGCGCGGCGGCCGTGGTGGCGTTCAGCTTTACGTCGATGCCTAAAGGCTTCCTGCCGCAGGAGGATCAGGGCTACTTCTTTGCCAGCGTCCAGCTGCCCGAAGCGGCCTCGCTGGAGCGCACCGAAGCGGTGATGACCACGGCACGCGAACTCATCGCTAAAAATCCGGCGGTGGAGGACGTGATTCAGGTCTCCGGGTTTAACATTCTCAACGGCACCAGCGCCTCCAACGGCGGGTTTATCTCCATCATGCTCAAGGACTGGAGCGAGCGTCCGCCGCTGGATGAGGTGATGGGTACCCTGCAGCGCCAGCTGCTGGCCCTGCCGGAAGCGACCATCATGACCTTCGCGCCGCCGACGCTGCCGGGGCTGGGCAACGCCTCCGGCTTCGACCTGCGCATCCAGGCGCAGGCGGGGCAGAACCCGGCGGAGCTGGAGCGCGTGACGCGTGAGGTGCTGGCGAAAGCCAACCAGCACCCGCAGCTGAGCCGCGTGTTCACCACCTGGAGCAGCAACGTGCCGCAGCTGACGCTGACCGTTGACCGCGTGCGCGCCGCGCGCCTCGACGTGCCGGTGTCGCGCATCTTCAGCAGCCTGCAAACCGCCTTTGGCGGCACGCGCGCCGGGGATTTCAGCGTCAACAACCGCGTCTACCACGTGGTGATGCAGAACGAGATGCAGTGGCGCGAGCGCGCCGGGCAAATCAGCGAGCTGTTCGTGCGCAGCAACAGCGGTGAGCGGGTGCGCCTGAGCAACCTCGTCACCATTACGCCGAGCGTCGGCGCGCCGTTCCTGCAGCAGTACAACCAGTTCCCGTCCGTGTCGGTGAGCGGCTCGGCGGCGGAAGGGGTGAGCAGCAGCACCGCGATGGCGGCGATGGGCGAGCTTCTGGCGCAGAATCTGCCTGCCGGGTACGACTACGCCTGGAGCGGCATGTCGTATCAGGAGCAGCAGACCGGCAATCAGGCGATATGGATCGTGCTGGCGGCGGTGGTGATGGCGTGGCTGTTCCTCGTCGCGCAGTACGAGAGCTGGACGCTCCCGGCGAGCGTGATGCTTTCCGTGCTGTTCGCCCTCGGCGGGGCGCTGGTCTGGCTGTGGATGGCGGGCTATGCCAACGACGTGTACGTGCAGATTGGTCTGGTGCTATTGATAGCCCTCGCCGCCAAGAACGCAATTCTTATCGTGGAGTTCGCCCGCGCGCGGCGCATGGACGGAATGGCGATTGTCGATGCCGCGCGGGAAGGGGCCTCGCGCCGCTTCCGCGCGGTGATGATGACCGCCGTGTCGTTCATTATCGGCGTCCTGCCGATGATGCTGGCGACCGGGGCGGGGGCCCAGAGCCGTCGCATCATCGGCACCACGGTGTTCAGCGGCATGCTGGTAGCGACTGTGGTGGGGATTGTGTTTATCCCCGCGCTGTTCGTGCTGTTCCAGCGCCTGCGCGAGTGGGGTCACGGCCTTACGGACTCGTCGCCCACAGCTCGCAGTGCTTCTGAACCAGAGAAATCAGCGAGCCACCGTCGGCGATAAACTCCCGCATGCGCTGCGCCTCGCTCTTGCCCTGCTTTAACAGCAGGGCAATTTCATTGATTGCGCTCGTCGCGCCGAGCTTCTCGGCCGACGGCGCAACCTGCTCCAGCAGCCACGCAATGTCTTCCGCCACGGTTTTGTGCTCGCCGGTATGCACGTCCGTCAGGATCCCTTCCAGCCCGTAGCGACAGGCCTGAAAACGGTTAAAGCGGTACAGCAGAAAATCTTTTTCCTGATGCTTATAGGGCCGCGCGGTCAGCAGCCAGTGCGACGTCGCCTGAATAAGCCCGGCGATGTTAATCGCGTGGCCGAGCGTCAGTGGCGTATCCATCACCCGCACCTCGACGGTGCCGAAGTGCGGGCTGGGGCGAATATCCCAGTGCAGATCCTTAATGCTGTCGATCATGCTGGTGGAACTCAGGCGGCGGAACAGCCCCTCGAACTCCTGCCAGCTGTTGACCCACGGCATCTGGCCGTTATCCGGAAATCCCGAGAAGATGTTGAGCCGCGACGAGGAGAACTTCGTGTCCGTGCCCTGCATGTACGGCGAGGCCGCCGCCAGGGCGATAAAGTGCGGCACGAATCGCGACAGGCCGTGCAGCAGGTAAATCGCGTCGTCCCCGGTCCGGCAGCCGACGTGCACGTGCTGGCCGAACACCGTCGCCTGCAAAATCAGGTAGCCAAAGCGCTCCAGCGTGACGTTATAGCGCTCGTCGTCGCACACCTCCTGCCGCTGCCACTTCTGGAACGGGTGCGTCCCGCCGCCGCAGATCTGGATATGCTGCTCCGCCGCCGCGCGCAGGATGCTCTGCTGCATCACCGAGAACTGCGCCGCCGCCTGGTCGATGTTCTGGCACACGCCGGTGGCGATTTCGAGCATGCTTTCGGTGA
>Ga0209281_1000277_pt1 | contig 97644 bp, 87 predicted proteins | sample MedtruBG_FD_187514 | JGI IMG/M metagenome (GOLD analysis project Ga0209281, IMG submission 187514) | Root nodule microbial communities of legume samples collected from California, USA - Medicago truncatula BG (SPAdes) (version 2) | ecosystem: Host-associated > Plants > Roots > Nodule | place...
AACGGCCCCTGGTGGGTCAGATTTACTCCGACGACTACGCCACAAGGTGGGTCAGAATTACTCCGGCGTTGACATGTACTAAAAGGAGAGAGCCTCCTGAACGACGCCATCGCACTGCTGATCTTTACCGCGGCGCTGGGCTTTCACGGCACGCAATCGAAGAGCTTGTCGTCTCCGCCGTCAGCCGCATCGACACGACCCTGGTCCTCGACGCGCTGCTGATGGCGCTGTGGCGACGACGACCGCAGTCCTCGGTCGTGCTGCACTCGGACCAGGGCTGCCAGTTCACGAGCCACGAGTGGCAGGACTTCCTGCGCGAGCACAACCTCGTCTCCAGCATGAGTCGTCGCGGGAACTGCCACGACAACGCCGTGGCGGAGAGCTTCTTCCAGCTGCTCAAGCGCGAACGCATTCGTCGGCAGATCTACCCGGCCCGTGACGCGGCCAGGTCCGACGTATTCAACTACATCGAGATGTTCTATAACGCCAATCGGCGCCACGGTACTGCCGGCGGGACTTCGCCCGCCGAGTTCGAGCGCTGCCATTCGCAACGGCTCAGGACTGTCTAGAGAATCCGGGGCGATTCAGCCACTACAACACAGTTCGTCCGCACAGCAGCCTGGACTACTTGACCCCGAGCGAGTTCAAACGGCAATATCGCCCCGTCCCAACCCGAGCCGTCCTCCAGGAATGAATGGCTCGAAAAAGCCGAGCAGGTCACCGGCACGGCGCTTGATCCGCACGATCAGCCGCCTGATCGACTGGTACGGCAGACCCGATTCAATCCGCCTGGACAACGGGCCGGAGATGACCTCGCATGAGTTCACCGAGTGGGCCGCGGCCAAGGGCATCGCGCTGCGCTTCATCGAACCGGGCGAGCCGAACCAGAACGCCTACATCGAGCGATTCAACCGCACGTACCGGACCGAAGTGCTCGACACGTACCTGTTCCATTCGATCCAGCAGGTTCAACACATCACCGAGGAATGGCTGCTCGACTACAACGAGCACCGGCCTCACGACGCCCTGGGCGGGCTGCCACCGCGCAAGTTCATGCCCAGGCTAACCACCGCCGCAGACTCCAGGAAAGGGCTGTCTACTTGACGGGGGAGCTTACGCCTCAACGCCCCTGCGGGCTCAGCTTGAACACGCCCACCGCCTGCACGAGGGCCTGGGCCTGCACCTTGAGGCTTTCGGCCGCGGCCGCACTCTGTTCGACCAGGGCGGCGTTCTGCTGCGTGGCCTGGTCCATCTGGGTGACGGCTTCGCCGACCTGGGACACACCGGCGCTCTGTTCACCGCTGGCAGCGCTGATCTCGCCGATGATGTCGGTGACACGCTGGATCGATGCCACCACCTCGGACATCGTCACACCGGCCTGGTCGACCAGCGCGGTGCCCTGCTCCACGCGCGAGACGCTCGTGGCGATGAGGGTCTTGATCTCCTTGGCGGCATCGGCCGAGCGGCTCGCGAGGTTGCGCACTTCGGAGGCCACGACGGCGAAGCCACGGCCCTGCTCGCCGGCCCGGGCGGCTTCGACGGCGGCATTGAGCGCGAGGATGTTGGTCTGGAAGGCGATGCCGTCGATCACGCCGATGATGTCGGCGATGCGGCGTGAGCTTTCGTTGATGCCCTTCATGGTGTCCACCACCTGAGTCACCACCTCGCCGCCCTGCGCGGCCACGGTGCTGGCGCCCATGGCGAGCTGGTTGGCTTGGCGGGCGTTGTCGGCGTTCTGGGTGACGGTGGAGCTCAGCTGCTCCATCGACGCCGCGGTTTCCTCCAGCGCGCTTGCCTGCTGCTCGGTCCGGGCCGACAGGTCGTTGTTGCCATGGGAGATCTCGCTCGAGGCCGAGGCCACGCTCTCGGCGTTGACGCGCACGTTCGCCACCACGGTGGACAGGCTGTCCTGCATGGCCTTGAGCTGCGCCATCAGGCTGGTCGTGTCGCCGGTTTTGAGGTCGACGTGGCCGGTCAGGTCGCCGGCGGCCACGTTGCGCGCAAGGGCGGCCGCACGGTCGGGTTCACCGCCGATCTCGCGGGTGATGGCGGTCGTGACGAGCCAGCCCATGCCGGCGGCCACCAGCAGGCCAAGGCCCACGAGGCACAGGATGGTCCAGGCCTTCGACTCCACCAGGGTTGCGCCATGGTCGGCCCGTGCGTGGGCCGAGGTCTGGCGCAGCTCGCCCAGCGCGATGAACAGCTTGCGCAGCTTGACGTGGTAGCCGTCGGTCACGCTGTTGAGTTCGGCCATGGCGCCGTCGCGGTCACCCGCCTGGACGGCCTGCTCGATCTTCTGGGTCGAAGCCAGGTACGCGGTCCACAGGCCCTCGAACTCGCTCACGAGCTGCTTCTGCTCGGCGCTCGTGGCGTGCGCACGCTCGAACTCGATCGCCTTCAGAATCTCGGTGGCGCTCTTCTGGTTGAAGTCGAGCGTTTCCGCGTTGCTCTTGGCGTCGGTCTTGAGGATCAGCGGGTACATGCGGCGAAAGTGCGTGGCGGCCTGCCAGGCGGCCGTGCCGGCCAGCTTCAACGGCACCACTTCGCTCTCGTACATGTCGCGTTGCATCTGGCTCATGTCGCGGAGCCACACCACGCCGAGCGTGCCGATCAGCACCAGCATCACGAGGCAGGTGGAAAACGCCGCCGTCAGGCGGCTGGAGACCTTCATCTTCGAGAACGCGGAGATCATGAAATGCCTTGTCTTGGAGTTCATCGTCGGCCCTGCCACCGGGGTGCCGAACAAGCGGGATGGCGCGGGCTCCTGCCCGCGCCGTGGCGCCTTCGTCGTCTTCGGACGTCTGCGGACGAACTGGAGACCGGGCGGCGATGCCCCGCCCCATTCATGACTTCGTGCCGCTCAGAACACCCTTTGCGCCGCAGGGCGTGAAAAACCACCACCTTCGGGCTGCGGCGCGCCGCGACCGAATGCGTCCAAGCTCCGGGCGGCGAAGGTGCGTCGATCAGGCATTCTCACGGGTGTTCGTCCGGGTCTCGGGATGCGAGTTGGACTGGGGTTTGGCGAATGCCGGTTTCTCAGAGCTTCTCCGGGTGAACACCCGCAACAACCTGTTGAACCTGCACAGCCAGACCAGTGGAAGGGGAATTCTCAATCCAGTGTTGTGTTGACATTGCCTGCCGCCCGCGTTGCCCAGTTGGAGTGGGGGGACTTATGGGGGACTGACCTGCGCAAACCAGCGCAAAGCGGGGAGCGCTGTTGGAACGAACGGCCACAAACCCCTTATGAATCAGATACTTAGCGGCGAAGAGGAAACTACGAACCAAGGGGTCGTGGGTTCGATTCCTGCCAGCCGCACCAGAACTTTGTGTTCTAGAAGAACGGGTTAGCTCCTCACAGGGCTAGCCCGTTTTTCTTTGTCTGGGGGCTTTTGGGGGACTCGCGCTTCACCGGTCCGACTACGGCCGCACCAGCGCCAACTTCGCGCTCATCGCCACGAAGGCAGCGGCGAAGCCGCACCTCAACCACTTCAAGAGGCCCGGGCGGGTGAGGATGCGGTCCCGGACTCGGGCCGCAAACACACCATAGAACGCAAACACCACGAAGGTCACCGCCATGAACGCCGCCGAGAGTTCCATCATGGCCACCGTCACATGTTGCTCGGCCGGCGCGACGAACTGAGGGAGGAAGGCGAGGAAGAAGATCGACAGCTTGGGGTTGAGCAGGTTGACCAGCACCGCGTTCGCCACGATGTCCCGTGCAGCAAGCGCACGAACATCGGTCTCGATGCGCAAGGCGCCGTCATCCCTGGCCGTCAGCCAGGCCATGTACAGAAGATAGGCGGCGCCGCCGTACTTGATGGCATCGAAGGCCACGGCGCTGGCGTGAAGCACGGCGGCCAGTCCGGTGACCGCAACCAGGACGTGCGGAATGATGCCCAGGGTGCAGCCCAGGGCCGCCAGCAAGGAAGCGCGCGTCCCATGGGACAAGCCTGCCGCGAGTGTGACGAGCGCGCCTGTGCCGGGCGACGCAACGACGATCAGTGAGGTGACAAGGAATTCGGCATTCATCGAGTGGGTCCTCGTGTGAGATGCCTGGATGTTCGTCGGGGCGCCGCCCTGCGGTCTTGAACGAAATTGCAGTTGTCCGAAGCCAGCTCCGGCGTCCTGGATCCTGCCGTTGACAGTGCTCGAGGTTCCTCGCGAGATCCAACTGCGAGACGATGGTGCTGTAGTCTCAAGTCCCGTAGATCCGGAACGCCAGCCACGCCGGCATGCCGAGGTAGAGCACGGCGAGCGCGAGGCGTTCGAGCCCGCACCGGACGGTGACGGCCGCTTGCGGCCGCGCCACCACGCTCAGCAGCGTGCCGGCTTCGGTGACCGCACGCAGTGCCGCCGCCGTCACCACGACCCCGATGGCCCACGACGCCCACCACAGCGCGAAGCCGGCGAGGTAGGCCCCCGGGCCGTACGCGAGGTACTCGCCGAGCGGGTCGCCGAAGTTGATGTTCTGGTGCAGCACGAAGGCCGGCACGGCCAGCACGAAGGACAGGGCGCCGAACTTCACGGCGGGGTGGTCGAGCCATCCGCGACGGGTGGCGGCGCGGACGTGCGTGGCGAGGGCGCCCGGCCCCTGCACCGCGGCGCCACGGGCTGGCGTCAGCACGCGGGCCAGCGCGGCCGGATGGCCGTGCAGGAGGTGAAGGCGAGCCCCCGAGACCATCCGCAGCGAGACCCCGGCACCCGGGATCGGCAGGCGCCATGGCACAGCCGCCGCGATGTCCGCGACGGGGAAGGCCAGGCGCTGCCCGCCGCGGGCCAGCACGAGCGCGCCGGCGTCGAGCGTGGCGCGCGCCGCGAAGGCGCGCAGCACGAGCCACGCGGCCAGCTCCGGCACGAGGCACAGCGTGGTGAACAGGCGGATCAGCGCCAGCGTGTTGGACGGCAGCGACCCATCGCCGAGGAGGAACGCGGCGGCCATCCACAGCAGGCTGCCCCGCGCGAAGGCGCGCAGCAGGCCGGACACGGCACGGGCGAGGGGCGGCAGCACGGCGACCGTGGCCGGCAGGGCCGGGACATCGGCCAGGGTGTCGTCCGGACGGGGCACCCACGCGCGGACCGCCGCCACCGCGGCCAGCAGCACGAGGAAGGCCGCGGCCGCGCGGCCCACCCAGTCGCCCCAGGCCACCATCAGCGTGCGTGGCGGCTCACCCGCCGGCAGGTCGCCGATCACGAGCGTGCGTTCGCCCACCTTCGTGCCGGCGATCACGGCGCCGGTGAGGTCGATGGCCGCGCTGTGGCCGTTGGACGTGACGCGGAACTGCGGCAGGCGGGTCTCGATGCTGCGGAACGCCGCGGCGGTCTGGTGCATCGCCATGCCGAGCGGATCGGCGGTGAACCACGCGTCGTTCGACATCGTCACGATCGCCTGCGCGCCCAGCCGGGCGCCGTCGATCGCGAGGCCGGTGTCGACGTCGTCGAGGCAGATCATCGGGAGCACGGGCACCTCGCGCCCGTCGCGCAGGCGCAGCGGGAACACGCGTGCACCGGTGCCCGGTTTCCACGCGCCGGTCCAGGGCAACCACCCTCGCAGCATCCCGCTGTCGAGCCAGGCCGGCACGTACTCGGTGAACGCGAAGAGCCGGGTCTTGCGGTAGAAGCCGAGCGGCCCCACGCCGGGGTCCACGAATGCGGCGGCGTTGTACTCGCCGTCGGCATCGGTGTCGTAGGTGCCGAACACGAAGGGCACGCCCGCGGCGCGGACGATGTCGACGATCTCCTGGTCGAGTTCGGCGCCGGCCTCGGTCTTCGGGTGGCCGAAGGTCAGCGGGTACACGGTCTCCGTCCACAGCACGGCGTCCGCGTGCTGGCGTTCGATGGCGTCGTAGGACATCGCGTAGTGCGTGTCGAGCACCTCGCGCAGCACGGCCTCGGCACCCTTCTCGCGGCGCAGGCGGTCGTAGTCGGTGATGTTCGACTGCACGAGGCCCACGCGCATCGGTCGTTCCGCGGGCGCCGGCCGGTCGGCCAGGCGCGACAGCGCGGCGTGCCCGTACCCGGCCAGCAGCAGCGGCACCAGCGCGGCCAGCCCGAGCGGCCAGGCGACGTCGCGGACACGGCCGGCCCGGTGCGAGAAGGCCGAGGCGAGGGCTTCGTTCGCCAGCAGCAGCAGCACGGTCAACCCGGCCGTGCCACCCACGTCGGCGGCCTGGCGCAGCAGCGCGGACGGGTGGAGCCCGTAGCCGAGCGTGTCCCCCAGCAGCTTCGGGAACAGCCACTCCGCCGCCACCCAGGCCGATGCGCCCGCCAGCGCGCGCAGCACCCTGCCGTGCCGGCGGCCCGCGGCATGGCGCACCAGCGCGAAGGCGATGAACTGCGGCTGCAGCAGCGGTGCGGCGAGCAGCAGCACCGCCATGCCCGCGGGCGTGCCCACCTGGGCGTAGCTGCCGATCGCGGTGCCGAACCAGCCGAACGCGGCGGCCGTGAAGGCGACCGACATCCCCCAGCCGCTCAGCAGCGCACCGGCGAACGAACGCGGTGTGTCGAGCGTCCGCAGCCAGGGCACGAAGGCCAGGAAGCCGAGCGCCCAGGCGCCCCGCGCGTAGAAGCCCGCCAGCACGGCGCTGGCGAGGAGGCCGGCCAGCAGGCGCACGCCGGGCCGGGAGAGCAGGGATGGAGGATTCACTTGTCGGGAGCGAGGGCAGGGGGGATCACGACACGGCGCAGCGGCAGGCCCGGCGGGGCCTGTTCGGGCCGCACGACACGGTCCGCGGGGATCGCGATCGGCTGCCCCGCGGCGTCGAGGACCTGGCGGTCGGGCGCGTACATCAGGACGGGCTCGATGTCCTGGCCGTCGTCGGTGGTCTGGAAGTGGCGGACGTAGCCGTCGGGCAGCACGTAGTCCGCGGGGACGGCGAGTCCCACGAGGTTGGGCCGCGTGTCGGGCGGGCTGAAGGCGCCGATGCCGGTGTGCACGCCGGCTGCATGCAGGCGGTCGAGCACGTCCTTCATCGTCGGCTGTTCACCGGGGTTGAGGTAGCTGCGCAGGTCGGGGGTGAGGTCGCCGTCGGCCTCGCGCGCGGGCGACACGGGCGATGGCACGGAGGGCATCGCGGCAGCCGCGGGTGCCGACGCCGCCGTCGCGACCTGCTCCGGCGGTGGCGCCGCTTCGGACGGGACCGGCGCACTGGACCGCGCCATGGGCACACCCGCGCCCGTCGACGACTCCTCCGGCAGCGTCAGCCAGTACAGCCCCCCGCCGGCGACGCACAGCGCCACCAGCAGGAGACCGAACGAGGGACGCAACGTCCCTCGTCCGTGCGCCGTGCCCATCCCGTTCATCGGCGCGCCGCGACGACTCAGGGCGCCGTCGGGTTGCCGACCGACATCGCCCAGCCGGTGCGCTCGTGGGCGTAGCGATCCCAGATCGGGCTCTTGCCGTTGGTGAACGACGTGTAGCGCGGCGCGGCCGACCCGGTGGCCGTGCCGGTCAGGCCCGTGGAGGCGCTGCCGCCGGTGAAGGTCGGGTGTGTGTCGTCCGACTGGATGTAGTCGTACGTCGTGCTGGCCGTGATCTGCTTCAGGTTGGCGTCCTTGATCGTCGAGCGCAGCGTCTTCGTGATGCGGGTGACGTAGGCGGATTCGCTTTCGCCCGGCACGTACTTGATGGCCTCGGAGTCGACCAGGCCGTCGCCGTTGGTGTCGTAGTCGGCGGCGTGGTACATCGCGAAGCTGTCGACGTACACGAAGCCCTTCTGGCGGGCGTAGTCGCCCATCAGCCAGTTCACGCGGGCGGCGTAGCCCAGCATCATCTCGGAGATGTTCACGCCCTTGCCGGTGCTGGCGTCCTTGCAGCTGCTGGTCTTGTTGTAGCGGTCGAGGCCGGGGTAGTGCAGGTTCGAGATGATCTTCACCTTCACGCCGGAGTACGCGTTGGCGTTGATGTAGTCCATCGCCTTCGCCACGTGGGTGCGGCAGCTTTCCGTGCCGGCTTCCAGCTTGGTGTAGCTGCAGGTGCCCGTCTGGCCGTCGAAGTCGGAGCGGTTCTGCAGGCCGTCGTTGCCGCACATCTCGAACGCGACCACGCGGGTCGCGCTGTTCTGCATGTAGGCGCGCTCGGCGACGATCTTGTTCTCGTAGATGTCCTTGGCGAGTGCCCCGGACTTCGTGCGGCGGATGCTCTCGATGTCGGCCTTCCACAGCGCCGACAGGTACTCGGCCTGCACCGTGGGGCCGGGGTACTTGGCCACGCTGGTGACGCCGGTGTTGAAGCCCGCGAAGATCGAGTCGCCATAGGCCACGACGCGGTACTTCGTGGTGGTGAGGGACCGGTTGACGGTCCAGGAGGCGTTCTGGGTGATGGTGCTGGCCGAGACATCGGCACCCAGGGCCAGCAAGGCCAGGGCGGGCAGCACCGCGCGCAACGCGGCACGGCGTCGGAAGGTCGTCATGGGAGTCTCCTGTGTCTTTGTCATGAGCCACGACGTCAGGACACCCGGCGATGGGCTTCCCGCGTGCAGGCGTCTGAAATGTAGACGACCGTGCGTTTTTCTTGCCATCGGGAGAATCCCGCGAGTCCGGAGCCGTCATGCAGCCCGTGTTTTCGGCGGGGTGTTGTAAAGAGTCTTCACGAATTCTTCCGGTTGGGGCTTGACGATTTCGTAAAGAGTCTTAACAATGGAGGCCATGGATTGCATGAGGCAGGCGCCTCGTGGTCCGCAAGAACAAGCACCCGAACGAACCGAAGGAACCACCGTGTACCGCCCTCTGCCCCTGACCAAGAACCAGCCGCTGCCCTCGGGCACCGCCGTGTTCGTTCGCGTCGGTGCGGCGTGCCGCAGCGGCCTTCGCCGCCATGAGGATCCGAAACATCCGGGAGAGGGAGCGGCCTAGTCGCAACCTCGTCACTCGCAAGAGGCCCGGACTCCGAAAGGATCCGGGCCTTTTCGTTTTTTCAACGCCTCGTTAGCTCAGTGGACAGAGCGTCTGGCTACGAACCAGAAGGTCACACGTTCGAATCGTGTACGAGGCTCCAGTTCACCAACGTCTCGCTCGTCCAGCGGTCCAGGACACCTGGCTTTCATCCAGGAAACAGGGGTTCGACTCCCCTGCGAGACACCACCGACCGTCGACCCCTTCCGAGCTGGTGGGGCGAACCGCCCACCTCGGAAAGGAGGAACCCGGAATGCACCACGACGTGCTCCAGCTCGACATCAACGGAACGCCCCAGGCCTGGATCTCGCCGCAGGAGGCCGCGCTGCACTACGCGACCCACGCGGTGGCGTGGTTCGATGGCGACGGGCCGCTGACGACGCTGCGCGGCGGCATCAACGTGGCCACCGGAAGGCAGTCGCTGATCGAGGTGCACCCGATCATCGCGTTGCGTGGCATGTCGAAGGTCAACCTGTTCGACATCGAGACCGCGTTCTGCCGCAACAAGCTGATGCGCCGCGACCGCCACTGCTGCGCGTACTGCGGCCTCGCGTTCCCCGATCGCGAGCTCACGGTGGACCACATCCTGCCGCAGAGCCGGGGTGGCAAGGACGGCTGGATGTCGTGTGTCGCGGCGTGCGCGGCGTGCAACTTCCGCAAGGCCGACCGCACGCCCGACGAGGCGGGCATGCCGCTGCTGTACCTGCCGTACGTGCCGTCGCGCTTCGAGGCGTTCCTGCTCGGCGGGCGCCGGATCCGTGCCGACGTGCACGAGTGGCTGGCCAGCCGCCTGCCGAAGGGCTCGCGGCTCAGCTGAGGCCCGCACGCCGAAGGAGCGCCCCGCAGGGGGCGCCCTTCTCCCGTTCGTGCGTGCCGCGTCGATGCCGTCTGACGCAGATCAACACGCGGCCCGGGGTAGCGTCACGGACCCGACAGGGAACCGGGCGGCCGCTTGATACGGTGGCCGTTGTCCCCACCCACCCCGCGAGGCACCCCATGGACTTCGACCTCTCCCCCAAGACCCGTGACCTTCAGCACCGGCTGCAGGCCTTCATGGACCGGCACGTGTCCCCGGCCGAGGCCACGTACCACGACGAGCTGGCGGCCAACACGCTCGCCGGACGGCGGTGGTCGCCGCTGAAGACGATCGAGGCGCTCAAGGAACAGGCGAAGGCCGAAGGCCTCTGGAACCTGTTCCTGCCGAACGACACGGCCGCGCTCGCGAAGAAGACCGGTGGCGGACTGACGAACCTCGAGTACGCCCCGCTCGCCGAGATCATGGGCCGGGTGCCCTGGGCGTCCGAGGTGTTCAACTGTTCGGCGCCGGACACCGGCAACATGGAGACGATCGCCCGCTACGGCACGGACGAACACCGCGAGCGCTGGCTGGTGCCGCTGCTCGCGGGCGAGATCCGCTCGGCGTTCGCGATGACGGAGCCCGACGTGGCCTCGAGCGACGCCACCAACATCGCCACGCGCATCGAGCGCGTGGGCGACGAGTACGTGATCAACGGGCACAAGTGGTGGATCTCCGGCGCGTCGGACCCGCGGTGCGCCGTGCTGGTCACGATGGGCAAGACCGACCCGCAGGCGCCGAAACACCTGCAGCAGAGCATGGTGCTCGTGCCGGCGAACACGCCGGGCGTGCGCATCGTGCGGCCGCTGACCGTGATGGGCTACGACGATGCGCCGCACGGCCACGCCGAGATCGTCTTCGAGGACGTGCGGGTGCCGGTGGGCAACGTGCTGCTCGGCGAGGGCCGCGGCTTCGAGATCGCCCAGGGCCGCCTGGGCCCCGGCCGCATCCACCACTGCATGCGCCTCATCGGCCTGGCCGAGCGCGCGCTCGAACTGATGTGCCGCCGCGCGTCGACCCGCGTCGCCTTCGGCAAGCCCCTGGGCGCGCAGACCGTGACGCAGGAGCGCATCGCGGAAGCCCGCTGCCGAATCGAGCAGGCGCGCCTGCTGACGCTGAAGGCCGCGTGGTTGATGGACACCGCGGGCAACAAGGTGGCGAAGTCCGAGATCGCGATGATCAAGGTGGTGGCGCCGACCATGGCGTGCCAGGTCATCGACTGGGCCATCCAGGCGCATGGCGGTGGCGGGATGTGCGACGACTTCCCGCTCGCGTTCTTCTACGTGCAGGCGCGCACGCTGCGTTTCGCCGACGGGCCGGACGAGGTGCACCGCAACGCCATCGCGAAGTGGGAGTTGGGCCGGTACGCCGCGGCACCCTCGAGCGACACGATGCCGGTCACCCGCTTCTGAAGAGGGCGCGTCAGGCCGACTCGCGCACCAGCAGCGTGTGCGGCAGCGTGCGGGCCACGGGCGCTTCGCCCGCCAGGCGCTGCAGCAGCATCTCGGTGGCCGCGGCGCCCAGTTCGCGCATCGGCTGGCCGATGGTCGTGAGGCCCGGCTCGAACACCTCGGACAGCGGAATGTTGTCGAAGCCCATGACCGCGACGTCGTGCGGCACGCGCCGGCCCGCGCGGCTGAAGGCCTTGACGGCGCCGATGGCGAGGGTGTCCGACACCGCGAACACCGCGGTGGGCGGTGACTGCAGCGAGAGCAGGGCCCCGGCCTCCTGGGCGCCCATCGCGAAGTCGGTGCCCGGTGCGATGCGCACCAGCGCCGGATCGACGGCGATGCCGGCGCGTTCCAGCGCGAGGGCATACCCCTCGTGGCGTTGGCGCGCCCAGCGGAACCGTTCGTCCGCGGCGATCAACGCGATGCGCCGGTGGCCGCGGTTCAGCAGGTACTGCACCGCGTCGATGGCCGCCTGCCGGTGGTCGATGCTCACGTACGGCATGCTGGCATCGGGCACGAACTCCGAACACGCGACCCACGGCACGCGCCGCAGTTCCTCCAGCACGGGTTCGCTTTCGTCGAGGTGGGCGAGGCTGATCACGCCGTCGGCGAGGCGGTCGTACACCGCGTCGAGGCCGGTGCGGTGCGGCTCGTCGTCGCCCGAAGTGTCGGCCAGCACGATCTTGTAGCCGCGCTGCCGGGCCACCGTTTCCACGCCCTGCACGATCTGGCCGTAGAACGGGTTGGCCACGTCCGGCACGAGCACGAGCAGCAGGTTGCTGCGGGCCCGCGCCAGGTTGCGCCCGAACGCATTGGCCCGGAAGCCCAGCGCGAGCACGGCCGCCTCGACCCGCTGGCGCGTCTCCTCGCCCACCGGCTTGCTGTTGTTCAGCACGCGCGAGACGGTGGCGATCGACACCCCCGCGTGTTCGGCCACGGCGTTGATCGACGGAAGTTTCTTGATGCTCACGTTCGGGTTGTCGGGAAAATATTTTCCCCCGAGCTTATCACCCGGACGGCCCGTTAATAACGGTGCAGTTCGCCGGAAGTTCATGTGGTGTTTACCCGGATTCGGGCAAAACGGGAAAGCGCTTACCCTTCGCTCCGTTCGATCCCGAGGGGTGCCGCCGGCCCGGTTCACGGTGCACCTCCGACCCTTCCCCGAACCGAGGAACGAAGACCATGCAGCGCCGCCTTTTCTCCCTTGTCCCCGTGCTCGCCCTCGTCGCCGGTCTGCACGTCCCGCAGCTGGCCAGCGCGCAGGACGTGACCATCGGCATGTCGTTCCCGTCCGCCACGCACGGCTGGATGGGCGCGATCATCAAGAACGCCCAGGACCAGGCGAAGGCCAGCGGCGTGCGCCACGTGATGACCACCGCGGCCGACCCGAACAAGCAGACCAACGACGTCGAGGACCTGATCGCCAAGAAGGTGGGCGCCGTGGTGATGCTGCCGATCGAGACCGATGCGATGACCCGCGCGGCCGCCAAGCTGAAGGCCGCGAACATCCCGCTGATCATCGTGGACCGCGAGGTCAAGACCGACGACTACGCCGCGCTGATCAAGGGCGACAACGTGGGCATCGGCGCCAATGCCGCGGCCTACATCGGCCAGGCGCTGGGCGGCAGCGGCAGCGTGGTCGAGATCATCGGCGTGCCGGCCAGCGTGACCGTGCAGCGTTCGCAGGGCTTCCGCGACGCCGTGGCCAAGTCCTACCCGGGCCTGAAGGTCATCGCGAGCCAGGCCGGTGACTTCCAGCGCGAGAAGTCGCTCAACGTGATGCAGAACGTGCTGCAGCAGCACCCGAAGATCGACGCTGTCTACACCCATGACGACGAGATGGCTCTCGGCGTGCTGCAGGCCATCCGCGAGGCCAAGCGCACCGACATCAAGGTGGTGACCGGCGCCGGCGGCAGCAAGGCGGTCTACAAGCTCATCGCCGACAAGGACCCGGTCATGAAGGCGACCTTCGTGTACTCGCCGCTGATGGTCAAGGATGCCGTGAAGGTGGCGGTGGATGTCGCGCGTGGCAAGCGGCCGGCCGAGAAGGTCATCACGATCCCCGCGACCGCGGTCACCGCCGGCAACGTGGCCTCGCTGTACGACGCCAAGGCCAACTACTGAGTCGTCACCGGCAAGCGCTTTCCTGATTGACCGGATGGACACCACCCCCACGCCGCGCCTCGACATGCGGGGCATCGCCGTCTCGTACGGCCCCGTGCAGGTGCTGCACGGGGTGGACCTGCGGCTGGCCCCGGCCGAGATCCACGCCCTGCTGGGCGAGAACGGCGCGGGCAAGTCGTCGTTGATGAACGTGCTGGGCGGCGTGGTCGCACCGGTGCGGGGCACCGTCGCCATCGACGGCACGGTGCACTCGCTGCGCACGCCCCGCGAGGCACAGCGCGCCGGGGTGGCGTTCATCCACCAGGAACTGAACCTGATCAACGACCTCGACGTCGCCGAGAACCTGTTCCTCGGCCGCGAGTTGCGCACCGCGGGCTTCCGGCAGGCCGGGCGGATGCGGCAGCGCGCCGCCGACGTGCTGGACCGCCTCGGCGTGCGGCTGAGGCCGGACACGCTCGTGGGCACGCTCGACGCCGCACACAAGCAGTTCGTCGAGATCGCCCGCGCGCTGCTGTTCGACGCCCGCGTCGTCATCCTCGACGAACCCACCACGGCCCTCGCGGAACACGAGGTGGCCCAGCTCTTCGCGTGCATGCGGCAGCTGAGGGACCAGGGGGTCGCGATGGTCTACATCTCGCACAAGCTGCGCGAGGTGACCCAGGTGTGCGACCGCTACACGGTGCTGCGCGACGGCCGTGTCGTGGCGAACGGCGCCGTCGCGGACACCGACGAACACCGCCTCGCCGACGCGATGGTGGGCGCCACCCTCGCGGCCCGCAGCGCGCCCGTGCCGCACGCGGTCGGCGAGCCGCTGCTGTCGGTCGAGGGCCTGCACGCGCCCGGCGTGCACGGCGTCGACTTCCGCGTCCGCGCGGGGGAGGTGGTCGGCCTGACGGGGCTGGCCGGCGATGGCCGCGCCAAACTGATCGACACGCTGTGCGGCAACGTGCCGCCGCACGCGGGGCACATCGGCATCGCGGGTCACACGCGGGCGCCGCGGTCTCCGCGCGCCGCGCTGCGCCAGGGCCTCGGCCTCGTGCCGCGCAACCGCAAGGAAAGCAGCATCCTCAAGGACCTCACGATCCAGCAGAACCAGTCGATCAGCGCGATGTCCGCGGTGTCGCGCTGGGGGGCGGTCGACGGGCGTGCCGAACGCGCGCGCGCCCAGGCCGCACGTGAGCAGCTGCGCATCAAGCTCCATCACCTCGACGATCCCATCACGAGCCTGTCGGGTGGCAACCAGCAGAAGGTGATCCTCGCCAAGTGGCTCGCGACCGGCGCGCCCGTGCTCGTGCTCGACAACCCCACGCAGGGCGTCGACGTGGGCGCGAAGGCCGAGATCTACCCGCTGATCCGCGACCTCGCCGCGCAGGGCAAGGCGGTGGTCGTGTCGAGCGCCGAGATCCCGGAACTGCAGCAGGTGTGCGACCGCGTGCTCGTGTTCTACCGCGGACGCATTGTCGCCGAACTCACCAACGCCCAGGTCGAGGAAGACGCCGTGATCCGTTGCGCCACGGGCGTCGGCCACGCGCCGAGTCCTGCCCTTTCCACCGAATCCCCATGACCGCACCTGCCACCCTCCCTCGGCCCGCCACCGCCCCCTGGCGGGAGTTCGGCGCCCGCCTCTGGACCGACTACAGCGCCGTGTTCGCCCTCGTGGCGGTGGTGGTGTTCGCCGCCGTCATGAGCCCGCAGTTCGCCACGCCGCAGAACCTGCTCAACATCGTCCGCCAGGTCAGCGTGGTCGGCATCGTGGCGCTCGGGATGACCCTCGTCATCATCGTGGGCGGCATCGACCTGTCGGTGGGGGCGGTGCTCGCGCTGTCCGGCGGCGCCGCGCTGTGGACCCTCGGCCTGACGGACCAGCCGTGGCTCGGTGTCGCCGCGGGCCTGGCCACCGGCCTGCTGGCCGGGGCCGTCAACGGGCTGCTCGTCACCTGGGGCCGGCTGCCGTCGTTCATCGCCACGCTCGGCATGCTGGCGGCCGCGCGCTCGCTGATCCTCTACATCGCCGACGGCGGCAGTGTCTCGAACGACAGCGCCGGATACGGCGACATCGCGAACTCGCAGTGGCTCGGGCTCGCGACGCCCATCTGGTTCTTCGGCCTCACCGCGCTGGTGCTGCACGCCGTGATGAAACACTCGGTGTTCGGCCGCTACGTCTACGCAGTGGGCAGCAACGAGCGCGCCTCGCGCCTGTCGGCGCTGCCGGTGGCGGGCGTCAAGTTCGCCGTCTACACGCTGTGCGGCGGGCTGGCCGCGCTGGGCGCGGTGCTCGAGTCGTCGCGCCTCAACTCGGTCTCGTCGGCCAACTCGGGCCTCGCCTACGAACTCGACGCCATCGCGGCCGTGATCATCGGCGGCACGCGCATGTCGGGCGGGCGCGGGAAGATCCTCGGCACCGTCATCGGCGTGCTGATCCTCGGCATCCTCAACAACGCACTGAACCTGATGAACGTCTCGCCGTACCTGCAAGGCATGGTCAAGGGCCTGATCATCGTGCTCGCGGTGCTGGTTCAGAAGAAGGACTGATCCCTTGACCATCGACAAACTCCGGGGCCCCGGCCTCTTCCTCGCCCAGTTCATCGACACGAAGCCGCCGTTCGACACGCTCGACGGCCTGGCCGGCTGGGCCGCCGGGCTCGGCTTCCGTGCCGTGCAGATCCCCACCAGCGCGCCGCACATCTTCGACCTGCCGCTCGCGGCCCGCAGCCAGGCGTACTGCGACGACGTCCAGGGGCGCCTCGCGGCCCATGGCCTCGTCATCAGCGAACTGTCCACCCACCTGCAGGGCCAGCTGCTCGCGGTGCACCCGGCCTACGACTCGCTGTTCGACGGCTTCGCCGACGCGGCCGTGCGCGGCCGACCGGCCGACCGCACCGTGTGGGCCGAGGAGCAACTCAAGTTCGCGGCCCAGGCCTCGCGCCGGCTGGGGCTCACGTCGCACGTCACCTTCTCGGGGGCGCTCGCATGGCCCTACCTGTACCCGTGGCCGGCGCGGCCCGCGGGTCTCGTCGAGACGGCGTTCGCCGAACTCGCGCGCCGCTGGCGCCCGGTGCTGGACGCGTTCGACGACGCGGGCACGAACGTCTGCTACGAACTGCACCCGGGCGAGGACCTCTTCGACGGCACGACGTTCGAGCGGTTCCTCGACGCGGTGGACCAGCACCCGCGCGCGCGCATCCTCTACGACCCGAGCCACATGCTGCTGCAGCAGATGGACTACCTCGGCTTCATCGACGTGTACCACGAGCGCATCGGCGCCTTCCACGTGAAGGACGCCGAGTTCCGCCCCAGCGCGCGGCAAGGCGTCTACGGCGGCTACGCGCCCTGGATCGACCGGGCCGGCCGCTTCCGCTCGCTGGGCGACGGGCAGATCGACTTCACGTCGATCTTCAGCAAGTTCACGCAGCACGGCATCGACTGCTGGGCCGTGCTCGAGTGGGAGTGCTGCCTCAAGCACCCGGAGGACGGCGCGCGCGAGGGCGCGGCCTTCATCCGCGACCACCTGATCCGCCGCACCGAACGGGCCTTCGACGATTTCGCCGAAGCGGGCACCGACGCGGCGCAGCTGCGCCGCTTGATGGGACTCACGGCATGAGCGCGGCGCCACGCCGGTTGCGCCTCGGCATGGTCGGCGGCGGGGAGGGGGCCTTCATCGGCAACGTGCACCGCATCGCCGCACGGCTCGATGACGAGTGGTCGCTGGTCGCGGGGGCGCTGTCGTCCGACGCCGCGCGGGCGCGCACGAGCGCGGCGGCGTTGCGCCTCGATCCCGAGCGTTCCTACACCGACTTCGCCGAGATGGCCCGCCGCGAAGCCGGGCGGGACGACGGCATCGATGCCGTCGCCATCGTGACCCCGAACCACCTGCACGCTCCGGTGGCACACGCGTTCCTCGACGCCGGCATCGACGTCATCTGCGACAAGCCCCTCGCGCTGACCCTCGACGAAGGCCGTTCGCTGGCGATCAAGGCGCGCGACACCGGGCGCTTCTTCGGCGTCACCTACAACTACAGCGGCTACCCGATGGTGCGGCGGGCGCGGGCCCTGGTGCGCGAAGGGCGGCTGGGGGCGCTGCGTGCGATCCAGGTCGAGTACGCGCAGGACTGGCTAAGCGAGGCCATCGAAGCGGCGGGCCACAAGCAGGCCGCATGGCGCACCGACCCGGCACTGTCGGGCCATGCCGGCTGCCTCGGGGACATCGGCACCCACGCCTACCACCTCGCGTGTTTCGTGACCGGACTCACCGCGCGGTCGGTCAGCGCGGAACTGAGCACCTTCGTCGAAGGGCGCCAGGTCGACGACCACGTCCAGGCGATGCTGCGCTTCGACCACGGCGTGCGCGGCACGCTGTGGGCGAGCCAGGTGGCCAGCGGCGCGGCCAACGGCCTGCGACTGCGCGTGCACGGCGATCGGGCCAGCCTCGAGTTCGACCAGCAGCGGCCCGACGAACTGCTGCTGCGCGACCAGGGCGGCGACGAGACCCGCCTCCGGCGCGGCCGCACGCCGGCGGGACCCACCGAACATTTGCGGCTGCCCGGTGGTCATCCGGAAGGATTCATCGAGGCGTTCGCGCAGCTGTACCGCGATGCGGCGCAGGTCATCCGCGCGCGCCGGTCCGGCGACGCGACGCCCGCGGTCGCCGCCGATCTCAGCACGGTGGACGACGGTGTTCGCGGGCTGGCATTCGTCGCCGCAACGCTGCGCAGTTCCGCCGCGTCGGGGCGGTGGACCCCGATCGAGGCGGACGCCTGAGGCGTCAGGGCAGGCGCTTCTCGCCCTCGGGCGTCATCACCCACCGCGTGGTGGTTTCCTTGATGACGCCGCCGCCCTGGACGGAGCCCTTCACCGTGGTGTTGCTGTCGTTCCTCACGCGGGACTGGCAGTCCGCGCGGTCGGCCTCCGGCAACGCCTTGCAGCGGGCCAGCGCATTCGCCTCGAGCTGCGAACTGCTGGTCAGGCCACCCCGGCGCGACTCGTTCAGCGCGGCGCCGGCTTCTTGCAGGCACGTGGCCTTGTCCTGGCCGGTGTTGCCGCTTTCGCAGTTGGCGCGCTCCTGCTGGTAGCGGGCCTTCGCATCGGCGGGCGGGGTGGGGGATGCGGCGACGGCGCCGAAACACATCGCGGCCGCGGCGAGGGCGAGGAGGGGGTTGCGAGCGGACATGGTGAAGTCTCCTGTCGTTCGGTCGGACATGCGACAACACTAGCCCGGCAGCCGTCCGATCCCCATCGGAGCCGCCCGCGACACCGCGTAGGACATCGCCCGGGCGCTTCGGGTGCTAGAGTCCGCCTTCCCCGCAGTCCACCCCGCCGAACGTGACCTCGCCGACGTCCTCGCTGCCCAAAGCCACCGCCTGGATGGCCGGCTGGCTGTCGCTGATGCTGGTGGTGGCCGTCGCGGGCCGCGAGGCCACGCGCGAGCTGCAGGTGTTCGAGCTGATGCTGCTGCGGTCCGTGATCGGGCTGTTCCTGCTCTACCCGCTCGTGCGCGCGAATGGCGGGTTTGTCTCGATCCGAACCACGCGGCTTCGGGAGCACGGGCTCCGCAACGCCGTGCACTACAGCGCGCAGTTCGGCTGGTTCTTCGCGCTCACGCTCATCCCCATGGCCCACGTCGTGGCCATCGAGTTCACGATGCCGCTCTGGACGGCGCTGCTCGCCGCGGCTTTCCTCGGCGAACGGTTCACCGCCTGGAAGGGCCTGGCCGTCGCGCTGGGACTCGTGGGGGTCCTGATGATCGTGCGGCCGAACGCGGGCGGCATCAGCACCGGCGAGGCCATCGCGTTCGCCGCGGCCATCGGTTTCGCGGTGTCGGTGACCATGACCAAGTCGCTGACCCGCACCGAGTCGCCCGTGACCATCATCTTCTGGATGCTGGTGCTGCAGTCGGTGCTCGGTCTCGTGCCGGCGCTGTCGGTGTGGCAGTGGCCTTCCGCGGCGGTGTGGCCGTGGGTGCTGCTCGTCGCGTTCGGCGGCACGTTCTCGCACTACTGCATGGCCCGCGCGCTGCGCCATGCCGACGCCACCGTGGTGGTGCCCATGGACTTCCTGCGCGTGCCGCTCACCGCCGCGGCGGGCTGGTGGTTCTACAGCGAACGCTTCGACCTGCTGACCGCCCTCGGCGCCGGCCTGATCCTCGCGGGCAACCTCGTCAACCTGATGCGCCAGCGCGCCACACGGACCTCGCCATGACCACTCCCACGCTCACCTGGCGCCGCCAGTCGTTCGGCGAACTGGAGACCGCCACGCTTTACGCCATCCTGCACCTTCGCGCGGAGGTCTTCGTGATGGAGCAGCAGTGCATCTACCAGGACGTCGACGGCAAGGACCCGCGGGCCCACCACGTGTCGGCGTGGGACGGCGAGCACCTCGTGGCGTATGCCCGCGTGCTGCCGCCGGGCGTGTCGTTCGACGAGGCGAGCATCGGCCGGGTGGTGACCTCGCCGCGGTACCGCACGATCGGGGCCGGGCGCGAGCTGGTGGCCCGCAGCATCGAGGCCTGCGAGCAGGTGTTCGGCGCCCAGCCGATCCGCATCGGCGCGCAGAGCCACCTGCAGCGCTTCTACGGGAGCTTCCGGTTCGTGCCGTGTTCGGACGAGTATGTCGAGGATGGCATTCCGCACATCGACATGTTGAGGCGGTGAGCGTCGCCGTCGCACGGCGGTGGTGGCGCTTCGTCGATTAGTACCGGCCCGAGCCTCGCGCCGACGCTGCCGACGGTGCGAAGGGGGGCGCCGCGTGATCAAATCCGCGGGTCATCGTCGCCCGCTGGGGTCCGCGGGTCTGCCGTTTTCAGGGCCCTCCATGCTGCCGCTTCGCTTCCCCGCCTTGCTCCCGCTGGCGCTGTCCGCCTGCCTCGCGCCGGCCTGGGGCGGTGACGCGCCGCCCGCCGCCCCCTCGCGTCCCGCCCAGTTTATCCTGGCCGGAGACGTCGACCGTTCCGGCCCCGTCACGCTCTCGCAACTGCGGACCCTGCCCGCGACCCGCCAGGCCGCGGGCGGCACCCACGCCCAGGTCGGCGCGAGCCTCTGGGCCGTGCTGGACCGTGCCGGCCTCCAGATCGACCCCAGCCGCCGCAACGACCTGCTGAACCGCTACGTGCTCGTCACCGGCTCGGACGGCCGCAAGGTGGTGTTTTCGCTCGGTGAACTCAGCCCCCACTTCGGCAACCGGCAAGGGCTCGTGGCTTATGCCGACGCGGTGGATGGCGTGCTCTCGCCGCTGCCCGACAAGGGGCTGCTCCAGATCCTCGCGACCGGCGACGTCCAGGCTGGACGGCACATCGCGTGGCCGGCACGGGTCGACGTCCGCAGCTCGGCCTCCACGGTACCGGAGCAGGGCGACGTGGTCTCGAACGCCGTGCGGGTGAGCGGTGCGGTGCGCCGACCGGGCACCTTCGACCTCGCCGCGCTGAAGGCGCTGCCCGCCGTCACGCGCACGGTGGGCGCCGACACCTACGTGGGCGTCAGCCTGTGGCACCTGCTGAACACCACGCTGGGCCTGGCCGCCGGCCAGCCGCTCGGCATGTACGTCGTGGCCAGCGGCAGCGACGGGCAGAAGGCCGTGGTGTCGATCGGCGAGATCGACCCGGCCGCGGGCAACCAGCCCGTGCTGGTCGCGTACCAGGTCAACGGCGTGCCGATCGACGTCGACGGCTTCGCACGGCTCGTGGTGCCGAACGACGCGCGCAAGAGCCGGCACGTGTCGAGCCTGATGGCGCTCGAAGTCTTCGTGGCGCGGCCCTAGGCCGGTTCAGGCGCCGCCTCCGCATATTCCACCGACACCTCGACCACCGGCCGCGCCGGCCTGTGTTCGTCGAACACATCCTGCAGCGACCGCCGCGAGCAATTGCTCCAGTCCTTCGGGAAGGTGCCGAACAGCGTGTCGAACGCACCTGTCGCCGTGAGGCGCGTGGGCCGCGTGAAGGTGATGACCCCGGCGTCGTCGTCGAAGGTCGCGTCGCCCGCGTCCACCAGGGCCTGCACCTTCTCGAGGGTCTCGGGGAACTTGCTCACGCCGAGGCGGCTGTCGGCGTAGACCTCGATGGTCTTCGACACCGCCGACAGCACCCGCGCGCCGGCCTTGTCGAGCTTGCCGAAGCGGGCGCCTCGCGACAGCGTGAAGAGCGCCTCCCGGTTGAACTGGAACACGTCGATGCCTGCGAATTCCAGGACCGTGCGGATCGGGGCGAGGAACGCCTCCACCAGCTCGTCCGGTTCGGACGCGTCGGCCATCGTGCGGTTGGCCACTTCGTAGCGGCTCGCCTCGCGGGCCCATTCGATGAAGGTGGACTCGACGGCCTGCGCGCGCGCCGTGGTCATCCACGGACCTGCCGACGTGAAGACCAGCGCGACGGACCAGAAGGGCTTGTCCTTGTCCTGCAGGTCGCCGGCCCGCGCCGGCATGCCCACGTGCCCGACGCTCAGGTAGCGCTGCGCGGCCGTGGTCCTCGCATAGTCGTCGGCGAAGAGCACGACCACGCAGGCCTTGCCCAGTTTCTCCACGCCGGCCTTGCGCCACTTCAGGTAACTCTCGCGGCTCATGCGGAGGACCTGTCCGTCCCACCCCGCCGCCGACATCTCTCTCACGCCGTCGAGGCCCGTCGCCTCGATCCGAACAAATCTCGTCATCGCGGAATTATCGCGTGGCTGCTCGCCGGGTGAGGGACCGACAGGCCCGGAGGGAACGCCACTTGCCAGTCCCCGGCATCGTCAACATCCGCCGTGGAGTGCCCGATGCCCGTGAAGACCGAAGGAACGAAGAGCCCAGCCGCCCGGAGCTCGGCGCGCCCCGGTCCCACGAAGACGCTCGTCTGGTTCCAGGGCGGCGGGCCGCTCGGCAGCTTCGGGTGCGGCGCCTGGCGAAGCCTGTCTCGCTGGCTCACGGACCGCGGCGACCCGCTGGTGGCGGTGGGCGGTGGATCGATCGGCGCGCTCAACGCCGCCGTCATCGTGACCCGCCTCGGCGAACACGACTGCGGCACCCATGCGCTCGAACACCTCTGGCGACACGAGATCGCCACCCCGTCGTGGCCGTTCGCTGGATGGGCATGGGGCGACTCGGCCTCGGCGCAACGGTTGCGCGGCTGGAATGGCCTCCTCACCGGCATGCTGGTGGGCAACGGGCTCTACCGCCCGAGGTGGTCCGGCTGGACGCCGTGGGGCGAGGCCCACCGGTGGGGACAACCTGTGTTCAACCGGGACCGGATGAGGGCCCTGCTGGCGCGCCACGTCGCGCCGTACCGCAGCCCGTCGCGTTCGGACGTGCTGCTGGCCGTGTCGACCAGCGATGTGCAGGAAGGCGTGCTGCACCTCCACGACAGCGACCGGGCCGAGGTGGGGCCGGACCATCTGCTCGCGAGCTCCGCGTTGCCGGCCCTGTTCGAGCCGGTGGCGCTCGGATCGTCGTGGCACTGGGACGGGGACGTCGTGCGCGACTCCCCGCTCCCGGCCTTCATCGCCGCGGTGCGCCGCAGCGGACGGGCCGCACCGGGCGAACGCGTGCGGCTCGTCACCGTCGAGCTGCTGCCGCGGCCCGCCGCGCAGCTGCCGGGCAGCGGTCCCGAGGTGCTGTACCGGGCGATGTCACTCATGCAGGCCGGACGCCTCGCGGAGGTCTTCGACGCCGCCGTGGAGCACGTTCGCATCGTGCGTCCGTCAGGCGACCACGACGCGTTGTCCGGCCTGCTGGATCACTCGCCGGAGCGGGTGGACGAACTCATCAGGGAGGGCGAACTCGTCGCCGCGTCCGCGGTGGTGCCCCGCTAGCGGACCACCCGGCGTGTGCGGAACGTGACCGACCAGCGCTCGGTTTCGGTGGGGTCAACCCGGTGCTGCCAGCCCCAGCGGGCTTCACCGCGCATCAGGTAGACCGAGCGCGGGGCGAGGTCGGCGTGCCACGTGTGAGCGCGCACGGTCGGCGGGTAGCGACGGAACGTCATTCGCGCAGTGCCAGCGAGCGAGACGCCCGCGACGCATTCGAAGTCCGGGACGTCCCGGTGCCAGCCGAGTGGCGTTCCCGGCCGGTACCGCGCCACCAGCGCATGGGCGAAGTCCCGGGCCGGCACGCCGGCCCAGGTGGCAACCCGTTCGCGCAGCGGGTGGAGCGACTCTGGCACCGGCTCGCCCGGCACGAGCCGGTTCGTCGTGTAGTCGAACGAACCGCCGAACGACAGCACCTCGCGGCGCGCCGTGTGGCCCTTGTAGGTCGCGGGGGCCAGCGGCCAGCCAGCGAAGGAGGCCAGCAAGGCCGCCTCCTCCGCGATGGCGAGGAAGCCTTCCTGGTACTGCCAGCCCGGCGGGGCCACATCGCCGAACAGGTCGTGTTGCGCGCTCATGGGCGAGAGATGGGGATGGGGCGAGGTTCCCGCAAGCCCTTGGCCGCCCGAGGCTCCGCGAGGTGCGGGACCGTCCTTCAGGCCGCCTGGAGAACGGCGGAGGGATGGCAACGGCGGTCCGCCGGTTCGATGCGCATCAGCTGGCGGTACTTCGTCACGGTGCGCCGGCACAGGACGATGCCCTGGCGGTTGAGCTGGCGGGCGATCTCCGCGTCCGTCAGCGGCTCGGCCGGGCTCTCGCCCCGGATCATCTCGAGCACCAGCTCGCGCGCCGCCTTGCCGGAGAATTCGCCCCCGCTCGCCGACGTCATGGCGCGGGAGAAGAAGTGCTTCAACTCGAAGACGCCATGGAGTGTGGCCAGGTACTTGTTGTTGGTGACGCGGGAGACGGTGGACTCGTGGACACCGACCTCCTGGGCCACGTCCCGGAGCGACATCGGCTTGATCGCCATCTCACCCAGCTCGAAGAACCCGACCTGACGGCGCACGATGGACCGGGCGACATCGAGGATGGTGTTGAACCGCTGCTGCACGCAACGCACCGCCCAGCGCGCATCGCGCAGGTGGCCTGCCATGGCGGTGTCGTTCGCCGCGCGGTGGCGGTCGAACAGGTCGGCGTACACCTCGTTGAACCGCACCTTGGGCATCACGGCCGGGTTGAGCGACGTGACCCAGCGGCCGCGCACCTTCCGCACCACGACATCCGGAGTGATGTACTGCACGGGGTCTTCACCCAGTTGCGCGCCGGGGCGCGGGGACATGCGGCGGATGCGGGCGCACGCGCGGGCCACGTCCTCCGCCGGCCGGCCCATCGACCTGGCGAGCGCCGTGACGTCGCGCGAGCCGGCGAGGGCGTCGAGGTGAAGTTCGACGACTTCCTTCACCAGCAGGCGCAACGCGGGATCCTCCACCTCGCGGGATTGCAGCAGCAAGCACTCCTGCAGCGAGCGCGCGGCCACGCCGGCGGGTTCGAGGGACTGGACGCGGCGCAGCGCGATGCGCATCTCGGTCCAGTCGGCCATGGGGTACACACCGGCGCAGGGGGCGATCTCGTCCAGCGGGCAGCGCAGCCGGCCGTCGTCATCGAGCGAGTCGACCACGGCGCGAGCCAGGGCGAGGTCGCGGGGGTCGAGCGGCAGCACGCCCAGCTGGGCGTGCAGGTGGCCTGCGAGCGAGACCCGGGAGGGAATCAGGCTCATCGTGTCGATGTCGCTCGCTTCGCCGCCCGATCGGACGCCGCTGCCACCCCCGCTGCGCAGGTCCAGCCAGGGCTCGCGGTCGGCATCGTCCGCGGCCGACTCGGGCACTTCCAGGAACGGATTGACATCGAGCATTCCGTGGATCTCCTGCATGAACTCGAGCGAGGAGAGCTGCAGCAGGCGCACCTGTTGCTGAAGGCGCGGGGCCATGGCTTGCCCCTGCTGCTGGACAAGGCGAGTCTGGAGCGAGGTCATGGTGTGTGCCTGAAGAAGCCGATCTGGAAGGAGGAGCTTGGGGCAACGGATGTTCCGTCGAAACACCGCATCACGCCGCCATGGCGTAGGACAGCGCCGCGTCGCCGAACGGGCATGCCTCAGCCGGTCGACGACGCATAATCGTTCACCGGCCCCGCCCCCGACCCGAGACAAGGCATGACCCAGGAATTCGCAAAGCCAGACCACGTCGAGGAAGTGCTCGCCGCCGACCTCGACAACGGGGTGCCTTCCCGCGGCTACCAGATGCTGCCGGTGGTGGGCCTCGGTGGCTCCGCGGGCGGCGTCCCCGCGTTGATCGCGTTCCTGAACGCTGTTCCCCCCGACGCCGGATTCGCTTTCGTCGTGGTGCTGCACCTATCGCCCGAGCACGACAGCAACCTCGCGGCCGTGCTGCAACGAGCCACCTCGATGCCGGTCACCCAGGTGACCGAGACCGAAAGGATGGCGCCGAACCGGGTGTATGTCGTTCCCCCGCGCAAGGCGTTGCACACCCTCGACGGGTTCCTGCGACTGGTGGACCTTCCCGCGTCTCGGAACCGACATGTAGCGGTCGACCACTTCTTCCGGACCCTGGCCGACAGCCACGGCCCGCACGCGTCGGCCGTGGTGCTGTCCGGGGCAGACGGGGACGGCGCCATCGGCATCAAGCGCATCAAGGAACGTGGCGGTCTCACCATCGCGCAGGATCCGTCGGAAGCAACGTTCCAGGGCATGCCTCGCTCCGCCATCTCCACGGGCATGGTGGACTGGGTGTTGCCGGTGGCCGACATGCCGGCACGGCTGCTGGAGTACCACCGGCAGGAGCGCCGGCTGCGCTTGCCGCCCGAGGAGGGCCCGCGTCTCCCACCGTCCCCGACCCAGGCCGCGGCCGACGAGACACAGCTGCGCGACGTGCTCACGTTCCTCCGCACCCGCACCGGCCGCGACTTCTCGTACTACAAGCGCGCCACCATCTTGCGCCGCATCGGCCGGCGCATGCAGGTCAACGGCATCGACGACCTGGCCGGCTACTTGAACTGCCTTCGCACCCGCCCGGGTGAGGCCGGGGCGCTGCTGCAGGACCTGCTGATCAGCGTGACCAACTTCTTCCGCGACGGGGCCTGCTTCGAGGCCCTCGAGGCGCGCATTCCCGACTTGTTCCGGGACAAAGGGCACGGCGACACGGTGCGGGTCTGGGTGGCGGCCTGCGCCACCGGCGAGGAGGCGTACTCCGTGGCCATGCTGCTGCACGAACATGCGCGGACGCTCGACGCGCCGCCAGTGATCCAGGTGTTCGCCACCGACCTCGACGAGGACGCCATCCATGTCGCGCGGGAAGCCGTGTATCCCGCGGCCATCGAGGCGGACGTGTCGGACGAGCGGTTGCGGCGCTTCTTCCTGAAGGAGCACCGCGGCTACCGGGTGCGCCGCGAGGTGCGCGAGATGGTGCTGTTCGCCGTGCACGACCTCCTGAAAGACTCGCCATTCTCGCGCCTGGACCTGGTCACCTGCCGAAATTTGTTGATCTACCTGAACCGGGAGGCCCAAACGCGTGCGTTCGAGGTGTTCCACTTCGCCCTTCGCGCCGGCGGGCTGATGTTCCTGGGTTCGTCTGAATCGGTGGAAGACGGAAGTTCGTTCTTTTCGGTCGTCGACAAGCAGCACCGGCTCTACCTCCAGCGCCCCGCGCCCCGTGCCTCGCTGGCCGTGCCCTTGGCGCCGACGTCATATGGCAGATCCGTCGAAGCCACTTCGCCCGGGGAAGGAGGCGGCGTCTCCTTCGGCGGGCGCCATGTGGAGGCGCCCTCGGGCCCGGTGCGTGTCGCCAGCAGGTTTCCCGACGGACGTGGCGTTTCCTGGGGCGAAGTGCACCTTCGACTGCTGGACCACCTCGCCCCGCCTTCGGTGCTTGTGGATGCGCAGTACGACATCCTCCACCTGTCGCCCGCCGCATCCCGCTTTCTTCAGTTCAGCGGCGGCGAACCCAGTCGCAACCTCCTGCGATCGGTTCATCCGGCACTGCGCATCGACCTGCGGGCCGTGCTGTACCAGGCGGCGCAGTCGAACGAGGCCACCCAGGGGCCCGGCATCGCGGTCGATCTGCCGGACGGGAACTTGACGGTGACCATGCGGGTCGTGCCGGCACGCGACATCGCTCCGGACCTGCTGCTCGTCGTCTTCGAGTCGGGGCGGGCTGATGTGGCCAGTGTGGGGACAGGCGAAGCAAGGGCGCCCGATCCGGTGGCCCGCCAGCTCGACCGCGAGATCGAGCGGCTGAAGTCGCACCTGCGCGACACGGTCGAGCAGTACGAAGCCTCCACCGAGGAACTGAAGGCCAGCAATGAGGAGTTGCAGGCCATGAACGAGGAACTCCGCTCGGCCACGGAGGAGCTGGAAACGAGCCGGGAGGAATTGCAGTCGATCAACGAGGAACTGACCACGGTCAACCACGAGCTCAAGAGCAAGGTCGACGAGTTGGGGCATGCCAACAGCGACATGCACAACCTCATGGACGCCACGGCGATCGCCACGGTGTTCCTCGACCGAGAACTGCGCATCACCCGCTTCACCCCATCGGCCGTCGCGCTGTTCAACCTGATCGCCAGCGACATCGGCCGCCCCCTCACGGATCTCACCAGCCAGCTGCGCTACGCCACCCTCGCTGACGACGCGCAGCGCGTGCTCGACACGCTGATGTCGATGGAGCGAGAGGTGGGCGAACACGGCAACCGCTGGTACCTCGCGCGGCTGCGCCCTTACCGCACCATCGACGACCGCATCGCCGGCGTGGTGCTGACCTTCGTCGACATCACCGAGCGCAAGCGCGCCCTGGAGGCACAGCTCGACGCCGAGGCGAAGTTCCGTGCCATCGTGAGCCAAGCGTCGGTGGGGGTGCTGCAGGTTGATCCGGACAACCGCATCACCTTCGCGAACCAGCGCATGCGCAGCTTGCTCGGATACCGCGAGAACGAGATGGTCGGCATGCACCTCGACGCACTGATTCACGAGGACGACCGTGCCGCGTACGGCGCGAGTGTCGCCCGCATGAAGCTCGACCGCGAACCGTTCGAGATCGAGAAACGTCTGCTCCGCCGCGAAGGCTCCGAGGTCTGGGTGCACAACAGCGTCGCGGCGCTGCCCGGCGTCCAGGGAGACGTCGACGCCACCATCGCCGTTTGTGTCGACATCACCGAGCGCAAGCTTGCGGAAGCCGCGCTGCGCAGCAGCGAGGAGCATCTGCGCATGGTGATCGAGAATGCGCGTGAGTACGCGATCTTCACCACCGACATCGACCGTCGCATCACCTCGTGGAACTCGGGCGCCGAGCGCATCCTGGGCTACGCAGAGCAGGAGGCCTTGGGTCGGTCGGCGGACATGATCTTCACCATCGAAGACCAGAGGGCGCGCGTGCCGGAGGCGGAGGCTCGCCAGGCACTGGCCGACGGTCGCGCGGGCGACGACCGCTTCCATGTGCGCAAGGACGGCAGCCTGCTCTGGGCGAGCGGCGTGATGATGTCGATGCAGGACGGATCGGGGCGAATCGTCGGCCTCGTCAAGATCCTTCGCGACCAAACCGACGCCCGGCGCACGCAGCAGGCACTCGAGCGCAGCCAGTCAGAACTGCTCGACGCATTGGGAGAGAACGAGGCCGCGCGCACCGCGCTGGAGTCCGCGAACGTCGCGAAGGACCGCTTCCTCGCCGTGCTGTCGCACGAGCTCCGAACGCCGCTCACGCCCGTGATGATGACGTTGCGCACCCTCGGCCTGCGCAAGGACCTGCCCGACGATGTCCACCGATCGCTGGACGTCATGCGCCGCAACATCCGCGCCGAGGCGCACCTCATCGACGACCTGCTGGATCTGACCCGCATATCCCGAGGGACGCTCGAGTTCGTCCGTGAGCCGGTGGACCTGCACCAGATCGTGCGCGCTGCCGCCGACGTCTGCGAAGCCGATTTCCAGGCCAAGCAGCAGATGGTCACATTGGCGCTGGACGCCCCTGAGACTGACACCGTCGGCGACGCGAACCGGCTGCAACAAATCGTCTGGAACCTCCTCAAGAACGCCTCGAAATTCACCCCCGACCGTGGCAACATCCGGGTGAGCACCCGCGGGCGCGACGGCAAGTGGTTCATGGAGGTGAGCGACAACGGCATGGGCATCGACGGCGACGCCTTGCCGCGCATCTTCGACGCGTTCGTCCAGGGAGGCGAGTGGGTGTCGCGGGAGTACGGCGGGCTGGGACTCGGCCTGTCCATCTCGAAGTCCACCGCAGAGGCCCATGGCGGCCGGCTCCAGGCCGACAGCCGCGGCCGCGGCCAGGGCGCCACGTTCACGCTGGAGTTGCCACTGATCGGAGGTTAGGGGAGCATGCAGGACACGGCGCCAGGGGAGTCATCGCCACCGTTGCGGGTGTTCGTCGTGGAGAACCATGCCGACACCCTGGAGGCGCTCACGATGCTGATCGGCCAGCTGGGACACCAGGTGACCGGCGCCTCGACCCTGTCGGGGGCGCTCGACGCACTCGCGGCCGAGGAGCCCGACGTCATCGTCTCCGACATCGGCCTTCCCGACGGCAGCGGCTGGGACCTGTTGAGGCAGCTGCCGCACGTGCCCTACGCCATCGCGATGAGCGGCTACGGAATGAGTGCCGACCGCGATCGCAGCCTCGCGGCCGGCTACCGCCATCACCTCGTCAAGCCGATGGACCTCGAGGCGCTGGAGGCGCTGCTGGCCGAGGCCGCCCGCGAACGGGCGGCGTCCACCTCGTCGAACTGAGGCGCGCGGTCTCCGGCCAGCAGCGCCGGGTGCACCACGTGTCGCACCCAGCGGCCGTCCGGTGCCTGCGCCAGCACCCATACCTCGTCGTAGCAGCGGCTGGCCCAGCGCAGCGCCCTGTCGCCGCCGACCAGCGTGTGGACGAAGCGAGGGAGGTCGTCGTGGCGCCAGCACACGAGCACCGGGCCTTCGAGGGCCAGCGCGTCGGTCAGCAGGGCCTCCTCGTCCCGGCCCGACCGGAAGGCCGACTGCACCGGCAGGCCCAGGGCTTCGGCGAGGGGCCCCACGGTGAGTGTGGGGCGGTGGCTGCGCGGCCGGTCGGACGCGGCGTAGATCGCCACCGGGGTGCCGAGCCTCGCGTCGCGGCGCGGCGAGTCGTGCGGGGTGAACAGGGGCACCAGGGCGCCCGCGCGCTGCCAGCCCCGCACCGACAGGCCGGTCGTGCGGGCGCGCCCGTCCGCGCCCACGTTGAACGCGCCCGAGCCGGGCGCCACCTTCTCGGCGTGGCGGATCAGGATGAGCGTGGTGCTCACTGGCGTTGCGCGGCCGGAGGGGCGTCGACCGGTCCCGCCGTGGCGGTCACCTCCGCGAGCAGCGCCTGCACGTGTCGCAGGTGGTCCTGCACCGTCGCAACGTCTCCTTCGCGAAGGACTGGAGGCCGGCGTCCTGGCCGTTCGAGATCACCCAGTGCAGCAGGATCACCGCCTTCTGGTGGTCGACCAGCTGAGCCTGGAGATAGGCAGCGTCGAAGGCGGCCCCGTTCAAGCCTTCCAGCCGGGCCTGTGCGGCTTTCTGGTCCGGGTCGGGCTCGGCGGGCACCGGCAGGTTCAGCGGCTTCGCGACGGACTCCAACTTGCGGGCCGCACCGCCGTGGTCGTCGACCATGCGCCGGGCGAAGGACTTGACCCCGGCGTGGCGGGCCCGGCCATCGGCCAGGCGCCCGGCCGCCACCTCGCCGGCGTTGCCCATGCCGAGCAGCTTGACGAAGAGGCGGTCCTGCACGTTGGCGTGGCCGGGGGCGGGGACGCCCGGACGGGACTCGGGCGTGTCGGGCATCAGGCCGGCCGGGTTGCCGAACTGCGCGAAGGCGGGCGAGGCGGACAGCAGCACCGCCGCGGTGGTGATCGTGAAGGCTTTCATCGTGTTCACTCCTCGTTCACAGCGTCAGCAGGTAGGCCGTCAGCGCTTCCTTCTCCTGGGTGGTGAGCTTGAGCCCCAGCACCAGGTTGAAGTACTCGACGGTGTCGGCGAGCGTCGGCAGGCGGCCGTCGTGCAGGTACGGCGGCGAATCCTTAATGCCGCGCAGCGTGAAGGTCTTGATCGGGCCGTCGGGCTGCATCACGAGGTCGTTGCGGACCTCCCCCGTGCGGTAGAAGCGCTCGAGCTGCAGGTCGTGCATGTTGTGGTCGAGGAAGGACGTCTGCGGCACGTGGCACTGCGCGCACTGGCCTTTGCCGAGGAACACCTTCTCGCCGGCGAGCTCCTGCGCGGTGGCCTTCGACGGGATCAGCCGGCCGCGCCAGTCGAGCTTCGGCGCGGGCGGGAAATTGATGATGTTCTGCATCTGGGCCATCATCGCCACCTGGTTCGTGCGGTCGGGCAGGTTCGGCCCCTTGCGGGTGGCGCTCACGTGGTCGCCGTTGAAGTACGCGGTGCGCTGTTCGAACTCGCTGAAATCCTCGATCGATCGCAGCGACCGCTTGGAGCCGTGGATCTGCTGGTTGAACATGCCGCGCAGGCTCGTGGAATCGAGCCGGAAGCGGGCGGCCTGGGGCCGCACGTCGGGCGTCAGGTGGAACGCGCCGTTGCTGTGGAAGTTGGTGTGGCAGTCGAGGCAGGCCACGCCCAGGCTCTGCTGCGCCACCTTGCGGTCCTCGGTCTGATTGAACTCCTCCTGCGGGAACGGCGTCAGCAGCAGGCGCAGGCCTTCCATCTGTACCGGCGTGATCAGCCCGTTCATGATCTCGTAGTAGTTGCGGATGCTCAGCACCTGGCCGCGCGACACGTCGCCCAGCTCCGGCTTGGTGGTGAGGAAGATGGGGGCCGGGAACTCGGGCGTCAGGTGGTCGGGCAGGTCGAAGTCCACGTCGAAGCGGCGAAGGTCGCGCTGCTCCAGCTGGGCGATGGTGTCGATCTGGTTCTGCGGGAACACCTGCCCGCCGGTGGCCTGCTTCACGTGCGGCAACGGCTTGAAGCCCTCGGGCAGCAGGTTGCGCTCGCGGATCTCCTCGGGCGTCATGGCGGCGAGCTTGTCCCACGTCGTGCCGGCGGGCAGCTTCACGCGCACGCCGCCCTGCACGGCGCGGCGGCCGCCCGACATCATCACACCTGGGATCGGGCGGTTCGACAGGTCGTAGCGTGCGGCGAGCAGATCGGCCTGTCGCTTCTGCACGGCGGGCTTGGCGGCCTCGTCGAGGCGCTTGACCTCGGAGAACGGCTTGGTCGGGAGGGGGCGGTAGGTGGCGTCGGCGGGCAGCGGGTCGGCGTTCGCGACCATCGCGGCGGCGCAGGCCAGCACGGCCAGGGTGGCGGGCAATCGGTTCACGGCGGTGGCTCCTGTCGATGGATGGGGTCGAGGGCTTCGGGCAAGCGGTGTTCCGCTTGGGACCGTGGTTTGCCCTGAGTGCGCCGACTCCCTCACCTCCTTTCTCCCGATGCCTCCCCTGTCTCTCGTCCGCCCCAGCGACCTCGACGTCTACCTCATGGCCGAGGGCACCCACCGCCGCCTTCACGACTTCATGGGCTGCCACCTCGACGCCGACGGTGCCCGCTTCTGCGTCTGGGCGCCGAACGCGACTGCGGTCTCCGTCCTCGGCGACTGGAATGGCTGGCACCGCGAGGCGGACCCGCTGCGGCCGCTCGAGGGGTCGTGCGGCCTGTGGAGCGGCCACGTGCGGGGCGTGGCCGCCGGGGCGCGCTACAAGTACCGGGTCAGCGGTCCCCGCGGGCATGCCGCCGACAAGGCCGACCCGTTCGCGGTGTTCGCCGAGTGCCCGCCCGCCACCGCCTCGCGCGCGTGGCCGATGGCATACGAGTGGCAAGACGACGCCTGGATGGCACGGCGCGCGGCCCGCAACGCCCTCGACGCGCCGCTGTCCTTCTACGAAGTGCACCTCGGCTCCTGGCGGCGTCCCGACGGCCGCATGCCTGCCTGGCGGGACGTCGCCGACGCGCTGGCCGACCACGTCTCGGCGATGGGGTTCACCCACGTCGAGCTGATGCCGGCCACCGAACACCCGTTCTACGGCTCGTGGGGCTACCAGACCACCGGCTACTTCGCGGCCACCGCACGCCATGGCGAACCGCAGGACCTCATGCACCTGGTCGACCTGCTGCACCAGCGCGGCATCGGCGTGGTGCTGGACTGGGTGCCGTCGCACTTCCCGACGGACGAACACGGCCTGCAGTTCTTCGACGGCACCCACCTGTACGAACACGCCGACCCGCGCCAGGGCTTCCACCCCGACTGGAACTCGAGCATCTTCAACTACGGACGGGGCGAGGTGCGCAGCTTTCTCATCTCGTCCGCGATGGCCTGGATCGAGCGCTACCACCTCGACGGCCTGCGCGTGGACGCCGTGGCCTCGATGCTGTACCTCGATTACGGCCGCCAGCCCGGCGGGTGGATCCCCAACCGGCACGGGGGGCACGAGAACCTCGAGGCCATCACGTTCCTGCGCGAGCTGAACGTTGCGGCGAAGGCCGAGCACCCGGACGTGCTGATGATCGCCGAGGAGTCCACGGCCTGGCGGGGCGTCACCGCTCCGGCCGACCAGGGCGGGCTGGGCTTCGACCTGAAATGGAACATGGGCTGGATGCACGACACGCTGTCGTTCCTGAAGGAAGACCCCGTCCACCGCCGGCACCACCTCGGTCGGCTGACCTTCCCGCTCGTGTACGCGTTCAACGAGAACTTCGTGCTGCCGCTGTCCCACGACGAGGTGGTCCACGGCAAGGGCTCGCTGCTTGGCCGCATGCCCGGCGACGACTGGCAGCGCTTCGCGAACCTCCGGCTCCTGTTCGGGCTGATGTGGACGCAGCCGGGCAAGAAGCTGCTGTTCATGGGCGGCGAGTTCGGCCAGCGTGGCGAGTGGGCACACGAGGGCGCGCTGGACTGGGACGCGGCCCGGTCGCCGGCGCACGACGGCGTCGCACGCCTCGTCGGCGACCTCAACCGCCTGCTCGTGTCCCATGCCCCGCTGCACGCCATGGACTTTTCTGCGGCAGGTTTCGAATGGGTGGAGGCACGGGATACCGACACTACCGTGATCGCGTTCGCCCGGTACGGCGGCGGCGCGTCGCCGCCCCTTCTGGTGGTGGCGAACCTGACGCCCGTCCCTCGCCCGCACTACCGCGTCGGCGCTGTGCGCGAGGGGGCGTGGCGGGTGCTGCTGGACACCGACGCCACCGCGTACGGCGGCAGCGGCTGGGGATCGTCGCAGGGGCCGCTGCACCCGGCGCCGAACCCCGCGCACGGGCGGCCGTCCAGCCTCGACCTCGCGCTGCCGCCCCTGGCGGTGCTGGTGCTCGCGCCGGCCGGCGCGCGCGGAACGCCGGTTGCCATTTAGTTTCCCGAACAACCCCTGTCGGGTTCCAAGGAGTCGGCCATGGCCGGAAGACACAATGTGCTCGCCTTCGTGATGGCGGGCGGCGAGGGCACACGTCTCCATTCGCTCACGCAGGAGCGCTGCAAGCCGTCGGTGCCGTTCAACGGCAAGCACCGGCTGGTGGATTTCGTGTTGAGCAACCTCATCAACTCGGAGATCTACGCGGTCTACCTGCTCGTGCAGTACAAGTCGCAGGCGCTGATCGAGCACGTGCGCAACTCGTGGACCATGGCGCGGTTCATCCCGCAGCACTTCGTCACGGTGGTGCCTCCGCAGATGCGCAACGGGCCGCAGTGGTTCCAGGGCACGGCGGACGCGGTGTACCAGAACATCGACCTGATCGAGTCGTCGAAGCCGGACTACGTGGCGGTCTTCGGCGCCGACCACATCTACCGCATGGACGTGCGGCAGATGATCGACGAACACATCCGCCGCAATGCCGACGTCAGCGTCGCGACGCTGCCGGTGCCGTGCGAGCAATGCGGCGAGTTCGGCATCGTGGAGACCGACGACGACCTGCGCGTGGTGGCCTTCCGCGAAAAGCCGGCCACCACCCGGGGCATGCCGGACCGCCCCAGCCACGCGCTCGCGTCGATGGGCAACTACATCTTCTCGCGGGAGGTGCTCGTCCACGAACTCAAGCGGGCCCACGAAAGCGGCGAACACGATTTCGGCAAGCACATCCTGCCCCGCCTGCTCGCCACGCACCGGCTCTTCGCCTACGACTTCACCAAGAACGTGATCCCGGGCGTCGCCCCGTACGAGGAACACGCGTACTGGCGGGACGTGGGCACCATCGACGCCTACTTCGCCGCGCACCTGGACACCCTTGGCGCGGAGCCTCGCTTCCGGATGACGAACCCCCAGTGGCCCATCTACGCGAGCTCCGATCAGTCCGAGTCGGCCCAGATCGAGGCGGGTGTGATCCACCGGTCGGTCGTGGGCTCGGGCTGCATCGTGAACGGCGCCCGGCTGGACCACGCGATGCTGCGGCGAGCGGTGTGTGTGATGCCCGATGCGTCGCTCGACCACTGCGTGGTGATGGAACGCACCGTGATCGGCTCGGGCGCGTCCGTGCGGCGGGCCATCATCGACCAGGACAATCACGTGCCCCCGGGTGAGCGCATCGGATTCGACCTGGAGGCGGATCGGGCCCGCTTCCATGTGAGTGAAGGCGGTGTCGTGGTGGTGCCGCGCGGCTACTACCGGCCGATGGAGCTGGCCGCTTGACCGCGCCCGCGCTCGAACGCGGCCGACCGCTCCCCCTCGGTGCCACGTGGGACGGCGACGGAACGAACTTCGCGCTCTACAGCAGCGTGGCGGACCGGGTCGAACTGTGCCTTTTCGACGAGACCGGCGCGACGCAGACCCATTGCCTCACGCTGCACCGTCGCACGGGCAACGTCTGGCACACGTACCTGCGGGGCGTGGGTCCGGGCACCCTGTACGGTTGGCGGGTGCTGGGTCCGTACGAACCCGAGGCCGGCTACCGCTGCAACCCGGCCAAGCTGCTGCTCGACCCCTACGCCCGCAAGATCGTCGGGGAGATCGACTGGTCCTCCGCCGCCTATGCCTACGAGCTGTCGAGCGATGACGGCGACTTCTCGTACAACGCCGAGGACAGCGCCGCCGCCATGCCGAAGTGCGTGGTGGTCAGCGAACGCTTCGACTGGGGCGACGACCGGCCGCCGCGGGTGCCGTGGCCGGACACGGTCTTCTACGAGGTGCACGTCAAGGGCTTCTCGAAGCGCTGGTCGGCGCTGCCCGAGCCGCTGCGGGGCACCTTCGGCGCGCTCGCGTCCGACGAAGCCATCGCGCATTTCCGCGGGCTCGGGGTCACGTCGATCGAACTTCTGCCGGTGCACGCGTTCGTGGACGACCACCGGCTGGTGGACTCGGGCCTGCACAACTACTGGGGCTACAACACCATCGGCTTCTTCGCGCCCGACCTGCGTTACAGCGTCACGGGCACCATCGACGAGTTCAAGGGCATGGTCAAGCGGCTGCATGCCGCCGGGCTCGAGGTGATCCTCGACGTGGTCTACAACCACACGGGCGAAGGCAACCACCTCGGCCCCACGCTCAGCTTCAAGGGCATCGACAACACGACGTACTACCGGCTGGTCGCCGACGACCCGCGCCACTACCACGACGTCACCGGCACCGGCAACACGCTGAACACCCACAGCCCCGAGGTCCTGACCCTGGTGATGGACAGCCTGCGCTACTGGGTGACGCAGATGCACGTGGACGGCTTCCGCTTCGACCTCGCGGTGGCGGTGGGCCGCGCCGAGACCCACTTCGACACCCGCAGCGCCTTCTTCGCCGCCGTGGCGCAGGACCCGGTGCTGAGCCAGGTGAAGCTGATCGCCGAGCCGTGGGACGTCGGGGAGGGCGGCTACCAGGTGGGTGGATTCCCCGTCGGCTGGGCCGAGTGGAATGGCCGCTACCGCGACACCGTCCGGTCGTTCTGGCGCGGCGACGAGGGCGCGCTGCCCGAGTTCGCGCAGCGCCTGTGCGGCTCGGCCGAGCTGTTCGCACACAACGGCCGCAACCCGAACGACAGCATCAACATCGTCACCGTGCACGACGGTTTCACGCTGCGTGACCTGGTGAGCTACGACAGCAAGCACAACGAGGCCAACGGCGAGGACAACCAGGACGGCGAGTCGAACAACCACAGTTGGAACTGCGGCGTGGAGGGCCCGACCGACGACCCCGAGGTCAATCGCCTGCGCCGCCGCCAGCAGCGCAACCTCCTCGCCACGCTGTTCATGTCCCAGGGCACGCCGCTGCTGCTGGGCGGCGACGAACTCGACCGCACCCAGCGCGGCAACAACAACGCGTACTGCCAGGACAACGAGATCAGCTGGTTCGACTGGGACGAGCCCGGCGCCGCGTCGCTCACGGCCTTCGTCGCCGAGATGACCGCGCTGCGGCGCTCGCTCCCCGCCGTGCGCCGCACCACCTTCCTGACGGGTGAAGGCGACGAGCACGACCCGGTGCCCGACGTGCGCTGGGTGAATGCCGACGGAGCCGAGATGGCCGACGAGGAATGGCAGCGGCCGCTCGCGCACAGTGCCGGCGCCGTGCTGTGCGGCTGGCGGACGGGCGAGATCGACGAGGACGGCCGGCCGGTGCCGAGCGACTCGGTGCTGCTGCTGTTCAACGCCTTCCACGACACCGTGCCCTTCGTGCTGCCCACACACCGGGACGAACGCTGGACGCTGCGCCTGGACACCACCTTCGAAGCCGGCGAGGCGGCCGAACGCCGCGACTGGTCCGCCGGAGACACCTACGAGATGACGGGCCGTTCGCTGGTCGTGATGACCCAGCCGGCCGGGGAGCGCCACGCATGATCCGCCATTACCACCATGCCATGCCGTTCGGGGCCGCGCTGCGGCCCGACGGGAGCGCACGGTTCACGCTGTGGGCGCCCGCACCCCTCGACGTCGCGCTGGTGCACCAGCGCGGCGACGCGGCCACGCGCGTGCCCGCGCCGCGGGGCCCCGACGGCTGGCGCGAGGTCGTGCTGCCGCAGGCGCGCGCCGGCGACCGCTACCAATGGGCCGTCGCCGGGCCCGACGGCGAGGTGCTCGTGCCCGACCCCGCGTCGCGCAGCAACCCCGAAGGCGTGTTCGCCCCGAGCGAACTGGTCGATCCGATGCGGTTCTCCTGGGACGACGGATGGCGAGGCCGCCCCTGGCACGAGTGCGTGCTGTACGAGCTGCACGTCGGCACCTTCTCCCCCAGCGGCACGTTCGCCGGCGTGACCGCCGAGCTCGACCGGCTCGCCGAACTGGGCGTCACCGCCATCGAGCTGATGCCCGTGGCGACGTTCCCGGGGCGCTTCGGCTGGGGCTACGACGGCGTGCTGCCGTACGCCCCGCACCCCGCCTACGGGACGCCGGACGACCTCAAGGCGCTGGTGCAGGCGGCCCACCGCCGCGGCCTCATGGTGTTCCTCGACGTCGTCTACAACCACTTCGGGCCCGATGGCAACTTCCTGCACCAGTACGCCCCGGGCTTCTTCACCGACCGCCACGCCAACGCGTGGGGCGACGCGATCGATTTCGACGGCCCCGACAGCGGTCCGGTGCGCCAGTTCTTCATCCACAACGCCCTGTACTGGCTGGAGGAGTTCCGCCTCGACGGCCTGCGGCTCGACGCGGTGCATGCGATGCGGGACGACGGCACGCCGCACATCCTGGAGGAACTCTCCGCGCGGGTGCGCGAGGCGTGTGCCGGTCGGCATGTCCACCTGGTGCTGGAGAACGACGTGAACGAGGCGCAGCGACTGCACGACCGCCCCGAGCCCGGCCGCTACGACGGCCAGTGGAGCGGCGACTTCCATCACACGGTGCACGTGCTGCTCACGGGCGAGCACGAGGGCTACTACGGCGAATACACCGAGGCGCCGCTGACCCAGCTGGCGCGTGCGCTGACCCTCGGCTTCGCGCGCGAAGGCGAACCGCACCTCGGCGCCGACGCGGACCATGCCGCGAACCCGCGCCGGGACGCGACCAGCACCGTGCCGCTCACCGCCACCGTGAACTTCCTGCAGAACCACGACCAGGTCGGCAACCGCGCCTTCGGCGAGCGGCTGCCGGCACTCGTGGCGGAGGCCCCGCGGCGGCTGGCCACGGCGCTGCTGCTGCTGAGCCCGCCCGTGCCGCTGCTGTTCATGGGCGAGGAGTGGGACGCGCCCGTGCCGTTCCTCTACTTCGCCGACTGGAGCGGACCCTTGCGCGATGCCGTCGTCTCGGGACGTCGGCGCGAGTTCGCGAAGTTCGCCGCGTTCGCCGACCCGGCGGCGCGCGAGCGCATCCCCGACCCCTGCGATGCCGCCACGGTCGAGCGCTGCCGGCTGGACACCGCCGCCTGGCAACGCGACGCCGACCGTGTCGCCGCGCGGGATTTCCACCGCCGCCTGCTCGCGCTGCGCCATGCCGGGCTGGTGCCCCACCTGCCGCGCCTGCGCACGGGCGAGCACGTGGCGCAGGTGCTCGACTGTGGCGTACTCGCCATCGAATGGAATTTCGAGGGCGGCCGGGTGCTGGAACTCGTCGCGAACCTGGACGGCGAGCCGGTCGACTGGGCGGAATCGGCCCGGCCCGGCGCGGTGACCTGGTTCACCGTCGGCGAGGTCACGCCCTTCCGCATCGGGCCGTGGTCGGCGCGCTGGCGCTGGCGGGAGGAGGTGCGATGAAAGGCACGCCGTCCCCGCTGGTCCGGCTGTGCACGCGGCTGGGCATCGCCACGTCCTACGACGATTTCTGGGGCGAGCGCCGCGAGGTGCCCGAGGCCGCGCTGCGCCGCTGCGCCGCGGCCATGGGCATGCCGGCCGCGGACACGCCGGAAGCCCTCGCCCGGCTCACCGAGCTCGACCGCCGCGCCGCGGCGTGCGTGCTGCCCCCCGTGCACGTGATGCGGCAGGCGGCACCGAAGCCGCTGCGGCTGAACGGCCACGCGGCGCGGGGCTACACGCTGGTGCTGGAGGACGGCACCGAGCGCGACGGCGCCATCGATGGCGAGGGCCGCCTGCAGCTGCCCGACCCGCTGCCGTTGGGCTACCACCGCCTCACGGTGCCGGAGGCCGGTGCCGCGACCCTGCTGGTGGTGTGCCCGGAGCGCTGCCACACCCCTGCCGCGTTCGCCGACGGCGCGCGGTGGTGGGGGCCGGCGTTGCAGGTGTACGCGCTGCGCTCGGCGCGGCAATGGGGCATGGGCGACTTCACCGACCTGCGCCACGTCGTCGACCTCGCGGCGGGGCAGGGCGCCGGTTTCGTGGGCGTGAACCCGATGCACGCGTTGTACCCGCACGACCCCGAACGCGCGAGCCCGTACGGCCCGTCGAGCCGCAGCGGCCTCGACCCGCTGTACCTCGACGTCGAGGCGGTGCCCGGGTTCCGCGCGTGCGAAGCGGCGCGCGCCCTCGTCGACCAGCCGGAGTTCCAGGGCCGGCTGCAGCGGCTGCGCGAGCGCAGCCACATCGACCGCACCGGCGTCGCCGCCGCCAAGTTCGAGGTGCTGCGAGCGCTGCACGCGCACTTCCACGCGGTCGAACGCGCCCGCGATCCGTCGCGGGCCCTCGCGTTCGACCATTTCCGGGAGGTGCATGCGTCCTGGCTGCGGCCGCTGACCTTGTTCAACGCCTGGCGCGCGCTGCGCCCCGACCCGCTGCCCCCGATCGACGCCCCGCGCGTCGAGGCCTTCGCCGAACGCGAGGTCGCCGAAATCGACTTCCATGCCTGGCTGCAATGGGAGGCCGACCGCCAGCTCGGCGAGGTCGGCGCGCACGCGCGGGCCATGGGCCTGCCGCTCGGCCTGTACCGCGACCTGGCGGTGGGCGTGAGCGACGACTCGGCCGAGGTGTGGGCCCGGCCCGCGCTGCATGCCCGAGGCATGAGTGCGGGCGCACCCGACGAGGCGGCGAACCCGTCGGGGCAATCGTGGGGGCTGTCGCCGCCGCTGCCCGAGCGGTGGGCCGACGAAGCGTACGAACCCTTCGCCGCCATGCTGCGTGCGAACATGCGCCATGCGGGCGCGTTGCGCATCGACCATGCGATGGCGCTGCAGCGCCTGTTCTGGGTGCCGGCGGACGCCGACGCGCGTTCCGGCACCTACGTGGCCCACCCGTTCGAGGACCTGCTGAACGTGCTGGTGCTGGAAAGCGTGCGCCACCGCTGCGTCGTCATCGGCGAAGCGCTCGGCAACGTGCCGGAAGGGTTCCGCGAGGCCCTCGCGGCGCGCGGGGTGCTGTCGTACGGACCGATGTACTTCGCCGCGACCCCCGAGGGCACGCTGCCGCCGCCGCGCGACTGGTCCGCGGAGTCGCTGGCCGTGGTGGGCACGCACGACCTGCCGACATTGCCGGCCTGGTGGCTCGGCGAGGACATCGCGCTGCGCCGGGCGCTCGGCCTCTACCCGGATCCGGCCCGCCACCACGAGCAGGTGGTGGCCCGCGCGCAGGAGCGGGCGCGGCTGCTGCTGGCGCTGGAGGACGAAGGCCTCGTCGAGCCGGGCACGAGCTTGCGGCCCCCCGCCGAGGCGGGCCCCGCGCTCGTCGAGGCGGTCCATGCGTACATGGGCCGCACCGCGGCGCGCCTCGTGGGCGTGCAGTTCGAGGACGTGACGGGCCAGCACGAGCCGGTCAACGTGCCGGGCACGAGCGAGGCGCAGCGGCCGAACTGGCGCGTGCGCATGGCGGTCGACCTCGACACGCTGGCCACCGACCCGCGCTGGCTCGCGGTGGCGGCGGCGCTGAGGGCCGGCCGGTCGTCCGCGGCCGCGCGGCCGGCGGCGTGGCCCGCGCTGTCCACCGCGCCGGTGCCCCGCGCCACCTACCGCATCCAGTTCCACGCGGGCATGCGCTTCGAGCAGGCGACGGCCATCGTCCCCTACCTCGAAGCGCTGGGCGTGAGCCACCTGTACGCGTCGCCGTACCTGAAGGCGCGGCCCGGCAGCCAGCACGGCTACGACGTCGTGGACCCGAACGCGCTCAACCCGGAGATCGGCACCCCCGCCGACCACGACCGGCTGTGCGCGGCGCTTCGCGAGCGCGGCTTGTCTCAGGTGCTCGACATCGTGCCCAACCACATGGGCGTGCTGGAGGCCGGCAACGACTGGTGGCTCGACGTGCTCGAATGCGGCGAGGCCTCGCCGCACGCCGCCACCTTCGACATCGAATGGCACCCGGCCGACCCCGTCCTGCACGGCCGGCTGCTGCTGCCGGTGCTGGGCGACCCGTATGGCGAGGTGCTCGAGTCCGGGACCTTCCGCCTCGGCTTCGACGCGGAGGCCGGCACGCTGTCGTTGCACTACCACGGCCACCGCTTCCCGCTCGACCCGGCCACCTACCCCGACGTGTTCGACGCGAGCCCGCTCCCGGACGACCCGGGCGAGGGTGGGGCGGCCATGCGGTCGCTGCTCGATGCCTTCCGCCACTTGCCGCCACGCGACACCGACGCGGCCGGGCGCGCCACCCGCCAGCGCGACAAGCGCGCGTTGCAACGGCGTCTGGCCGCGCTGTGCGCGGGTCATGCGTGGGTGCGCGAGTGGCTCGACCGTGCCATTGGCGTGCTGCACGGCACGCCGGGGGACCCCGTCAGCTTCGACCGGCTCGACGCGCTGGTGGCGAAACAGGCCTGGCGACCGGCGTTCTGGCGCGTGTCGGGCGACGAGGTGAACTACCGCCGCTTCTTCGACATCGACACGCTCGCCGCTGTGCGCATGGAACGGCCCGAGGTGTTCGACGCGGCGCACCGCCTCGTGATGCGCTGGGTGGGCGAAGGCCGCATCGAGGGCCTGCGCATCGACCACCCCGACGGCCTGCGCGACCCGCGGGGCTACTTCGAGCAGCTGCAGGCGCGGCACGAACGCGAGCGCCGCGAGCGCGGGCAGCCCGCGCGCGCGCTGTTCGTCGCGGTGGAGAAGATCCTCGCCGAACACGAGCAGATCCCGGACGACTGGCCCGTGCACGGCGGCACCGGCTACCGGTTCTCGAACCAGGTGAACGGCCTGTTCGTCGACGCGCGCCACGAGAAGGCGTTCGACCGCCTGCTGCGGACGTTCACCGGGCGCACCGACGACGTCGATCTGCTGCTGCGGGAGGCGAAGGGGCTCGTGATGACCACGTCGCTCGCGAGCGACCTCGAGTGGCTCACCGGCGCGCTGCACCGCATCGCGTCGGCCGACCGCCGCACGCGCGACTTCACGCGCGGCCGCCTGCGCTTCGCGCTCACGGAGGTCGCGAGGGCGTTCCCCGTCTACCGCACCTACATCGACGAACACGGTGCGAGTGCGCAGGACCGCCAGCACGTCGCATGGGCGGTCGCCGAGGCCCGGCGGCACGCCACCGCGGCCGACCAGCGCGGCATCCTGTTCCTGCGCGACGTGCTGCTGACGCCGCCCGGAACACTCGCGCCGGAGCGGCGCGAGGCGCTGCTCGCGTTCATCGCGCGGTGGCAGCAGTTCACCGCGCCGGTGATGGCCAAGTCGATGGAGGACACGGTCTTCTACCAGTACCACCGCCTGGTCTCGCTCAACGACGTGGGTGGCGACCCTCGGCGGTTCGGGATGTCGGTGGCGGCGTTCCATGCGGCCAACGCGGCCCGCGCGCGGCATTTGCCGCACACGCTGCTCGCGACGTCCACGCACGACAGCAAACGCTCGGAGGACGTGCGGGCGCGGCTGAACGTGCTGAGCGAGGTGCCGGCCTCGTGGGCACGGGCGGTGCGGTGCTGGGCCGCGATGAACCGGCCGCGGGCCGAGCGCCACGATGCGCGCATCGACCCCGGCGACGAGTACCTGCTGTACCAGACCCTCGTGGGCGTCTGGCCCTTCGCGCCGGTGGGCGCGGCGGCGCTCGCCTCGCTGGAGGAGCGCGTCCAGGCCTACTTGCTGAAGGCTGTGCGGGAGGCCAAGCGTTTCACGAGCTGGGTCAATCCCGATGCGGCGTACGAGTCGGCGCTCGCGCGGTTCGTCCACCTGCTGCTCGGCGTGCAGGAGCCCAATCCGTTCGTGCGCGACCTCGAGGCGTGGCTGCCCCCCGTTTCCCGCGCCGGCTGCTGGAACAGCCTGAACCAGGTGTTGCTGAAGTTCACGTCGCCGGGCGTGCCCGACCTGTACCAGGGCAGCGAGTTGTGGAACTTCAGCCTCGTCGATCCCGACAACCGGCGGCCGGTGGACTTCGTCGCGCGAGAGGCGGCGCTGGCGGACGTGATGGCGTCGTACCGGGACGGCCGGCTCGACCGCGATGCCCTCCGCGCGCTGCGCGAGGACCTGCCGTCCGGCCGACTGAAGCTGCTGCTCACCGCGCGGCTGCTCGGGTTGCGCAAGGCGCGGCCGGGCGTGTTCGCGGAGGGCACGTACGTGCCGCTGGAGGTCAGCGGTCCGGCCGCCGACCATGTCATCGCGTTCGCGCGCGTGCACGGCGACGATGCCGTCGTCGTGATCGCCACGCGGCTGCTCGCCACGCTCGGCGACGACGGTGCGCTGGCGTGGCATGGCACCGAGGTGGCCCTGCCGACTGGTATCGGCGACACGTGGCAGGACGGGCTGACCGGTGCACCGGTCACCACCCCCGGCGCGCGGGTGCCGCTCGACACGGTGCTGCCGGTGGTGCCGTTCGCCGTGCTCTTCATCGGACGCGACGCATGAAGGCGGCCGCGATGTCCCCGCTGTCCATTCTCTTCGTCACGCCCGAGTGCGCCCCGTGGGTCAAGACCGGCGGGCTCGGCGACGTGAGTGCCGCGCTGCCGAAGGCGCTGGGCCGCCTGGGCCACGAGGTGCGGGTGCTGATGCCCGCGTACCGGCCGATGCGGGCCATGCTGCCCGTGGCGAAACGCCGCCACGTGCTGTCGGCCGACGGCCCCTGGCCCGAGGCCACGCTCGCCGAGGTCACCACCGATGGCTTGCGCCTGCTGCTGCTCGACTGTCCCGGCTTCTACGACCGCGCCGGCGGGCCGTACGCCGACCCCGGCGGCCTCGACTTCGAGGACGCGCTGCGCCGGTTCGCCTTCCTCTCGCACGTGGCCGCGCGGGTCGCGGCCGGGCAGGTGGCCGGCGGCCCCGCCGATGTGCTGCACGCGAACGACTGGCCCGCCGGCCTGGCGCCCGCGTTCTTGCGTCAGCTGCAGCCGGAGCCGCGCACGTTGTCGGTGTTCACGGTGCACAACCTCGCCTTCCAGGGCATGTTCCCGATCGCGAGCGCGCTGTCCCTCGGCCTCCCGAACGCCTGGATGCAGCTCGACGGGCTGCGGCATTGGGACCAGGTGTGCCTGCTCAAGGGCGGGCTCCGGTTCGCCGACGTCGTCACCACGGTGAGTCCGACTTACGCGCAGGAGATCCAGAGTCCCGAGGCCGGGTGCGGCCTCGACGGTGTCCTGCGCGAGCGGGCTGCCGATCTGTTCGGCATCCTCAACGGCATCGACACCGCCGCATGGAATCCGGCGACGGACACGTTCCTCACGGCACCGTACGGACCGGCGAACCTCGGCGCGAAGCGCATCAACAAGGCGGCGTTGCGGTGCGAGGTGGGGCTCGACGCCGAGGCGCCGGGCGTGCTGTTCGGCCTCGTCAGCCGGCTCACCGACCAGAAGGGAGTGGACCTCGTGCTCGAGGTGGTGCCATGGCTGGTGTCCGAGGGCCATCAGCTCGTGCTGCTGGGCAAGGGCGATGCCAGCATCGAGGCACGCTGGCTCGAACTGGCCGCACGCCACCCCGGCCGGGTGGCAGTGACCCTCGGCTTCGACGAAGGACGGGCGCACCGCATCGAGGCAGGCGCCGACGTGTTCCTGATGCCGTCGCGCTTCGAGCCCTGCGGCCTCAACCAGATGTACAGCCACGCCTACGGCACGCTGCCGGTCGTGCGGCGCACGGGGGGCCTGGCCGACTCGGTGATCGATGTCGACGCCGCCGGCGGCAACGGCTTCCTGTTCGACGCGCCCACGGCCGACGCGCTGCGTGAGGCGATGGCGCGTGCAGCTCGCCTGTTCGCCGAGGGGCCGGCCTGGGAACGGGTGCAAACGAGCGCGATGGCGCTGGACCGCGGGTGGGCGGCGAGCGCCCGCCGCTACGAGGAACTGTTTCGCAGCCGGCTGTCCGTGCGGTGAAGCGGCGCCGCATGGGGCCGTGGCTCAGGAACGTCTGGAAGGGCGCGGCGGTGGGGCCGGGGGGCTCGGGGCCGCATCGCCCGGTGCGCTTCCGCAGCGCGCGAGCGCGTCGGCGACATGGCCCAGGCCGACTTTTCCTTCGATGTAGCTGGCCATGGCGGCCAGCGTGGCACTGTCGACGTGAATTCCCTGCTGGTGAAGGGTCGCCAACATCTCGCGCATGTCCGAGCGCCGCCGCTGCCGGTCGAGTTCCGTGGGGGGCATGCCGTACTCTCCTTGTCGCTTGTCCTTTCTCGATCCACGCTCGGCAACAGGCATGCCCGCCTCTGCTCCGGGGAAGGTCGGGCCACGGCGTCCGATGTCGCGCACTAAACTACTTCCGAACAGGTACGGAAGGGTGAACGTGGACATTGCCGCGCGGGAGAACCGGTCACGCACCGGGGTGACGGGATTGGACGAGGTGCTGTTCGGGGGGCTCATCGCCGGGCGCCTGTACCTTCTCGATGGCAACCCCGGCGCCGGGAAGACGACGCTGGCGCTGCAGTACCTGCTCGAGGGGCGGCGTGCCGGTGAACGCTGCCTCTACATCACCTTGTCGGAGATCAAGGAGGAGCTGGCCGACGGGGCCGCTTCACACGGGTGGGACCTGGCGGGCATCGAGATCGCCGAGATGATCGCCGACGACCAGGACATGGATGGCGATGGCGGGTTGACGATGTACAACCCGGCCGAAGTGGAGTTGACCGAGACCACCCGCCGGGTGCTCGCGCTGGTGGACCAGCTCAAGCCCCAGCGCATGGTGTTCGACTCGCTCTCGGAGTTGCGTCTGCTCGCGCAGAACTCGTTGCGCTACCGCCGCCAGATTCTCGCGATGAAGCAGTTCTTCATCGGCCGGCAATGCACCGTGCTGCTGCTGGACGACCGCACCGCGGAGGGCGCCGACCTGCAGCTGCAGAGCATCGCGCACGGTGTCATTTCGCTCGACCACCGTCCGCCCGCGTACGGGGCGGCGCAGCGGCAGCTGCAGGTGGTCAAGTTCCGCGGCAGCGACTTCCGCACCGGTTACCACGACTTTGCCATCCGCCATGGCGGCGTGCAGGTGTTCGGCCGGCTCACGGCCGCCGAACACGGCAAGACCTTCCAGCGCGACACCGTGTTCAGCGGCGTTCCAGCGCTCGACACGCTGTTGGGGGGCGGGGTGGACCGCGGCACGGCCACCCTGCTGGTGGGGCCGCCGGGCAGCGGCAAGTCCACCGTGGCCATGCAGTACGCGGTGTTCGCGGCCAACCGGGGGGACCACGCCGCAGTGTTCACGTTCGAGGAATCGCAGACCATCCTGATCGAGCGGTGTGCAGGACTCGGCATGCAGGTGACGGGCGGCACCGGCGGAGGCGACATCCAGTTCCGCCAGATCGATCCCGCCGAAATCTCGCCTGGCGAATTCGCGCACCTCGTGCGCACGGCGGTGGAACGCGACGGCGCCCGGGTGGTGGTCATCGACAGCCTGAACGGCTACCTGAATGCCATGCCGGAAGACAAGTTCCTGACGGCGCAACTGCACGAGCTGCTGTCCTACCTGAACAACCACGGCGTCGCGACGTTCCTGGTCGCCGCGCAGAACGGCTTGCTGGGCGCGAACAACCGCACCCCGGTCGACGCCAGCTACCTTGCCGACTCGGTCGTGCTGCTGCGCATGTTCGAGCACGACGGCAAGGTGAAGAAGGCCATCTCGGTGCTGAAGAAGCGCAGCGGCCATCATGAGGAGACCATTCGCCAGATCTGGTTCGACGGGGCTGGCGTGCACCTGAGCGCGCCGCTCGTCCACCTGCGGGGCGTGCTGAGCGGCGTGCCTGTGGAAGCGGGCACGCACGAGGCGTCCGGTCCACCCGATCAGCCAGCATGACCCCGGCCGGTGACAGCCGCCAGGAGAACCATGTCCACGTGGTGCCCCCCACGCGGCGCGACGGCGAGGTGACCTGCACGCTGCTGGAGCGGGTCGGCATCGCCTGCACCGTGTCGTCGACCGTGGGGGAACTCACGGCGCGGCTGACCCGATCGGGCGTCGGCCTGATCGTGCTGACCGACGTGGCGCTGGCCGACGCGGGCCTGCCGGGCCTGATGGCCGCGTTGTCGCAGCAACCGCCGTGGTCGGACGTGCCCGTCGTGGTTCTCTCCCGTGACCGCGACCAGTCGGCCGCGACCGCGCGGGCATTGGAACGCTTCACCAACCTCACCGTCCTGGATCGCCCGGTTTCCACACGCTCCATGGTGAGCGCGGTGCGCGCCGCGCTGCGGGCCCGCCAGTGGCAGTACCGCATCCGCGACCAGTGGCTCGCCCAGGCGAGGTCCGACGAAGCCCTCCGCGATGCCGACCGGCGCAAGGACGAGTTCCTCGCGACGCTGGCCCACGAACTCCGCAACCCGCTCGCGCCCATCCGCACGGGCCTCGAGGTGCTGGCGAGCGCAGGCGACGACCGGGCGAAGGCTGCCGACGTGCGGCAGATGATGGGGCGGCAGGTGACGCAGCTCGTGCGTCTGATCGACGACCTCCTCGACGTTTCCCGCATCGCCACCGGCAAGGTGGTGTTGCAGCGCGAGCGGGTCGACCTGTGTGCGGTGGTGCGCGCGGCCATCGAGGCGTGTCAACCGGTGATCGACCAGGCCCGCCATGACCTGCAGGTGACGCTGCCGGCGGCGCCGGTCTGGTCCCTGGGTGACCCCACGCGGCTCGCCCAGGTGGTGAGCAACCTCGTGAACAACGCTGCGAAGTACACGCCGCCGGGCGGGGTGGTGCGGGTCGCGCTCTCACACGCGGAGACCGGTGCCGCCATCACCGTCGAGGACAACGGCGCGGGCATTCCGGAAGGCATGCTGGAAGAAGTGTTCAGCATGTTCGCGCAGGTGAACCAGACACTCGACCGCGCCCAGGGCGGGCTCGGCATCGGCCTGTCGCTCGTGCGCCGGCTGGTCGAGCTGCACGGCGGCACCGTCAGGGCCACTAGCCAGGGCCTGGGCCACGGCGCTGCTTCACCGTGCGGATGCCGCTGGCCAGCTCCTCCGGGCCCGGCGAGAGCGCGCCAGCGGGGGCGCCCCCGCGCGCCGGGCGGCGATCGTTCAGGGTGCTCGTCGTCGATGACAACGAAGACGCAGCCGATACCCTCGGCATGCTGCTCGAAGCCGGAGGCCATGCCGTGCGCATCGTCTACTCCGGGGCCGACGCCCTGAAAGCGGCCGACGACTTCAAGCCGGAGGTGGTGCTGTGCGACATCGGCCTGCCGGGCATGGACGGCCGCGAGGTGGCGTCACGCCTGCGCGCCCGCCGCGATCGCCCGGCGGTGCTGGTGGCCGTGACGGGGTGGGGCACGGAACACGACCGCGTCCGGACCCTCGCCGCCGGCTTCGACCACCACCTCGTCAAACCCATCGACGCCGCCTCGCTGGACGAGATCTTCGACGGCCTGCAGGCGGGATCGGTCGCGGCGCCGGAGGCTGCGGTCAGTGCAGCTTCACCCGCGGCTGCGCCACGCCGATGAGCCAGCCGCCCGCCGTCGCGAGCACCGTGCGCAGCACGCCGTGCAGCGCCACCATGTGCCGCCGCTGCAGTCCTCAGTAGGCCCACCGCGCCGCGAACCCGCGCAGCGTCAGGCTGAAGCGCGGGAGGGCGCCGGTGAGGCGGCCCACGGCGTTGTCGTGGCCGAGGGACACGATCGCGCCGCGGTCGCTGTACCGGAAGCGCCCGAGCGGCTCGCCACCACCAAGTCGCACGTTCACCCCATCCTCCAGCAACGCCTCGCGCACGGACTTGGACAGCTCGATCGACAAGGCGTTCACGGGACGGGTGGTCACTCTCCCCGGGCAAGGGTCGTTCCGGTGCGCTCAGGAGGCGGGTTGTTCCGTGTGGCGACGCACCCACTCCAACACTCGCCGCGCCGCATCGGCACGGGCGCGGGGCATGCCGGAGGCCAGGAAGCTGTGGCCCTCACCGGGGTACAGCACCAGTTCGGCAGGAGTGTCGCTCGCGCGCAGGTGGCTCACGAACAGCTCTTCCGACTGGCATTTCGGGCAGCGTTCGTCGTCCTTGCCCTGCATGTACAGCGTGGGCGTGCGGGAACGGTCGATGTACTGCAGTGGCGACAGCCGGCGGGCGACCCGCCGGTCGAACTCGGGCGCCGTGCCCACGTACACCGGGTCGGCGTAGTAGCCGCCGTCCGAGGTGCCGTAGTGCGTTTCGATGTTGCCGACGGGGGCCATCACGACCGCGGCCTTGAACAGGTCCGTGTGGTGCCCCGTGGCCCAGCCGGCGAGGTAACCGCCGTACGACTTGCCGCTCACGGCGATGCGGTCGTCGCACACGCCTTCGCGCCGCAGCTGTTCCAGCACGGCCACGTGCTGCGGAAAATCCAGCTCGCCCCAATGCCCGGACAGGCGGCGGCAGAACGCGCGGCCGTACGACGCGGAACCCACCGAGTTCAACAGCAGCACCGACCAGCCGGCACTGCACAGCGCCTGCCAGAAGACGTTGCTGTCGTAGCTGAACAGCGCGTAGCTGGCCGGCCCGCCGTGGAGGTCGTCGAGCAACGGGCCCGGTGTGGCCATGCCGGCCGGCTGCAGCAGCCAGCCCTCCACCGATTCGGTGCCACCGATCCCGTCGGGCACGTCGAAGCGGCGGGCCTCGACGGTGATCGGGGTGCGGTCCCGCCACCACGGGTTGAAGTCGCTGGCCTGCCGTTCCTCCGTTCCCGGACCATCGCTCCACCAGACCTCACTGGGTTGTCCTGGATGGTCCACGGCGTACAGGAAGTGTCGGTGGTTCCAGGCCATCGCGGCGAGCTGCCGATCGCCCCCGCGGAGCACGGACAGCGAGGCGTCCGCCGCGTCCACGGCGGCGATCCGGTGGCGGCTTTCGTGGACCTCCACGAACACGATGCGGCGGCCGTCCGCCGACCAGCACACGCTGGCGGGATCGGCCACGTCGAGCGTGTCGCCGCTCAACGGCATCACCTGGCCCGTGGCCACGTCGAAGCGCCAGAGGCGCGGCTCGGCGTCCCCTTCCAGCACGGCGCCCGTGAAGGCGATGGACGAACCGTCCGGCGACCACACGGGTGACATCACGGTGGCGTGGGTGGTCGTGAGGCGGGTGTGGGTGCCGTCGGCGCGGCGCAGCCAGAGGTCGGTGCAGTGGGCGAAGCGGCCCTCGCGGGTGCGGCTGTAGGCGATGCGGACACCGTCGGGGTGCACGTCGAAGCCCATCACGTCGAAGGCGCCATCGGTGAGCTGCCGGGTGTCACCGGAGGCGAGGTCCACGTCGAACAGATGCACCTCCCGCGCCAGGACGTAGCCCGAGCCGTCGAGCTTGTAGGGCAGGCGCCAGGACACCTCCGGCGCGTCGTCCGGGCGCTCGCCTGGCGAGTCCCCACGCCGGCCCCGGAGGTCCGGGTCGACCGGCACTTCGGCCGTCACGACGAGGTGAAGCGAGTCGGACCGCCAGCGGATCTCCTGTACGCCACCCGGGAGGTGGCCCACCTGGCGAGGCGTGGCCCCGTCGAGCCGCACCGTGTGCAGCTGCGACGCCTCCCCGTCGCGGTCGGACACGAACGCGACCCACCGGCTGTCGGGCGAAAGCCGCGGCGAACTGTCGAGGTGGCCGCCGCCGGTGAGCTGCGCGGGCGGGGAGCCGTCCATCGGGCAGCGCCACAAGGCCGATGCGTAGCGATTGTTCTCGCGGTCCACGGTGCGCACGTCGGCCACCGCGGAGCTTGCACCGGGAACCGTGTGCAGCGACTGCACGTTGGCGTGCAGGTACAGGTCGTCGACGTCGAACGCTTGGGGCATGGGAAAACTCCTCGAGGGGTCACGCGGGTTTGGCCACCATCAGGTAGAAGACGATGACGAGGGCGAAGAACGCGGGAATGCCGAGCGCGATCCAGACCTTGAAGTACGTCCAGAACACCGCGGGCAGCGGCTCGCCGGTGCGGGCCGCGGTGCGGGCGATGTCGCGCATGCGCAGCTGGATCCACACCACCGGCAGCCAGCAGGCGCCCGCAAGCAGGTACAGGCCGTAGGTCCACATCAGCCACGGTGTGGTCAGCGGGAAGCCGACGGAACGGGCGAGGTACCAGCCGCTGAGCGGCTGGAAGATGATCGTGGTGGTGGTGAACCACAGGTCGGCCTGCACCACGTGGGCGATCACCATCGCGGCGCTCGACACACCGCCGCCCACCGCACGGCTCCGCCAGGCCTCGAGGCACGCGCGCAGCATGTAGTAGGCCGACCCGACCCCGGTGCCGAACAGGATCGTGGACGACAGGATGTGCAGCCACTTGGCGATCAGGTAGTCCATCGTGATCGTCCTCCTTCGAGCGCGGAGAGCACCGCGATCGCGGCGAGCATCGGCAGGTTCTTCAGGATGGGGCCGAACGGGTGCAGCCAGAACTCCGGGAGCCACACCGAGACGAGCACGGTGTAGCCCGCGATGACCCCGGCCTGCGCGGCCCAGAGCCAGCGTGGGCGCGAAGCGAAGAGCAGCGCAAGGCCCACGGCCAGGTCGAGCACGGCGGCGCCGTACAGCATCACGTCGGCGACCCGGCCGTGGAGCCCGAGGCGTGCGAGCAGCGCGAGGCTCTCGTCCACCGGAAAGAGGCCGAGCGACAGCAAGCCGGTCACGATCCACACTGCCGCGAGGCTCGACCGCAGCAGGGGCACGGCCCAGGCAAGCACCGCGGCGGTCCGGGCCGCCTCCGGATCGGGGCCGGGGAAGTTGCGCACGGCACGCGGTGGCCGGCCGAGGACGCGCGTCACGGCAGCGGAAGGGGCCTGGTTGCCACGTTCGAGCATCGACAGCGTGGCCGCGTCGACGAGGCTGCCGGGCAGCGCGGCCGCCACCGCCACGCCGGCACGCACCAGTGGCATCGGGACGGCGAGGCACGGCGCCGGCGCCTGCCCGAACGCATCGCGCAGCGCGGCCAGGAATTGGCCGAAAGCGAGTGGCGCAGGACCCACCAGCGCGATGCGTCCGCGCTCGTGCGCATGCGTGCCGAGCAGCGAGATCACGGCCTCCACGACGTCGTCGACGTGGATGGGCTGCACCGGCTGGTGGCCGCGCCCGGGCAGCGGCACGACGGGCAGCGTGGCCCATGCGCCGAACAGCCGGGCGCTCGCGCCGCCCGGGCCGTACACGAGCGACGGCATCACGACGCTGGCGCGCAGCGGCAGCGCGAGCAGGTGGCGGTCTGCCGCGCGCTTGGACCGGTGGTACTCGGTCGTGGCGTCGTCGTCGGCGCCGAGCGCGGAGACCTGGATGATCCGCCGCACGCCCGCGGTGACACAGGCGTCGAACAGCGCGCGCGGCGCGTCGACGTGCAAGGCGGAGAAGGTCTGCCGTCCCTGCTCGCGCAGGATGCCCACGGCGTTGATCACCACGTCCACGCCTTGCAGGTGCTGGGCCCATGCGTCCGACGTGCGCATCGCCGCGAAGTCGAGCGCCACGGGCCGACCGTGGCGCGCGCGGCCGTGCCGCGATGCGGCCACCACGTCGTGCCCCGCCGCGTGCAGGGCCGCGGCGATGTGGCTTCCGAGGAATCCGCTCGCGCCGGTCACGAGCACATGCATCCCGGTCTCCCGATGTTGAGATGAACCGATTCGGCAAACCGCATTCCGGCACGTGGATTGCCGAGCCATGAACCCCAAGCCCCACGCCAGGAGCCTCCGATGTTCACCGACCACCTCGCCCCCACCGCCACGACGTTGATCCGCATGGACCACACGCACACGCTGCTCACGTTCCGCCGCTACCACGCCGACACGCCGATGCACCTCAAGCGCGCCCTCGTCGACACGGTGTGCCTCGCACTCGAAGTGCATGCCCAGCTCGAGGAGGAGATCTTCTATCCCGCGCTGCGCGCGGTGATGCCCGACGATCCGGCCATGGAGAAGTCGGTGCCTGAACACAGCGAGATGCGCCGGCTGATCGGTGAGCTGCGCGCGCTGGGTTCCGACGACACGCGGCGCGACGAGCTGTTCCACACGCTGATGCGCGACGTGCTGCACCACGTGGCCGACGAGGAGACCGTGCTGCTGCCGGCGGCCGAGCGCCTGCTGGGGGACGCGCTGCGCCCGCTCGGCGCGCGGATGTTGCGGCGCCGCGCCGAACTGGTGATCCCGCGCACCGGCGAGCTGGTGTCGAACCTCGCGCGGGCCACCCCGCCGTCGAAGTGGTTGTGGTTTGCGGGCGCCGCTGCGCTGGCCGGCGTGGCCATCGCCTCGGTGGCGAACGGGCGATCGCACCGAATGGAACACCGGTTGCCACGTCTCTGAGGCCGGCGCGTTGCCGGCGATTTCAAGGAGTTTCCATCATGGCAAGCAGCAACGAGAACCGCGGTTCGCAACAAGGCCAGAACCAGGGCCAGAACCAGAACCAGGACCAGAACCAGCAGGATCAACAAAATCAGAACCGCAACCAGCAGGGCCAGGGCGGCCAGGCCGGCAGCCAGCAGGACCAGTCGGGCCAGCGTGGTGGGCAGCAAGGCCAGGGTGGCCAGGCAGGCAGCCAGCAGGACCAGTCGGGTCAGCGCGGTGGCCAGCAAGGCCAGGGCGGCCAGGCAGGAAGCCAGCAGGACCAGTCGAGCCAGCGTGGCGGCCAGCAAGGTCAGGGCAGCCAGGGCCAGGAGCGTTGATCGCCCTTGACCCGTTGGCCGGGGGGCGCCGTCGCACGGCGTCCCCCGGCTGCCATTCGCACGCACGGAGACGCCCATGGAAAAAGCAGTTCAGCCCCTCGCCGTGGTGACCGGCGCCTCGTCCGGCATCGGTCGCGAACTTGCCCGCCTCGCTGCGGAGCAGGGCTACGCCCTCGTCCTTGCCGCCGACCAGGGACCCCTCGACGAAGTTGCCGAAAACCTGGGTGCGACCGGTACTCACGTCGAATGGATCGAGGCCGACCTCGCGACGAAGGCCGGTGTCGACGAACTCCACGCGGTCATCGGCGGCCGCCCCGTGGCCGTGCTGATGGCCAACGCGGGCCATGGCCTCGGCCACGCCTTCCTGGACCAGGATTTCGACGACGTGCGCCACGTCGTCGACACGAACATCACCGGCACCATCGACCTGATCCACCGCGTCGGCCAGGGCATGCGCGAACAGCGCAGCGGCCGCATCCTGATCACCGGCTCCATCGCGGGACTGATGCCGGGCACCTTCCAGGCCGTCTACAACGGCACGAAGGCTTTCATCGACTCGTTCGCGTACGCGCTGCGCAACGAACTGAAGGACAGCGGCGTCACCGTCACCTGCCTGATGCCCGGTCCCACCGACACGGAGTTCTTCGAACGCGCGAACATGCTCGACACGCAGGTGGGCGCCGACGACAAGAAGGCTTCACCGGCCGACGTGGCCCGCGTGGGTTTCGAGGCCATGCTGGACGGCGAGAGCGACGTCGTGGCCGGCTGGAAGAACAAGCTGCAGGCGCTGATGGCGAACGTGACGCCCGCCGAGGCCCTTGCCGCGCAACACCGGAAGATGGCCGAACCCGGTTCGGCCGGCCGCTGACGGCTGAGGGTCAGCCCGCGTCGAGCGGCACTTCGCTCATCGCGGGCGCCGCAGCGGCAGCTTCTGCTACGTGGACGACACCGTCGAAGGCCTCGTGCGCCTGATGGGCGGCGGCGAGATGGGTTCGCTCAACATCGGCAACCCGGACAGACACACGGGCTGTCGCTGGCCGAGACCGTGGTCCGGCTCAAGGGCAGCCGCTCGCGCATCGAGCGCGGGCCGCTGCCCGAGGACGACCCCCGCCGGCGCCGGCCCGACCTCGCGCGCACCCGCGCGGCCCTCGGCTGGTCCCCTCGGGTGGCGCTGGAGGACGGCCTGCGCGAAACCATCGCCTGGTTCCGGCACGAGCTGGACCTCGGGCGGACCCTGGCGGTGGCCTGACAGCTCAGCCGAGCGCCGTGTCGAGGAACATCATCAGCACGAAGCCGCCCATCAGGCCACCCGTCGCGAACGACTCGTGGCCCGCGCGGTGCGACTCGGGAATGATCTCGTGGCTGATCACGTAGAGCATCGCCCCCGCCGCGCCGGCCAGGCCCCAGGGCAGCAGGCTCACCGACAGGCCCATCAGCGCGACACCCACCAGCGCCGCGAGCGGCTCCACCAGGCCTGAGGCGGCACCCACGAGCGCCGCCGCCGCGCGCCCGTAGCCGCAGCTGTGGAGCGCGAGGGCCACGACCAGGCCCTCGGGAATGTCCTGGATCGCGATGCCGGTGCCGAGCGCGCGGGCGCCCAGCGGGTCCGCGGCGGCGTGCGCCACCCCGATCGACAGGCCTTCCGGCACGTTGTGCAGCACGATCGCGAACACGAAGAGCCAGGTGCGGCGCAGCTGCGTCGAGCGCTGTCCCTCGAGTCCCTTGAAGAAGTGCTCGTGCGGCACCGTGCGGTCGGCGGCCATCACGAGGAAGCCGCCCAGCAGCACCGCCGCGGCCACGAGGCCGGCGCCGCCCATCGGGCCGTGGCCCAGGTGCTTGGCCGCCTCGAGCGCCGGCACGATCAGCGAGAAGGCGCACGCCGCGAGCATGACACCCGCGCCGAATCCCATCATCGTGTCGAACGTGCGCTGCGAGAACCGCTGCGAGAGCAGCACGGGCAGCGTGCCCAATGCCGTGGCGAGGGCGGCGATGCCGCCGCTCGCCAGCGCCGCCTGGGCCTGCGCGTCGCCGTGCACGACGGCGTCGGACAGTTCCCGCAGGCCGATGGACACGCCAGCGGCAACCACGGCGAAGCCGATCAGCCGGCGCCACCGGCAAGAGGGCGCCGCGGCGGCCACCGGGGACGTGGGGAGCGGGGCGGCCATGGAACGTCAGACCTTCGGCGGAGCGATGGGAAGGTCCTCGGCCTCGACGGGCGCCGTCCCCGCACCGAGCTCGGCCCCGGTCACCGGCTCCACGTCCACCTTCGACGCGGTGCGCGCGCGCATCTGCTCGGACAGCGTGAGCTCGTCGGCGGTCATCATGACCTGCGGCTCGCCGTCGCCGCCGTCCACCGCGCTCTGCTTCTCGCGGTCCGACACGTACTCGAAGTTCCGGTCGTTGTTCCACGGGCCGCGAAGGTCGCCGTCACCCTGCGACATGTTGAAGTACACGCGCGTGAACTCCGGCATGCCGGCGAGCTTGCCCGGCGGGAAGTTGGGGCTGATCGCGTACAGCGCTTTCTCGAACGATTGCTGGTGCGCGATCTCGCGGGTCATGAGGAAGCCGAGGGCCTCCTTGACGCCCGGGTCGTCGGTGAGGTTGATCAGGCGTTCGTACACAATCTTGGCCCGCGCCTCGGCGGCGATGTTGGAGCGCAGGTCGGCGGTGGGTTCACCGATGCTGTCGATGTAGCCGGCATTCCACAGCTGGCCGCCGGAGTTCGTGAGCGCGGGACCGCCGCCATACAGCACCTGCGTGACGTGCGAGCTGTTGCCGCCGCCGCTGATCTGGCGATAGAGCTCGGCCTCGGTGTCGATGCCTTCGGCAAGCGCGGCCTTGTTGCCCTTGTTGAGCATGGCGACGATGGTGCCGATGACTTCGAGGTGACTCAGCTCCTCGGTGGCGATGTCCATCAGCATGTCCTTGCGGCCGGGGTCGTCCTCGCCGAGGGCCTGTGTGAAATACCGGCAGGCTGCCGCAAGTTCTCCCTGCGGTCCGCCGAACTGCTCCAGCATGAGGTTCGCGAGGCCGGGGTTGGACTCGCTGACGCGAACGGTGTATTGAAGGCGCTTGTTGTGAGCGAACATGGGTTACTCCTGGAAGTGGGACGAAGGGCCGCTCGTTCCGGCAAGCTGCATTCCGCGACAGTGGCGGGTTGCGAGCGGCGCGGGAACCGCCATTGCCCTGTGGATGGGGCGCCGCGCGGCGTGGCGCCGAGCGCGAAGCACGATCCCCCCCACCACTGAAGGAACTGCCATGACCCGAACCACCGTTGTCACATGGACCCTCGCTGCGGTCCTCTCCACTGCCGCATCGCTCGCGCTCGCGCAGAGTTCGGGGGGCGACTCCGCCGGCGGCAACGCCGGACCCAAGACCCCGGCCGCGGGCGCGAGCGGCCCGCAGATGTCGCACGGAAAGAAGGACGGCACCCACTCCAAGGCGCGCAAGGACAAGGCCACCCGCGACGGCAGCGCCGCGAGCGGTCCGTCCGGCACCACGACGAACCCCGATGGCACGGGTGGCAAGTCCAACCCGGGCGGTGGCCCTGGCGGCGGCGCGGGCGCCGGTGCCCGCTGAGCCGGCCCAACGGACGTCGACATGAAGACCCGGCTCCGCCGCCCCGGCCTCTGGCTCGGGCTCGGCTTCGGCGGCTTCTTCGACGGCATCCTGCTGCACCAGGTGCTGCAGTGGCACCACCTGCTGTCGTCGGTCGAGGGCCGCTGGGCCGCCGACCTTCGGCACCAGATGCTCGCCGATGGCCTGTTCCATGCGGCCATGTATGCGGTCGCGGCCGCGGGCCTCGTGATGCTGTTGCGCGAACGCGGCGCATTGGGTGGGCCGCGGGCCGCACGTCACTTCACGGCGGCGTTCCTCACCGGCTTCGGCGCGTGGCACGCCATCGATGCGGTGCTGTCGCATTGGCTGTTCCAGTTGCATCACGTGCGCATGGACACCGCGTTCCCGTTCGTGTGGGACCTTGGCTGGCTCGCGGTGTTCGGCGTCTTGCCCCTCGTTCTGGGCTGGCGCATGGTTCCACGCGATGGGGCGGGTTCTCCCGTCACCCCGCCACGGCTGCCGGCGATCCTCGCCGGCGCCACCGTGCTGGCGGCGCTGGTGGCGTCACTGCCGCCCGCAGGTCCCGCCGGCCGGGTCGTGGTGCTGGCCGACGGCGTACCTTCCTCCGCGGTGTTCGTGGCCCTCGCCGGCTCCGATGCACGCATCGTCTCGGGCGACCTCAGCGGACGTGTCTGGCAGGTGGCCGGGGCGGGCACAAGGGACGCGTGGGCCCTCTACCGCCACGGCGCCCTGTACGTCAGCGGAACCGTGGCCCCCGCCGGTTGCGCGGCGTGGGTGCGGCCTTGACGCGCGGCGTCACCATCGCACCTGCGTGCGGCAGTGGCCCAGCGCCCGGCGAAGCTCCTGCGCCATGAGCCATCGACCCGGAGGTGTGAGGTGGCGTCCCACGGAGACGGTGGCGTCGCGTTGCGACAGGCGCACGAGCCCGTGTGTGTGCTCGTCGCACTCCACCCGAACCCAGTCGGCGTCGAAGGCGTCGCGGCGGGTGCGGGTGCCCGACTGGCACTCGACGGCGAGCTGCGAGCCGGACAGCGTGATGAGTTCGCGGTCGCCGGCGTGCCGGGCGTAGCGCAGGAACAGGGCCACCGCCAGGGCGGCCTCCGCCGCGAAGGCGAGGGCCAGGCTGTGGCGGCCGAGCAGCCATCCGGCGGCCGCGCCTGCGCTGCCGGTGACAGCGAACACGGCGAATGTCGTCACGGCCTGGCGCGGCGTCAGCGACGGCCGGTTCGTCGCGTTCCAGCGAAGGGCGGGGCCGGTGTCGGTCTCGACGAGCCTGGCCATGGGCTCGTACGGGGCGGCGGTCGTGTCGAGGGGCATGGCAGGCTCACACCCCGTCGACGGCTTCGGGTTCGTCGAACGCCTTGCGGGCCGCCTGTTCAGGCCCCATCGCCCGCCAGCGGGGCCGGCCGCACAGGACGAGGGCCAGGCCGTGCACCTCGGGTCCCTTCATCGACGGGTCGAGGCGTAGCAGCGCGGCGCTCGCCTGTTCCACCCAGTCGGCATTGCTCAATTCCGGTACGAGGGTATCGGTCCACATGGTCGGTTTCTCCTGCGGGGGATGTCGTGCGGCGGGCCCGGGCCCCGTCCCAGGGTCCGCCTGTGTGCCGAACCCGGGGCAAAGGAGGTTCCAGGCCGGTGGCGCGCCGGGAACCGCTCTTGCCCCTTCCTGCGGACACCGCCCTTCGGCGGCAGGAGAACGCGATGAAGGCCTTGTGCTGGCATGGAAAGAAGGACATCCGGTACGACACCGTGCCGGACCCGGTCATCGAACACCCGCGCGACGCGGTGATCAAGGTGAGCAGCTGCGCCATCTGCGGCTCCGACCTGCACCTCTTCGACGGCTTCATGCCGGGCATGGAGAAGGGCGACGTCATGGGCCACGAGTTCATGGGCGAGGTGGTTGAGGTCGGGGCCGAGAACAAGAAGCTGAAAGTGGGCGACCGCGTCGTCGTGCCGTTCACGATCGTGTGCGGCGAGTGCGAGCAGTGCCGCCGCGGCAACTTCTCGGTGTGCGAACGCACCAACCGCCGGCGTGACCTGGCGGACAAGGTATTCGGGCACACCACCGCCGGGCTGTTCGGCTACACGCACCTCACGGGCGGCTATGCGGGCGGCCAGGCCGAATACGTGCGCGTGCCGTATGCGGACGTCGGACCGGTCAAGATTCCCGACGGCTTGACCGACGAGCAGGTGCTTTTTCTCGGCGACATCTTTCCGACGGGCTGGCAGGCCGCGATGGCGTGCGACATCGAACCCGACGACACGGTGGCCATCTGGGGCGCCGGGCCCGTGGGCCAGATGGCCATCCGCAGCGCCGTGCTGCTCGGGGCGCGCCAGGTGGTCGCCATCGACCGCGTGCCCGAACGCCTCGCGATGGCGAAGGCGGGCGGCGCGATCCCGATCAACTTCGACGAGGAGAGCGTGCTCGAGCGGCTGGGCGAACTCACCGGCGGCAAGGGTCCCGAGAAATGCATCGACGCGGTCGGCATGGAAAGCCATGCCACGCGGTCCATCGATGCGATCATGGACCGCGCGAAGCAGGCCGTGATGCTCGAGACCGACCGGCCGCACGTGCTGCGCGAGATGATCTACGTGTGCCGCCCGGCGGGCATCCTGTCGATCCCGGGGGTGTACGGCGGCCTCGTCGACAAGCTGCCGTTCGGCGCGCTGATGAACAAGGGCCTGACGGTGCGCACGGGGCAGACCCACGTGAACCGGTGGACCGACGACCTGCTGCGCCGCATCGTCGAGGGACAGATCGACCCTTCCTTCGTGATCACGCACACCGTGGCGCTGGAAGACGGTCCCGCGATGTACACGACGTTCCGGGACAAGCTCGACGGCTGCATCAAGGTCGTGATGAAGCCGGGCGGGGTGGTGGCATGAGCCGCGCGCGAAACGGCGTGGCCTGGATCGGCGTGGGCCTGGCCCTGGCGGCCGTGGCGGGCGCGGCCTGCGCCGCGGCAGCGCGGCGGCCGGTGGTGGCGGCGCCCGTGCGGGACTACAGCGGGCGCTCGGGGTTTCCGGCGCCACCCGAGGCGATGCGCGGTCGCGCCCGCGACGCGTTCTTCGCGGACGGCGCCCGCGCCACGCCGGCCCACCTGCCCGATCCACCGCCTTGATGGTGGCGCGGGCCCGCGACGAGGCCGCCGGCTGGCGCCGGAGCCTGCGCTTTCGCCTGTTGCTGCTTGTCTCCTCGGCGGTGCTGCCCGCCTTCGCGCTGCTCGCATGGACGACGTACGACCACCGCGCCATGCGCATGGACGAGGCGGAAGCCCTCGCCGAAGGCCTGGCGCGGCATGCCGCGGTCGAATTCGGGCAGATCGTCGAGGGCACCCGCGACACGCTGGCTCGGCTGGCGCACGACACGGAGGTGCGCGACTTTGCCGATGGCGTGGCTTGCGGGCGCACCCTGGCCCGTCTTCGCCGCCTGCATCCCGCCTACGGCGCCATGGGGGTGATCGGCCCTGCCGGCCGCATCGTCTGCGCCGACACGCCCGCTGCCGTGGGTGTCCACCTGGGCGACCGGGAGTACTTCCAGCGCGCGATGCGCACGCGGACCTTCGCGGTCAGCGGATTTCTCGTGGGACGCACCAGCAAGCTCAACATCCTCGTCGTGGCCGCGCCGCTGGGCGAACCGGACGGGCCGGTGGAAGGGGTGCTGTTCCTGTCCCTCGACCTCGCGTGGGTGCGCGAGCAGATGGAGCAGATGGTGGTGCCGGAAGGCACGTCGCTGATGCTCGTGGACGGGCGCGGCACCGTGATGGCGGCGTACCCCGACGGACCCACCGTGGTGGGTCACGAGATCCCCGAGGCCGAGGCCTTCCTCGACGAGGGCCGGCGCACGGGGCGCGTGGACGCGGCCCGGGTCGTCGGCCTCGACGGACAGGAACGCGTGGTGGCCGGCGAGATGCTGCCCGGCACGCCGCCCGGCAGTGCCTTCGCCCGGGCGGGCGTGCCCACCGCGGACTTCAACGCGCAGGCGAACGCGGTGCTCGCGCGCAACCTGCTCGCACTCGCCGGCGTCGCGCTCGCGGTGTATGCGGCGGCGTGGTGGGTGGCGGCCGTGCTGGTGGTCGCCCCCACACGGCGCCTGATCGCCGCGGCCGAATCACTCGGGAGCGGCAACCTGTCGGCACGAACGGGGCTGAAGCATGGGCCCGACGAACTCGGCCGCCTCGCCCTCCACTTCGACACCATGGCGGCGCGCGTGGAGCGGGTCACCCGCGCCTTGCGCGCGCTGAGCGCGTGCAACAGCAGCCTGCTGCATGCCCGCTCCGAGGCACAGCTGCTCGACGAACTCGTGCGCATCGCCGTGACGGACGGGGACTACCAGGTCGCCTGGGTCGGCCTGCTCGACACCAGCGATCCGCCACGGCTGGTGACGGCCGCGCTGGGCGGGCGTGACGACATGGTGCGCCGCGCGGTGGCCTCGAGGGCCGAGCTGGACACGGGCGCCATCGCGACGCAGGCGCTGCGCGCCGGCGCCACCCGCTGCGCCGGCACCGACGCGTCACACGGACCGCTCGCGAACCTTCACACCTGTGCGCTGCCGCTGCACCTGGACGATCGTGCCATCGGTGTGCTGCAGCTGTGCACCGACGACGTCTCCGCCTTCGATGCGGCCGAACTCGCGCTGCTGGAGGAAATGGCGGCCGATCTGTCGTTCGGCCTGCAAACGCTGCGTGACCGCGCGCGGCATGCCCGAGCGGAAGAGCTGATCCAGCAGATGGCGTTCGTCGACGGGCTCACCGGGCTGCCGAACCGCGTCCGTTTCGAGGGGCTCTGCGGCGAGATGCTGCAGGCCGCCGACACCGCGAAGGAGCCGGTGGCCGTGATCGTCGTGGGCCTGGTGCGATTCGGCCGGATCCAGAACGCCATCGGCTTCGGCGAAGCGGACCGGCTGCTCGTCGAGGTGGCGCGGCGCCTGCGTGCGATGGCTCCGCCCGCCTGGGCGCTGGCCCGCGTGGGCGGATACCGGTTCGCGCTGATGCTGCCGTCGGCCGGCGCCACGCCCGCGCGCATCGCGGCCGCGCGGCTCGCCCGTGAGTTCGAGCGGCCGTTCGCCATGGCCGGCATCGACATCGAGGCGCCGGCCACGTTCGGCATCGCCGTGTACCCGTCGCATGGCGCGGAGGCGGCCCTGCTGTTGCGCCGCGCGGACCTGGCCTGCACTGAGGCCGAGGCGAGCGGTTCCGAGGTGGAGCTCTACCGCGGGGAAAGCGCGAAGGAGAACCCCGCGCGCCTGCAGTTGATGGTGGACCTGCGCCGGGCCATCGACGCCGGGCAGCTCGAGCTCCACTACCAGGGCAAGGTGGACGCCCGCTCCGGCGCGGTGACTGGCGCGGAGGCACTGCTGAGGTGGCGGCACGCGACCAAGGGCAACGTGCCGCCCGGGCAGTTCATTCCCGACGCGGAGGAGACGGGCCTCATCGCGCCACTCACACGCTGGGTCATCCAGGCGGTGGTGCACCAGCTGCGCGAGTGGTCGCTGGCGGGGCGGGTCATCCCGGTCGCGGTCAACCTGTCCGGCCGCAACTTCCGCGACCCGAACCTCGTCTCCGACGTGGCGCGCTGGCTGGCGGCTGCCGGGGTCCCGGCACGGCTGTTGCAGATCGAGATCACGGAGACGGTGCTGATGGACGACACGGCGGCCGCGAAGCAGTCGCTGGAGCGCCTGAGGGCCGCGGGTCACCCGATCCTGCTCGACGACTTCGGCACCGGCTACTCGTCGCTGCGCTACCTCGCATCGATGCCGGTCGACGTCATCAAGGTCGACCGGTCGTTCGTGGTCGAGATCGTGGCGCGTCCTGAAATGCGGGCGCTGGTCGGCGCCATCGTCGACCTGGGCCACACGCTCGGCCTCCAGCTCGTGGCCGAGGGGGTGGACGAGGAAGCGCAGGCGGAACACCTGCGCGAGATGGGATGCGACGAAATCCAGGGGTTCCTGTACGCGCGGCCGGTGCCGGCGCCGGAGTTCATCGCGTGGGCGGCCGCGCGCGCCTCGCGGTGACGCGCCCCGTCACTTCACGGCCGCCTGCAGTTCCTTGGCATGCTGCAGGTGCATCTTCAGCGTCGGCAGCGTCTTCGTGGCCCACGCCTTGACCTCCGGGTCCTTCGCTTCGGCGGCACCCTTCTCGAACAGCTTGACGGTGTCCTCGTGCGCCTTGACCCCGACTTCGTCGGCGTACTTCTTGTCGAAGTTCGCGCCGTCCGCAGTGCTCAGCAGCTTGAGCTTGCCCTTCTGCATCATCGACGGCTCGCCCGGCAACTCGACGCCCTTGGACGAAGCGAGCGCCGACAGTTCCTGGGCGGCCTTCGTGTGGTCCTCGATCATCTTCTCGGCAAAGGCCTTCACCTTCGGGTTCGTGGCCTTGCCCTGGGCGAGCTTGCTGCCCTCGACCTCGGTGTGGCCGTTCTCGGCGGCCTGCTTCATGAAGGCGGCGTCGGCGCGCGCGACGTTTTCGCCCTTGGCAGAGGGCGCCGTGGCCTGGCCCCAGGCGCCGCCGCTCAGGGCGAGGGCCGCGGCGGCGGCGGCGATCCAGCGGAGTCGGTTCGTGGTGTTCATGATGTCTCCAGAGAAGTTCAGTGGGGGGAAATGCGTGGACACGCGGCAAGCGGTGTTCCGCGGCGGACCCCGCGGACTGGTCGGGTCGCGGCGTTGAACTTGGGCGACGCGTGCCTCGCCTTGCCGCAAGCCTGTCCGTGGCACACCGGTTGCCGCTTCCTGCAGGCGGCGTCGGCGCGATACCGCCAACCTACCCTGAGGAGACCCGCATGAACCCGAATCCCGATCCCCGCGACGACCCCGCTGCCCAGGCAGCCGCCCGGCCGAAGTCGCACGACGCCGCCGACGACAAGCACCGCGAACAGTCGGAGGCCGCCCTCGAGAACACCGGCAAGGGGTACGAGAAGGCACCGCCGGGCGCGGGCGGCGAGCCGTCCTGGCCCACCGGCGGAAACATCAGCCGCGGCCCGAAGCGGTCCGGCACGTGACCGCCTGATCCGCGAGCTGCCCGGCATGCCGATTGCCGGTCGTGTCGCCGCGTGGGCTGCGCCCGCGACTTCTTCCAAGGAGCATCGACATGCCACAAACCGACTCGAAGCAACCGGCCGCCCAACGCGACGGCGATCGCCCGACCCTGCAGGGGGACTACTACACGGGCGGCACCCAGCCGCTGCAGCGACCCGAGGGTGAGACCGACGACCGGGACACCCACGAACCCGGCTGGACGGACGGCCGCAAGGATGGGGACGGCGCGGACCCGGCCGCGGCGCCGGGCGCCTCCACCACGCGCTCGGCCGACGTGGCGAAGAACCGGTGAGGCGGACGATGGTGATGCACACGCGGTACGCCACCGCCCTCCTCGCGAGCCTGGCCGTCCCGGCGGCCTTCGCACAGTTGCCGCCGGGCGATGGCCCCGTGCCGGTGAGTGCCACGGTGCTGGAGCCGTCGCCCGTTCCGTACGGCCCGGGCACCGTGTCGCGGCTGAAGGCGCCACTCGGCTTCACCGTCTCGGTGTTCGCAAGCGGCCTGAAGAACGTCCGCTGGCTGGTGGTGGCGCCCAACGGCGATGTGTACGCGAGCCGGCGCGACCAGGGTGACGTGCTGCTGCTGCGCGACACCAACGGCGACGGGCAGGCCGACCACCAGAAGGTCGTGGCCCAGAACATCCCCTTCGCCCACGGGCTGGTGCTGAAGGACGGGAGGCTCTACATCGCGTCGGACAAGAAGGTGTTCGTTGCCACCATCGCGGCCGACGGTTCGCTCGACACCCCGCGGCAGATCATCGACGACCTGCCCGACGCGGGCCAGCATCCCAACCGCACGCTGGCCTTCGGGCCGGACGGCTGGCTCTACATCACGGCGGGTTCGTCGTGCAACAACTGCCGCGAGCCCAACCCCGAGGCGGCGACGATGCTGCGCGCCCGCCCGGACGGTTCAGCGCGCGAGGTGCTCGCCGCGGGCCTGCGCAACACCATCGGCTTCGACTGGCATCCGGTGACCGGCGTGCTCTACGGCTTCGACCACGGCTCCGATTTCCGGGGCGACGACCAGCCGCCCGAGGAACTGAACGAGATCCGCCCCAACACGCACTACGGCTGGCCGTGGTGTTTCGGCGATCGCGTGCCCGACCGCTTCCAGGTGAACGAACCGCCCAACGGCACGAAGGCGGCGTTCTGCCCGACCACGCAGGCGCCGGCGCTCACCTACACCGCACACGCCGCGCCGATCGGCTTCACGTTCTACCGCGGCGCACAGTTCCCGCCCGAGTACCGCACGAGCGCGTTCGCGGCGATGCGCGGCTCGTGGAACCGTGCCCAGCCCAGCGGCTTCAAGGTGGTCCGCGTGGTGTTCGATGCGGCGGGACGGCCGGAACGCATCGAGGACTTCGTGACCGGCTGGCTCATGGCACCGAACGCGGCGCTGAAGGATGCCGGACCGCGGGCCACCGACGCCGAACGTGCGGAGGCCTCGCGTCCCGCCCAGCTCGGCCGGCTCGCGGGCCTCGCCGTGGCCGGCGACGGCTCGCTGCTGGTGGCCGAGGACCAGAACGGCGTGATCTACCGCGTGCGGTACCAGGCCCCCCGCTGACCCGTGATGGACGGAGACCTCCCATGCGTCCCTTCGCCCCCCTGACCGCCATGTTGTCCGCCGCGCTGCTGTGTGCCGCATGCATGCAGCCGCGCCGCGACCCCGAACCGCTGCCACCGCCACCGCCCGTCAACCCGACCCTGCAGGCGCAGGCGCTGCTGAAGTCCGCCGACGGGAAGCCGTCGGGGCGCGTGACCCTCGCCGAGGCGTCCGACGGCGTGCACCTCGCGCTTGCGGCCACGGGTCTGTCGCCCGGAACCCACGGGTTCCACATCCACGCGGGCGGCGCCTGTGCGCCCGGCCCCGACCCGGCCGCGGGTGCCATCGTGCCGTTCGGTGCGGCGGGGCCGCACTTCGACCCCGGCATGTCGCACAACCATGGCCGGCCCGACGATCCGCCCGATCATGCGCACGCGGGCGAACTGCCCAACGCGACTGCCGATGCCGGCGGCAACGCCTCGGTAACTCACCTCAACAAGCACGTGACCCTCGGGGCGGGCGACCGCTCGGTGATGGGCCGCACGCTCGTCGTCCATGCCGAGCCGGACGACTACCGCACGGACCCGGCCGGCAACTCCGGCGCCCGCGTGCTCTGCGGCGTGATCGAGCCGGTGACGGCGGGACCGGTCACCGGCCGCACCACGCTGCCGGGCGCGAACGTGTACCCCGAGGGCGTGGCCGTCGATGCGAGCACGGGCGACCGCTATGTCGGCTCGTCGAAGGAGGGCCATCTCTACAAGCTGGCCGCTGGGGCCACGGAGGCGACGATGTTCCAGCATGGCGGCTCGCCCGGCCGCCAGGCCGCGTTCGGCCTCGGGATCGACGACCGACGGCGGCTGTGGATCGCGGGCGGACCCCAAGGCACGGTCGCCGTGGTGGACCTCGCGAGCGCGACGACACGGGCCGTGCTGAAGGTGCCGCCCGGTCCGCAGAGCTTCGTCAACGACCTCGTCGTGAGCGGCTCGCAGGTGTACGTGACCGATTCGTTCCGACCGGTGATCTACCGCGTGGCGGACACCGCTGCCGCATCGCCCGCACTCGAGCCGTGGCTGGACCTCGCGGCGTCGCCCGTGCGGTACCGCCCCAACGAGGTCAACCTCAACGGCATCGTGGCCTCGCCCGACGGGCGCTGGCTGATCGCGGTGCAGCTGGCCACCGGGCAGTTGTGGCGCATCGACACGCGCACGCGCGCCGTCACCGAAGTGGCGCTCGAAGGCGGTCCGCTGCCCCACGGCGACGGCCTCGTGCTGCGCGGCGCCACCGACCTCTTCGTCGTGCGCAACGAGGAGCGCGAGGTGGTCCACGTGATGCTGTCGACCGACGGCGCCCGCGGCCGCATCGCGCAGCGCCTGAGCGACCCCCGGCTGCGCTACCCCACCACGGCGGCACTCGTGCCCGAAGGCCTTGTTGTCGTGAACGGGCAGCTCGACCGCCAGAAGGGGCCGCCGCCGCTGCTGCCGTTCGACGTGGTGACCGTCGCGTTGCCGCGATGACCGGTCGCGCGACGGAGTTGCCGACGCGTTTGCCCGCGCGCCGTGGTGCACAGGCTCACGGCCTGCGCCTCGATGATTTCGGGAGAAGCGGAACACTGCTTGCCTTCCCCTCGTGCACACCCCACAGGTTGAACGAGGAGACCACCATGCGCATCGCGATGATCAGTGAACATGCTTCGCCCCTGGCCGCCGCGGGCGGCGTCGATGCGGGCGGGCAGAACATCTACGTGGCGCAGGTCGCGCGTGCGCTTGTGCGGCAGGGGCACGAGGTCGACGTGTTCACGCGGCGTGATGACGTGCTGCTGCCCCCGGTGATCGACGTGACGCCCGGACTGCGGGTCGTCCACGTCACCGCCGGGCCGCTGGCCTTCGTGCCGAAGGAGGCCATGCTCGACCTGATGCCGCAGTTCGCGCGCTTCTGCGAGGCGTGGATGAACACGGCGCCGCCGTACGACGTGCTGCACGCGAACTTCTTCATGTCGGGCCTCGTGGGCCTTCGGCTGAAGGAACGTTTCGACGTGCCGCTCGTGACCACGTTCCATGCGCTGGGCCTCGTGCGCATGGAACACCAGAAGGGCGCCGACACGTTCCCCCCGGTGCGCGTCGAGATCGAGCGCCGCCTCGTCGTCGAGAGCGACCGCGTGATCGCAGAGTGCCCGCAGGACCGGCTCGACCTGGAACGGCTCTACGGCGCAGACCCCGCGCGCATCGCGATGGCACCGTGCGGCTTCGAGGCCGCGGAGTTCTCTCCGCAGTCGAAGCAGGTGGCGCGGCGTCGCGTCGGCGTGCCGGACGACGAGTTCCTCGTTCTTCAGGTCGGCCGCATGGTGCCCCGCAAGGGCGTCGAGACCGTGGTGCGCGCGATGGCGTGCGACCCCTGCGCGGGCATGCGGCTGCACGTCATCGGCGGAGAGTGCGAGGTGCCGGACCCGGTGCGCACGCCGGAGATCCATCGGCTGCAGGGCGTGGCCCGCGATTGCGGCGTGGCGGACCGCGTGCGCTTCGAGGGCTGCAAGCCGCGCGACCAGCTGCGGCACTGGTACGCCGCGGCCGATGTGTTCGTGACCGTGCCGTGGTACGAGCCCTTCGGCATCACACCGCTCGAGGCGATGGCCTGCGGGCGGCCCGTCGTCGGCAGCGCGGTGGGCGGCGTGCAGTACACGGTGCAGCATGGCGTGACGGGCCTGCTCGTGCCACCGAAGGACCCCGGGGCGCTTGCGGAGGCCCTCGCGTCGTTGCGCGCCGATCCGGACCGGGCCGAGGCGATGGGCCGCGCCGGCCTTGAGCGTGCCCGCCGCGAGTTCACGTGGGACGGGGTCGCGTCGCGCCTCGCGTCGGTGTTCGTCGAAGTGGCCGCGGTGAGGGTGGGCACGTTCCATGTCGCCGGCATCGACGACCCGTTGCCCGCGGCGACCCTGCAGGCGCGCCGCCCGGCGATCTTCCTCGACAAGGACGGCACGCTCGTCGAGGACATCCCGTTCAACGTCGATCCGTCGCGGCTGCGGTTCACGCCGGAGGCCGCGCCGGCCTTGCGGCGGTGGCGCGAGGCGGGTTATGCGATCGTGGTCGTCACGAACCAGTCGGGGCTCGCGCAGGGGCGCTTCGACCGCGCCGCGCTCGCCCGTCTGCACGATGGTCTCGTGCACCGGCTCGCCGCCGAGGGCGTGGCCATCGACGCGCTGTTCGCGTGCCCGCATGCGGACAACGACGGCTGCGCTTGCCGCAAGCCGGGCGCGGGGCTGTTGATGGAAGCGGCCCGCGTGCTGGCACTCGACCTGGAACGGTCGTGGATGGTCGGCGACATCCTCAACGACGTCGAGGCCGGACACCGCGCCGGCTGCCGCAGCGTGCTGCTCGACGTGGGCAACGAGACCGAATGGCAGGACGGGCCGCTGCGCCGGCCGGACCACCGCTGCGTGGACCTGCTGCAGGCGGCCCTGTTCACCCTGTCGGCCGACGAGGCCCGCGAGTCCGAGGACACGGGCGGCGGGTGGGCGGTGCGGGGCGTGGCAGCCGAGACGATGGTGGTGGGAGCCGCGGCATGACGCCGGCGGAGGTCGTGCCCTTGCGGCCGGTGCGAACGGGCGCGACGGACCCCGCGCGGGTCGCCGCGTGGCAGGGCGTGCGCCGCCTGCTGGCCGTGCGGGTCGACAACCTGGGCGACGTGCTGATGACCACGCCCGCGCTGGCCGCGGCGGTGGCGTCCGTGCCCGGCCTCGAGGTCACGCTGCTCGGTGGCCGGGGTGCGGAGGCGATCGCCCGGCACCTGCCGATGGTGCGCGACGTCATCGCGGCGCGGGTCCCGTGGGTACGCCACGAGGATGGCGGTGCGGCGCCGGGCGACGACCTCGCGCTCGTCGAGCGGCTGCGTCAGGGTGCGTTCGATGCGGCCGTGGTGTTCACCGTGTGCACGCAGAGCGCCTTGCCCGCCGCGATGCTGTGCCGCCTCGCCGGCATCCCGCTTCGGCTGGCCCACGTGCGCGAGAACCCGTACGAACTCCTGACGGACTGGGCGCCCGAGACGGACCTGGACGTCGCGGGGGCGCGCCACGAGGCGCGGCGGCAGCTGGACCTCGTCGCGCGCGTGGGCTGGCGCGTGGCCGACGAGCGCCTGCGCTTCGCGCCGGAGGCCGGCGACGTCGCGTCCGTCGATGCGCTGTTGCAATGCGAAGGACCGGGCCTGGGCGAGGGACCCTGGGTGGTCGTGCACGTGGGTGCCACCGCACCATCGCGCCGCTGGCCGCCGGAGCGTTTCGGCCTCGCGGCCGAGGCACTTGTCCGTGCGTGCGGAGCGCGCATCGTGTTCACGGGCAGCGCGTCCGAAGCGCCGCTGGTCGAGCAGGCCCGCGCGGCGATGGGGTCGCCGTCGCTGTCGCTCGCGGGGCGCCTGTCCCTCGGCGAGCTGGGGGCGCTGGTGGCGCGGGCCGACGTCGTGCTCACGAACAACAGCGGGCCGGCCCACCTCGCGGCCGCGCTCGGCACGCCGGTGGTGGACCTGTACGCGCTGACCAACCCGCAGCACACACCGTGGCAGGTGCGCTCGCACGTGCTCAGCCACGACGTGCCGTGCCGCAACTGCCTGAAGAGCCGGTGCCCGCAGGGCCACCACCTCTGCCTGACGGGCGTGCCGGTGGAGGCCGCGGTGGACGCGACGCTCGACCTGCTGGGCCGCGTCCGCAAGGTCGCCGTGGCAGGCGGCGGTGGCCATGGCGTGCGCGTGTGCGAGGAGCCGGCACCATGACGCTCCCGTGGCTCGCCGATGCGCGCGAGGTCCTGGTCTTCCGCGCCCTGGTGCTCGGTGACCTGCTGTGCGCCACGCCCGCGCTGCGGGCGCTGCGGGCGGCGGCGCCGCGGGCGCGCATCGTGCTGTGTGGCCTCCCGTGGGCGCAGGACCTCGCGGCGCGCCTGCCGTCGGTCGACGAGTTCCTCCCGTTCCCCGGCCATCCCGACCTGCCCGAACGGCGGCCTGCGCCCGGGGAGTTCGAACGGTTCGTCGACCAGGCGCGGGCGCGCGGTTTCGATGCCGCGCTGCAGCTGCACGGCAGCGGCGGCATCGTCAACCCGTTCACCGTGTCGCTCGGTGCCGGGCACACGGCGGGGTTCGCCGTCGAGGGCACGGCGTCCGGCCTGGACGTCGCCGTGCCATGGCCCGAACAGGGGACCGAGATCGAACGGTGCCTGCGCCTGACCGACGCCCTCGGAGCACCGCGCGCGGGCCTGGGCCTCGACTTCCCGCTGCGCGGCGACGACCACCGCCAGGCCACCGCGCTGCTCGATGCCGCGGGCGTGCGGCGGCCGTTCGCGGTGGTGCATGCCGGCTCCCAGCTGCCGTCGCGGCGCTGGCCTCCCGAGCGCTTCGCCGCGGTGGCCGACGCGCTCGCCGCCCGGGGCCTCGGCGTCGTGCTCACCGGGAGCGCCGCCGAGGGGGAGCTGGCGCGGTCCGTGATCGCGGCGGGCCGCGGCGCCCCGGTGGACCTCACCGGCCTCACGCCGTCGGTCTGGGTGCTGGGCGGGGTGGTGGCGGCCAGTTCGCTCGTCGTGGCCAACGACACCGGCCTGTCCCACGTCGCCGCCGCGTTGGGGGTGCCGAGCACCATCGTCGCGAGCGGCTCCGACGTGGCGCGCTGGGCGCCGCTCGACCACGACCGCCATCCGGTGCTGTGGCATGCGACCCCGTGCCGCCCGTGCGCCCACGCCGTCTGTCCCACCGCGCACGAATGCGCGGTGGGCGTTTCCGTCCCGGCCGTCGTCGCGTGCGCGACGGCCCTCCTCGAAAGGTCCCGGCCATGCCCGACACCCACCGCCGCCTGCGCATCCTGACGTGGCACGTGCACGGCAACTACCTGTGGTACCTGACCCAGGTGCCGCACGACTTCTACCTGATGACGGATGCGGCGCGGTCCGTGCACCACACCGGCCGCAGCGGCACGCTGCCGTGGGGCGACAACGTCCACGAGGCCCCGGTGGACACCGTGCGCGACATGCCGTTCGACCTCGTGCTGTACCAGTCGCAAGCGGAGTTCGAACGGGCGGCCGAGGTGCTGTCGCCCGCGCAGCGGCGCCTGCCGGCCGTCTACCTCGAACACGACCCGCCGCTCGAACACCCCACCGACCAGCGGCACTGGGCCGACAACGGGCACGAGACGATCGTGCACGTCACCGGCTTCAACGCGCTGATGTGGGCACACCGGCAGTCGCCGGTCGAGGTGGTCGAGCATGGGATCCGGTTGCTGTCCGACGCGCGGTACGACGGCGGTGTCGCCGAAGGCATCACGGTCGTCAACAACCTCGGCACGCGAGGGCGGCGTCTCGGGCCGGACGTGTTCCTGCAGTTCCGCGAGCAGGTGCCCGTCACCCTCGTGGGCATGGGCTCGCTCGAACTGGGCGGGCATGGCGAGGTGGCGAACCGCGACTTGCCGGGGTTCGTCGCGAACTACCGATTCTTCTTCAACCCGATCCGCTACACGAGCCTCGGCCTCTCGGTCCTCGAGGCGATGCACGTCGGGCTGCCGATCCTCGGGCTGGCGACCACGGAGATGCCCACCGTGATCGCCAACGGCGTCAACGGCTGGCTCGACACCCGCCCCGAGCGCCTGGTCGAGGTCGCGCGACAGCTGCTCGCCGACCCCGAGCTGGCGCGGCAGTGGGGTGATGCGGCCCGCCGGACGGCGCAGGAGCGTTTCGGCATCGACCGGTTCGTGGCCGACTGGCTGCGGGTGTTCGACCGCGTGGCGAACCGCGCGCCCGGGCCCTGAGGACCGCCGGATGGGACTCGCCGCGCAGGAAAGCGTCGCCGGGGACGAACTCGAACACGCCAAGCGGCTCCTGGTCCGCGACTCCGCGTGGTCCACGGTGTGTGGCGCGTTGTTCGGCGGCGTGGTGCTGGCCGGGTATGCGGTGCAGGTGGGCGCCGGGCCGTTCGAGATCGGCCTGCTCGCCGCGATCCCGTACCTCGCCCAGGTGCTGCAGTTGCCGGCGACGGTGTTCGTCGACCGGCACGGCGGCCGCAAGCGGCTCGCCGTGCCGCTGCTGGGCGGGGCCCGCCTGATCATCCTCGTGCTGGCGCTGCTGCCGCTGTGGCCGCGGAACGATTCCTCGGTGACGCTGCTGCTGCTGCTCGGCAAGTTCGGCATCTGCGCGTTCTCGGCGGTGGCGGGGTGTGCGATCAACTCCTGGATCCACCAGCTGCTGAGCGGCCAGCCGCTCGGCGGGTTCTTCTCGCGGCGGCTCTTCGCCGGCACGGTGCTCGGCTGCGTGTTCACCCTCGGGGTGGGGTGGCTCGTCGAACACCCGCCGCAAGGCGAGGTGCGCTTCGCCTATGCACTGGCCTTCGCGGGGTCGGGCCTTGCGGGCCTCGTCAGTACCTGGTACCTGGCCCGCTGCCCGGAGCCCCGGATGGGCCCCAGCGGTCCGGCGGTGCCGGTGATGTCGAAGCTCGCGGCCCCGTTCCGCGACCCCGAGTTCCGCCGGCTGCTCACCATGCTCGCGTCCTGGAACTTCGCGAGCAACTTCGCCGCGCCGTTCCTCACCGTGTACCTGCTGCAGCAGCTCGGGTACGGCATGGGCACCGTCACGATGCTGTGGGTGGTCAACCAGGTGGCCAACGCGCTCACCCTGTATGCCTGGGGGCGCGTGTCAGACCGGCTGTCGAACAAGGCCGTGCTGTCGGTGGCGGTGCCGGTGTTCTTCCTGTGCACGGTGGCGCTCGTCTTCGCCCGGGCGGGTGCGCCCTACGGCCTGCAGCTGGGGCTGCTGGTTGCCGTGCACGTGGTGATGGGCATCGTGGGCGGCGGCATCGGCCTGGCCACCGGCAACCTCGGGCTCAAGCTCGCGCCGCCCACGCAGGGCACGTCGTACCTGGCGGCCGTGGGCCTGGTGTCGTCCGCCGCGGGCGGGCTCGCGCCGCTGGTGGGCGGGGCGGTGGCGCACGCGCTCGAGTCGAGCGAGTTTTCGCTCGTGGTCAGGTGGGTGGCCAACACGGCCACGAGGGAACTCGCCGTGATGAACTTCGCCCACTACGAGTTCCTGTTCGCCATCGCCGCGCTGCTGGGGCTGCACGTGATGCACGCGCTGTCGCGCATCCGCGAGGGCGACGAGGTGAGCGAGCGGCAGGTGGTGCAGGAGCTGCTGCTGGAGGCCCGCCAGACGGTGGACCAGATCTCCACCGCGGGCGGCCTGCTCAGCAGCGTGTTCGCGTTCGGGCGGCTCACGGAGCGGCGGCCGTGGTTCCGGCGGCGCGCCGAGGAACCGGGCGCCGCGCCTTGAGGGTCAGCCGCTCTTCTTGCGGGCGGCGGTTTTCTTGGCTGCGGCCTTCTTCGCGGGCGCCTTCTTCGCCGCCGCCTTCTTCGCAGGCGCCTTCTTGGCAGCTGTCTTCTTGGCAGCGACCTTCTTCGCAGGGGCCTTCTTCGCGGCCGCTTTCTTTGCTGGCGCTTTCTTCGCCGCCGCCTTCTTGGCCGGCGCCGCCTTCTTCGCCGCCGGCACCTTGCCACCCTCGCGCCGTGCCTCGGAGAGCCCGATCGCGATCGCCTGCTTGCGGCTGGTGACCTTCTTGCCGGTGGACCCGCTCTTGAGCGTGCCTTCCTTGCGCTCGTGCATCGCGGCCTCGACCTTCTCCGATGCCTTCTTGCCGTACTTCGTGGCCATGGGGTGCTCCGCAGTGGGGATCCGCACAGGCTACGGCCGCCGCGCGTGAAAGTCTGTAGGAGCACGGCGTGTCGGAATGCACCGGCCTTCGTTCGCGCTGTCGGCCGATGGGCCACGGGGGGGCGCTGTGGGATGCTGGTCCGCATCCCGATCCGAAGGAGCAACACCATGGCAGACGACAAGACGTTCACCGGCGGCCAGGACCGCGCGCGCATCAACCTCGGCGAGGACTACGAAGTGCGCGACTGGGCGAAGAAGTTCGGCGTGACGCCGGACGAGTTGCGCGAGGCGGTGGCATCGGCCGGCAACGTGGCCGCCGACGTCGAGGCGTACCTCGCAAACAGCCGGCACTGAGGACCCCACCGTGGACACCACCGCGCTGGTCGAGCTCTTCAAGGCGAAGTCGTTGAAGCTCGTCACGGCCGAGTCCTGCACCGCAGGGCTGATCGCCTCGACACTGGCCGACGCCAAGGGTGCGGGGCAGCTGCTCGAATGCGCGTACGTGACCTATTCCCCCGCGGCGAAGCAACGCGTGCTGGGCGTGAAGCCCGAAACCATCGAGCGGTTCAACCTCACGAGCGAGGAGGTCGCCCGCGAGATGGCGGAGGGCGCGTTGCGCGCCGGACAGGCCCAGGTCGCCGTGTCGAACACCGGGGTCACCGACGACGTGGACCCCGAGATCCCCGCCGGCACGCAATGCTGGGCCTGGGCGTTCCGGCGGCCGGGTGCCGAACCGGTGATTTTCTCGGAGACACGGCGCTTCGACGGCGACCGCCACACCATCCGCGAGCGCAGCGCGGAGCACGCGCTCGCGCGCATTCCCCACTGGCACGCCGAGTTCGAGGCGGTCAGCGCCGCTTCGGCCTGATCGCGTCCCACACCTCCCGCATCGTCGCGCGCACCACCTCGGCGGCCTGCGGGTCGCCGTGCAGCAGGGCCTTCAGGTAGGAGCGGGTCTGCTTCAGCGTGACGTTGGGCGGCAGCGGCGGCACGTTCGGGTCGGTCACCATCTGCAGCAGCATGGGCCGTTCTGCGCGCAGCGCCTCCTGCCAGGCCCCGGCCACGTCGTCGGGCCGGTCGATGCGGAGGCCGCCGAGGCCCAGCAGCTTCGCGTACTCAGCGTACGGGAAGCCGGGCAGCACCTGGGACGCCTCGAACTTCGGCGCGCCGGCGGTCGCGCGCTGTTCCCACGTCACCATGTTCAGGTCGCTGTTGTCGAGCACCATCACGACGAGGCGCGGGTCGCGCCACTCGCGCCAGCGGTGGGCGATGGTGATCAGCGAGTTGATGCCGAGCATCTGCATGGCGCCGTCGCCGGTCAGCGCGATCACGGGGCGGTGCGGGTGGGCGTACTTCGCGGCACGGCGTACGGGAGCGCCGGGGCCCATCGTGGCCAGCCCGCCGGACAGCGAACCGATCATGCCGCGCTTCGCCTTGATGTCCCGGGCGTACCACGCGGCCACGGTGCCCGAGTCGCAGGTGAGGATGGTGTCGCTCGTCAGCTGGTCGGACAGCTCGCGGAACACCCGTTGCGGGTTCACCGGATCCGCCTCGTTCATCGCGCGGGCGTCCACCACCTCCCACCATTCGCGCACGCTCGACTCGATGCGCTCGCGCCACGCGCGGTCGGGGTTGGGCTGCAGGTGGGGGATCAGCGCGCGAAGCGTCTCGCGGCTGTCGCCGATCAGGTTCAGGTCCATCGGGTAGCGCATCGACACCTTGCGGCCGTCGATGTCGATCTGCACGCCCCGCGCCTGGCCTTCCGCGGGCAGGTACTCCGAGTACGGGAAACTCGACCCCACCATCAGCAGCGTGTCGCAGCCGTTCATCAGCTCCCAGCTGGGCTTCGTGCCGAGCAGGCCGATGGCGCCGGTGACGAAGGGCAGGTCGTCGGGCACGGCCATCTTGCCGAGCAGTGCCTTCGCAACGCCGGCACCGAGGATCTCGGCCACCTGGATCAGCTCGTCGGTCGCGTGCAGCGCCCCGGCGCCGGCGAGGATGGCGACGCGGTCGCCCGCGTTGAGGATGTCGGCGGCGGCCCGCAGTTCGGCGTCGCCCGGCACGGTGGCGCGGTGGGTGGTGCCGATGCCCGTGTGCACGGTGCCGTGTTCGCGGGGCGGGTCGACGGCGTCGAGTTCCTGCAGGTCGTGCGGCACGATGATGCAGGTGACGGCACGCTGGTCGCGCGCGATGCGCACCGCGCGGTCGACGAGGTGACGCACCTGCGCGGGCACGGTGGCGGTCTGCACGAACTCGTGGGCCACGTCCTTGAACAGGCTGTGCAGGTCCACCTCCTGCTGGTAGTCCCCGCCCATCGCCGACCGCGCGGCCTGCCCGACGATCGCGACGACCGGCGTGTGGTCGGCCTTCGCGTCGTACAGGCCGTTGAGCAGGTGGATGGCGCCGGGGCCGGACGTGGCCATGCAGACGCCCACCTCGCCGGTGAACTTCGCATGCCCCGTGGCCATGAACGCCGCGCCTTCCTCATGGCGCGCCTGCACGAACGCGATGCGCTCGCCCATGCGGTCGAACGCGGCCATCAGGCCGTTGATGCCGTCGCCGGGGTAGCCGTAGACGCGGCGCACGCCCCACTGGTGCAGGCGTTCGAGCAGCTGGTCGCTGACGGTGGGTTTCATGGCGGCTCCGGTCGGTCGAGGCTTGAATCGAGGCAATCCGTGTTCCGCCGTGGCGGGGCCTTGTCCGACAGCCGCGCAGCACGCCCGCCGCTGTGGCCCCAGCGTGCGGGCGTCCACGATGGCCGCTTCGCTGCCGGACCCTCGCCATGGAACCGAACTCGCCCCTGCCGCTGACACTCACGATCAACCGCACGGAACATCGGCTCGAGGTCGAGCCGTGGGTGTCCCTGCTCGACCTGCTGCGCGACCGCCTTGACCTCACGGGCAGCAAGAAGGGCTGCGACCACGGCCAGTGCGGTGCGTGCACGGTGCTCGTCGACGGGCAGCGCATGAACAGCTGCCTGCTGCTCGCGGTGAGCGTCGACGGCTGCGACATCACCACGGTGGAGGGGCTGTCCGCCCTGGCCGATGCGGGCGCGGACGGCCTGCACCCGATCCAGCGCGCGTTCATCGACTGCGATGCACTGCAGTGCGGGTACTGCACGCCCGGACAGCTGTGCTCCGCGGTGGGTCTGATGAACGAGACCCCACCGGAAAACGCCCACGAGATCCGCGAGCGCATGAGCGGCAACCTCTGCCGCTGTGGCGCCTACCCGCAGATCGTCGAAGCGGTGCAGCGTGTGGTGCTGCATCGGAGCGGGCAATGAATCCGTTCGCCTACACGCGGGTGGCCGACGTCGACGCGGCCGTCGCTGCGGTGCAGCCGGCGGGCCCCGACGCGCGTTTTCTCGCCGGCGGCACCAACCTCGTGGACCTGATGAAGGAAGGCATCGCGACGCCCGGACGGCTCGTCGACATCGTGCGGTTGCCGCTCGCCGACATCGCGATGGCGGCCGATGGCGGGCTGCTGCTCGGCGCGCTTGCCAGCAACGCGTTCACCGCCGGCCACCCGCTGGTGCGGGAGCACGCGCCGCTGCTGCGCTCGGCGATCCTCGCCGGCGCGTCGCCGCAGATCCGCAACCGCGCCACCAACGGCGGCAACCTGCTGCAGCGCACGCGCTGCCACTACTTCTACGACCTCGGTGTGCCGTGCAACAAGCGGGTGCCCGGTTCCGGCTGTCCCGCGAGCACGGGCATCGCACGGCAGCACGCGATCCTCGGGGCCACGGCGGACTGCATCGCGACGCACCCGTCGGACATGTGCGTGGCCCTGGCCGCGCTCGACGCGCGCGTGCACGTGCGCTCGGCCGCGGGCGAACGCGTCATTCCGTTCGCCGAATTCCACCGCCTCCCCGGCGACCGCCCGGACCTCGACACCTCGCTGCAACGCGGTGAACTCGTCACCCACCTCTACCTGCCGCCGAACCGCTTCGCCGCGCACAGCACGTACGTGAAGGTGCGCGAACGCGCGTCGTATGCGTTCGCGCTGGTGTCGGCGGCCGCCGCGCTCGAACTCGCCGCCGACGGCTCCGTGACGGACGTGCGCCTCGCGCTCGGTGGCGTGGCACACAAGCCATGGCGCGACCTCGGTGCCGAGCAATTGCTCATCGGACAGGTGCCCGGCGAACGGCTGTTCACCGCCGTCGCGCGTCGCGTGCTGGCGAAGGCGCGCGCCTGGGGCGGTCCCGCGGTGCCGGAGGGCCTGCCCGGGGCCAGCAACCAGTTCAAGATCGTGCTGGCCGAACGGGCGATCGTGCGCGCGCTCGAGATGGCCCTGGCCGGCGTTCCCACCAACACCGGCGAGGACGCGTTCCGCGAGAGGGGCCACGCGGCCGAACCGGAGGCCACGCCATGACCGACTTCCAGCAGCCCATCGCGCCCGAGGGCACGGGCCCCGTCGCCATCGGCGACGGCCTTCCGCGCATCGACGCGTTCGCGAAGGTCACGGGCCGCGCCCGCTACGCCGCGGAACATCCGGCCGACCGCCTGCTGTACGCCGTGGTGGTGAACACGCCGGTGCCCTGCGGCCGAATCGCCTCGATCGACACCACGGCGGCGCTCGCCGTGCCGGGGGTCGTCGACGTGATGACGCACCTGAACCGCCCGAAGATGCGCTCGCTCGACCTGTTCTACAAGGACATGACCGCGCCGCTGTCCGGTTCCCCGTTCAAGCCCCTGCACGACGACCGCATCCACTACAGCGGCCAGCCTGTGGCGGTGGTGCTGGCCGAAAGCTTCGAGGCCGCGCGGCACGCGGGCCGGCTGGTCGACGTGCAGGTGGCCGCCGAACCGCACGAGACGAACCTGCTCGCGCACCTCGGTCGCGCCCGCGAACCGTCCAGCTTCAAGGCCGGATACTCGAAGCCGCCGCAGCCGCGTGGCGACCCCGACGCCGCCTGGGACGCGGCCACCGTGCGGGTCGACGCCGAGTCGCACGCGGGGGTGGAGCACCACAACCCGATGGAGCTGTTCGCAGCCACGGTGATCCGTGGCGAGGACGGTCACCTGACGATCCACGACAAGACCCAGGGCTCGCAGAACTCGCGCTGGATCGTCTCCCGCGCGTTCGGCCTGCCGGCGCGGAAGGTGACGGTGCGCAACGCGTTCGTGGGCGGGGCCTTCGGGTCCGGCCTGCGCCCGCAGTACTCGCTGCTGCTGGCCGTGATGGCGAGCCTGAAACACGACCGTTCGGTTCGCCTCGTGCTGTCGCGCCAGCAGATGTTCACCTTCGGGCACCGCCCCGAGACCTGGCAGCGCGTGCGGCTGGCCGCGAATGGCGAAGGGCGCCTCACGGCGATCGTCCACGAGGCCGTGGCGGAGACGTCGCGCCTGGAGGACTACGTGGAGGTGGTGGTGAACTGGTCGGGCCAGCTGTATGCCTGCGACAACGTGCGGCTCGACTACAAGCTCGTGCCGCTCGACCAGTACAGCCCGATGGACATGCGCGCGCCGGGCGCCGCCCACGGCGTGCATGCGCTGGAGGTGGCGATGGACGAGCTGGCGTACGCCGCCGGGCTCGACCCGCTGGAACTGCGCCTGCGCAACTACGCCACGCGCGACAGCGCGAAGGACCTCCCGTACTCCACGAAGGAACTGCACGCCTGCTACCAGCAGGCGGCCGACCGCTTCGGTTGGTCGAGGCGGGCGGCGAACGTCCGTGCCACGCGCGAGGGCCACGAATGGGTGGGCTACGGCATGGCCACGGGCATCTGGGACGCGCTGCAGATGTTCGCCCGTGCCCGCGCGGTGCTGTCGCCGGACGGCCGCCTCGTCGTCGAGAGCGCGGCCACCGACATCGGCACCGGCACGTACACCGTGATGGCCCAGATCGCCGCGGCCGAACTCGGGTTGCCGCTCGAGCGCGTGACGTTCCGCCTCGGCGACTCGACGCTGCCGGTGGCGCCCATCGAGGGCGGCTCGTCCCACGTCGCCACCGTGGGGTCGGCGGTGAAGGGGGCGTGCGACAAGGTCAAGCGGGAGTTGTGGAAGCGGGCGAAACGGCGCGTGGAGGGATTCGGCAAGTCCCGCTTCGCCGACGTGGGCTTCCACGGCGGCCGCATCGCGCTGCGCGACGGCGGCCCCTCGGCCGCGTACGAGGACCTGCTGGGCGGCGACGGCGCCATCGACGTCAAGTACCTGCTGCTGCCGAACGTGCTGAAGCAGCGCAAGTACGTGCGGGCCGTGCACTCCGCCGTGTTCTGCGAGGTGCGGGTGGACGAGGCGCTCGGCACCGTGCGGGTGGTGCGCGTGGTCACCGCGGTGGCGGCGGGCCGCATCATCAACCCGGTCACCGCGCGCAGCCAGGTCGTGGGCGGCATCGTGTGGGGCATCGGCCAGGGCCTGCACGAGGAAACGCAGTCCGACCACGCGCTCGGCCGCTTCATGAACCACAACCTGTCGGAGTACCACGTGGCCGCGAACGCCGACGTGGGTGACATCGACGTGATCTTCGTGGCGGAGGACGACCGGGTGGTGAGCAGCCTCGGCGCGAAGGGCGTGGGCGAGATCGGCATCGTGGGCGTGGCGGCGGCGATCAGCAACGCGATCTACCACGCGACGGGGCGGCGGCTGCGGTCGACGCCGATGACGCCGGACAAGGTGATGGGGCGGTGAACCCGCCTCGGTCACCCCGGCGAACGCCGGGGCCCACCGTTGCCGACGCGCGCCTTGACCGCAGTGGATCCCGGCGTTCGCCGGGACGACGACGTCATGGAGCGCGCTCCGGGTCGTTTTTTTCAGCTCCCCGGACGTTCAGCACGAACAACCCCACCTGCAGCGCAATCAGCGCCCACGCCTGCGTGTGCCAGCCCCACGCCACCCACAGCACGTTGCTGCCCATGAACACCCAGAACCCCCAGTTGCGCCGCCGGCGGTCCTGCGACGCGACCAGCCAAGCCGCGGCGAGCGAGGCCAGCATGGCGGGCCACTGGAGGGCGTCGAGGAGGGCGTCGGGCATCGGGTGATCTCCTTCAGTGATCCCCCAGCGTACGCAGCGCCCGCCCTCCGTGCTGTAGGACCGTGGGAACGATGCGGGTCGGACGCGTGTTCGGTCACTCGCTGCGGCCGAGCCGCGCCAGCGCGTCGAGGAGCAGGTCCGTGCGGGGCGACGGCGACGGCCGCGCGAACAGGTAGCCCTGGAACAGGCTCGTGCCCAGGTCGCGCAGCACGCGCCAGTCGTCCGCCTGTTCCAGCCCTTCGGCGATGACCGCCGCACCGCTGCTGCGAGCCATCTCGAGGATGGAGCGCACGAACTGCCGGCGCAGCGGGTCGCGGGCGTCGCCGTCGACGAAGTGGCGGTCGATCTTGACGAAGTCGGGGCGCAGGTCGAGCCAGCGCTTGAGGCTCGCGAAGCCCTGGCCCAGGTCGTCGAGCGCGAAGCTCAGGCCCGAGGCGCGCAGCGAGGCGACCACCGCCGCGAGCGCTTCCTCGTCCAGCACGGCGCGGGTCTCGGTCAGCTCGACGACGATGTCTTCGGCCGGCAGCCCGCAGCGGGCGAGTTCGGGCAGGCTCAGGGGATGGCGGTGGCGGGTGGAGATCAGCGTGTCGGCACTGACGTTGATGAACACGCGGCCGGGCAGCTGCAGGTCGACGAACTTGCGGACGATGCGGCGCACCACGTGGCGCTCCAGCTCCACGAGCCGGCCCAGTTCGGCCGCCACCTGGAACAGCACCGGTGGCGACGCGAGCGGCGAGGTGGACGGCGGGCGCACCAGCGCCTCGAAGCCCAGCACGCGCACCTGCGCGCTGTCGACGATGGGTTGGAAGTGCACGTCGAACTCGCGACGGGCGATCAGCTGGTCGAGCGCGCGGGCGAGCGGGTGGCCGTTCGGGGAGAGGGCGCCCGGCTCGGTGTCCGCGGCCAGCCGCAGGCGCGGGACGGCGGCACGAGGCAGGCTCGTGGCGAAGGTCGCGTCAGCCATACACATGGTCGGCGCACATGACCCGGTTGCGTCCCCCGCGCTTGGCGGCGTAGAGCGCCTCGTCGGCGCAACGGTACGCGACGTCGAAGCTGCTGCCCTTGGCGAGTGCGCCCACCCCGAAGCTCGCGGTGACCGCGCTGCCGTCGGGCAGGAGGAAGTCGTGGGCCGCGATGGCCGCGCGCATCTGCTCGGCGAGGGTCTCGGCGACGTCGATGGCGCGGCCCGGCAGCAGCACGGTGAACTCCTCGCCACCCACGCGGCCGATGCGCGCGGCGGGCGGCACGAGGGGTTGCAGGCAGGCCACGACGCCGCGGATCACCTGGTCGCCGATCGGGTGCCCGAAGCTGTCGTTGATGCGCTTGAAGTGGTCGATGTCCAGCACCACGAGGGCCATGCCGGACGTTCCGAGCAGGGTGCGGGCGTGTTCGATGACGGCGGCGCGGTTCAGCACGCCGGTCAGCGAGTCGTGCGTGGCGCGGTACTCCAGCTCGCCGGCCAGTTCGTGCAGGCGCTGGTTGAGCCGGTTCATCTCCAGTTCCTCGCGGTCGCTGCGGCCGATCAGCCGGCGTGTCTCGCGCAGCAGCCGCTCGTAGCCGGCCAGCAGGCCGCCGAGGGCCTCGCGGTGTTCGGCGAGGCCGGCGTCCGGATCGTCGAACGTGGCCCGGGCCGCGGACAGCATGCGGGTCTCGGCGTCGAAGAGGTCGGGGGAGGGCGTGAGGTGGGGTGACATGGCAGGCCTCGCTGCCTCAGCCGGAGTGCACCGGCTGGAGGACGAAGTCGATCAGGGGGAAGTCGTCGCGCAGCTCTTCGCCGAACTCGAGCATCGTGTCGTCCTCCTCGTCGTGGAACCAGTGCACCGCGACGCGGTTGTCGCCGGCGTCCACCGCGCCGCTCAGCGCCTCGATCATGTTGAACAGCATCTTGGTGCTGGAGCTGTTGAAGTAGGCGAGCGCGATGTGCAGCTCGATCTGCTGGCCGGCGCAGCCCGCCAGGTAGGTGCGCAGCGGCGGCAGCACGTCGCCGTAGAAGGCGGCAGCGTTCTCGGGGTACGACTCGCCGCGCAGGCTGTGGCGGTGCTGGTCGAACTTGAAGTCCACCTCGGGCGTGCTGGGGGTGGGGGCGATGTAGAGGTTTTCCATCCGACGTGTCTCTCGGTCTCGGTGTGGGGGGCTCAGATGACGGCCTTGAGGCAGAAGACGGTGGTGTCGTCCCGGCCGTCGACGCGCTGGAAGTCGAAGACCAGCGGGCCGCGCGCGTCGCGCGCCATGGTCAGCAGGCCCATGCCGGCGCCCTTGCTGCCTTCGGGGGCCTCGCCGCGCAGCGTGTCCTTGTAGGCCTGCTTGATCTCGGCCAGGGTCATCTGGCGGAGGGTGTCGAGCTTGTGGCGCAGCGCCTCGGCCACGCCGGACTCCACCGGGTTGGCGCACAGCAGCAGGTGGCCGTCGTCGTGGTCGAGGATGCAGACCGAGCCGTGGCGCAGCTCGCGCTGCGTCTCGCTCGGCGGGGTCAGGGCGTCGGAGGAGTAGTGCACGATGTTCTGCGCCATCTCGATGAAGGACGAGAAGAGCTTGCGCCGCGTGGGACCGTCCACGCCGCTGACCTCCAGCTGCAGCTTCACCGCCTCGGCCATGGCCGCGATGATGTTCTGCGAGAAGTAGCCGACGTAGTAGAAGATGACCCGGTGTTGCCGGGCCTGGTCGAAGAAGGGGCAGTATTCGTGGATCAAGGGTGCGGTTGCCATGTGGGAGTCCTACGCCCGGAAGCAGAAGAAGGTGACGTCGTCACGCCGCAGGTGCTCCCCCTGCCACGCCTGCAGCTCGCGCTGCACCGTGGCGTTGAGGTCGGCGGGCTTCGCGTCGCGCTGGGCGAGCAGCACGTCGCGGATGCGGCGCTTGCCGAACGCGATGGCCTTCGGGCCGCCCACCTGGTCGATCAGCCCGTCGGTGGTGACGAAGACCAGGCTGCCGGGCTGCAGCGGCACGGTCTGGTTCTGCCACGTGAAGTCGGAGTCGCTGTCGACGTAGCCCACGCCCTTGCGGTCCCCGTCGATCATCTCGACGCCGGCCTGGCCCGGGTGCAGCACGAACAGCGAGGACTTGGCGCCGGAGAAGTGGAGCTCGCGGCGGCCGGTGTCGTACCAGAAGCACGCGGCGTCCATGCCGTCGTTGGATCCCGGGGTCTCGTCGGTACCGTCCACCTGGCCGAGCATCTGCTTGATGCTGCGGTTCACGGTCGAGAGCAGCTGCGCGGGGTCGCGCGGGCCGAACTGCTCGATGGCCTTGCTCAGCGTGATCGACGCGATCAGGGTCATGAAGGCGCCCGGCACGCCGTGCCCGGTGCAGTCGGCCACGGTGGCGAACCAGCCTTCGGGCGTGGCGGTGAACTGGTAGAAGTCGCCGCCGACCACGTCGCGCGGTTCCCACACGAGGTCGGCATCCGTGCCGGACAGGGCCAGTGCCTCGCGCGACGTGCGCAGCATCGAGCGCTGGATCACGCTCGCGTACTCGATGCTGTGCATCACCTGCCGGTTGCGCGTGGCCTGCACCTCGGCCACGACCCGCATCAGCTGAAGGCCCTGGCCCACGCCCGAGAAGGCGCCGTCGCGGGTGACGATGAAACCGTCGGACAGGGCCTTCTCGCCGTGCTCGACGGTCCTGAAGGTCAGCTCCTCGATGCCCATCGCGGCGTCGACGATGAGCGGGTCCTTGTCCATGAACGCGATGCAGCTCTTGCGGTTGTAGAGCTCCCGGTGGAACGGTTTGCTCATCTGCGAGAGGAAGATGTTGCGGTTGATCAGCCCGATGGGCTGGAGGCCCTCGACCACGGGCAGGCTGTTGAGGTCGCGGTGCCGAGTGAACACGTCCATGACCTGCTCGTTGGTCTGGTCGGTGGTCATCGCCGGCACCGGCACGGACAGGTCGGCGGCGCTGGGCTGGCGAAAGCGCGGGCGGACGTCCTGGAGGTATTCGGGAAGGGTGGAGAGGGGTGCGTGCATGGGCGCGCGAAGCGGAGGACTGCTGAATCCGAGAGGTTACAAATTGAAAGCAACACGGATGTGACAGTCCGGCGACACAGTGCCTGGGGGCCGCGAAAACCGGGCTCGGCGTGACGGATGTCTCGCCTTGCCGAACGGCCTTCGCCTTCAACGCCCCGGAGATCGCCAGCGTTCGGTGTCCCGCCAGCCGAGGAAGGGCGACTGCGCCGTGTCCGCCAGCCAGCGGTCCGGCGCCACGACGGCCATCCGGAGTCCCGCCAGGGCCGGGCGGAAGCGCTGTGCGAACGCGGGGGGCTGCTGGTTCAGCAGCGCGTCGGCACGGGCCAGGAAGGCGGGCGCGTCGGACGGACTCAGGGACACCAGGAACACCATCTGCCGCCACGCATGGGCAGCGTTCTTGATGCGATGGAGTTCGACGCGCCATTCGCCCGTGCCCAACGGCAACTGGAGGTGCCGCAGGGCCCAGGTGAAGCAGGCCTCCGAGAGTTCGGCCGTGTGGCCGGCCAGCCGTTCGCGCACGCCTTCCAGCTCGGCGATTCCCGCGAGGTTGTGGCTCGTGACGATGAGCTGCTGTTCGATGATCCGGCCATTGCTGGCGGCGCGCCAGGTGCCGAGCGTTTCGCCGGCCCGTTCGGCGCAGAGCGCGGCCAGGGCGCCCGCCGCGTCGCGGTCGGTGCGGGCTGCCGAGAGGCGTTGGGCGAGGTCTTGGTAGTCGACCCGGTAGTAGCGTGCGTAGAGGGTGTCCCGGAGGTGCACGGCCGCCAGCGCGGCGGCCTCCACGAACTTCGGCGAGAACTGCCCCATGAAGATGTCCGCGGCCAGCTCCTCGGTGAAGGGCAGCGATTTCCCCGCCTGCCGCGCCAGCGCGTCGAACTCCTTCAGCAGCTTGTTCGGCAGCATCGTCTGCGGGAAACGTGTCACGGCGATCGACGCGAACTCGCCCAGCGCCGTCGCGGCGGACCGGGCTGCGGTCTGGTCACTCTCGCGGAATCGCTCCATGGCGGCGACCCAGGGCAGGGCCTCGATCTGCACCTGCTTCTGCAAGTCCAGCAGCAGAAGGGAGCGGCGCCGGCGGAACGCCCGGTACGTCGCCGCGTACAGCGTGCGCAAGGGCTCGTCGCGGAAGCGGGCGGCGCGCAGTTGGCTGGTGCGCTGGGGCAGCAGCGCCGCGAGGACTTCGGCCGAGGTCACCACGCCTCGGTCGACCAGGTCTTCCGGGGAACCGTTGAGGCACCGCTGCAGCCGCCGCAGCACACCCGGCGGCACCGCCGCGGCCCCCTCGCCGGACGGTGCCGGAAGCACGGCGTCGAGTGTGTCGAGCCCGGCCAGCGGCGGACAGGCCGCCAGCCGAGCCGCCACGTCCTGGGCGAGTTCCTGGTGGGTTTTCGCCGTGGCGTGCGGGTGCTGCCGATGCCGATCGGCCCGTGCCGTGGCGGAGCCCGGTTCACCCCGCTTCGCCACGGCGCGCGCGACGATGAGGCGAACGCGTCCGACATCGCGGCCGGTCAGTCGTTGCGGCGCGTTCGCGGCCATGTCGAGCGCGCTCACCAGCACCGTGAACGGTTCGCCAGACCGGGAGAAACGCTTGCACGACGTGTGCTGCGAACGGGACTGTTCCACCGTGTCCACCAGCGCGCGAGCCCGCGCCGCCCAGTCGTCGGACAGGCACCTGAAGGGCCAGCCCCCATGGACGAGCCACTGGCCACGTTCGTTGCGCTGCCACCCGCCCTCCGCATCCCGTTCGGCAACCGGCATGGCGCCTTCGATGGTGTCGAGCACGAGGGCGACGGCCTGGTCGTACAGGGGCGTCCAGGTCCCGATCGCCTCGCGCTGCGCCAGCACCCGCGGGTTGAGGCGCATCGAACGCAGCCGTTCGACGACCCGGCCGGCAGATTCGAGGCGGACCTGGTCGTCACCAGGGGGCTCCGACGCGTCCAGCCGGGGATAGAAGCGCAACTCGTGCGCGAAGGGTGCCAGCGTGGACACCAGTTCGCTGGCGAGGTCGGCATGCCCCTGCGCGGCGAGCCAGGCGACGGTCGGCAGTGCGGCTTCCTCGGCCAGTTCGATCACGGCGTGGTGCGACGCGACGGCCCGCAGGAGCCTCGCCGATCCGGCGTCCGACAGGAAGTACCGGTTCAAGGCCAGCCGGGGAAACTCCGCGCCGTGCAGGCCGAGTTCGTCGAGCCACGCCGTCTCATGGGGCAGCAGCGGCCCGGCTGCGGGCGCCGCGCCGGTGGCGAATCCGCCCGTGACGACTTCGAGCGTCACCCACTCGGGGTACCGCGCGACCGGGGTGCGCGTGCCGACGGAGAGTTGGCCGGACGCGAGACCCGCGACAACGGCGCGCCAGCGGCGCACCCGCTCCCGGGCCGGCTCGCCCCGCGCGGCGGCGTCCAGCGCCCGCTGCAGTTGGTTGGCGCTGTACGCGGCCCCGATCGGTGCAGACATCGAACCTCGACAAAGAGGGGTCATGGGGATGCAGGGGTCCGGGGGCTGGGTTCGAACCAGCGCCCTCTCGGTCCGAAGCCGAGCGTTCTCACCGCTGAACTACCCCGGAGTTGCGGGGGCAGTTGTACCACCGTTGGCGGCGAGCCCGGGACCGTCGGCGGCCTGCCGGCGCGTCTTGATACCGCCTTGATGCGTCCCTGCCGAAAATTTGCACGGCCTTGATGCCCCCGTTCCTACGATCCCTCCATCTCATTTGGAGGCGATCGATGGAAGACGCTGTTTACATGGTGCTCGCGTTGGCGGGCTGGCTCGCGGTGATCGGCTTCGCGGCCGGTTGCGCGCGTCTGGAGGGGGGCAAGTCATGAGTGGCATGGTGATCCTGGGCGGGCTCGTGTCCGCCGGGCTGCTGGTCTACCTGGTGGCCGCGCTCCTGCAACCGGAGAAGTTCTCGTGAGCGCCCATGCCTGGGCCTTGCTGGCCGTCTTCAGCCTCGTCCTCCTGGGGCTGGCGTACCCGCTCGCGCGGTACGTCGCGCACGTGGTCGAAGGCCGCGCCCATTGGGCCGGCCGCTTCGAACGCGTGATCTTCCGCCTGTGCGGCGTCAAGGCCGACGCCGAGATGGGCTGGCTGCAGTACACCGTCGCGCTGCTGCTCTTCAACGGCGTCGGGCTGCTGGCCGTGTATGCACTGCAGCGGTTCCAGCTCGTCCTGCCGCTCAACCCGGAAGGCTTCCCGAACGTGTCGCCGGACTCGTCGTTCAACACGGCGGTCAGTTTCGTGGCGAACACGAACTGGCAGGGCTACGTCGGCGAAGCCACGATGAGCTACCTCACGCAGATGCTGGGCCTCACGGTGCAGAACTTCCTGTCCGCGGCGACCGGCATCGTGGTCGTCATCGCACTGATCCGCGGCATCGCCCGGCACAGCGTGAAGACGATCGGCAACGCCTGGGTCGACCTGACGCGCATCACGCTGTGGGTGCTGCTGCCGATCGCCCTCGTGCTGGCGATGGTGCAGGTGCAGCAGGGCGGCATCCAGAACTTCGACGGATACGTGCAGGCCACGACGCTGCAAGGGGCAGCGCAGACGCTGCCGATGGGACCGGCCTCTTCCCAGGTGGCCATCAAGATGCTGGGCACCAACGGCGGCGGCTTCTTCAACGCCAACGCCGCCCACCCGTTCGAGAACCCGACGGCGCTCTCGAACTTCGTGCAGATGCTCGCGATCTTCCTGATCCCGGCGGCGCTGTGTTTCGTGTTCGGCCGCATGGTGGGCGACGCGCGCCAGGGCTGGACGATCTTCGCGGCGATGGGTGTGATGTTCATCGCCGGCGTGGTGGCCACCACCACGTTCGAGGCGCAGGGCAACCCGCGGCTCGATGCGCTCGGGGTCGACCAGGTGGTGTCGGTGGCGCAGGCGGGCGGCAACACGGAGGGCAAGGAAACGCGCTTCGGCATCGCCGAGTCGGCGCTGTTCGCCACCATCACCACGGCCGCGTCGTGTGGCGCGGTGAACGGCATGCACGACTCGTTCACGCCGCTCGGGGGGATGGTGCCGCTCGTCAACATGCAGCTCGGCGAGGTGATCTTCGGCGGCACCGGAACGGGGCTGTACGGCATGCTGGTGTTCGCCATCCTGGCGGTGTTCATCGCCGGGCTGATGATCGGCCGCACGCCCGAGTACCTCGGCAAGAAGATCGAGGCGCACGAGATGAAGATGGCCTCGATGGCGATCCTGGTCACGCCGCTGCTGGTGCTGGTGGGCACGGCCGTCGCCGTGATGGCCGACGCGGGCCGCGCGGGCGTGGCCAACCCCGGCACGCACGGCTTCACCGAGATCCTCTACGCCTTCACGTCCGCCGCGAACAACAACGGCAGTGCGTTCGCGGGGCTGTCGGCCAACACCCCGTTCTACAACGTGATGCTGGGCTTGGCGATGTGGTTCGGGCGCTTCGGGGTGATCGTGCCGGTGCTCGCCATCGCCGGTTCGCTGGCCGCGAAGAAGCGCCTGGCCGTGACCGGCGGGACGATGCCCACGCACGGCGCGCTCTTCGTCACGCTGCTGATCGGCACCGTGCTGCTGGTCGGCCTGTTGAACTACGTGCCGTCGCTGGCCCTCGGGCCCGTCGCCGAGCACCTGATGCCCTGGAAGTGAACGAACCATGACGCGCAAGACTTTCACCTTGTTCGACCCGGCGCTCGTGAAGCCGGCCATCGCGGACGCGTTCCGCAAGCTCGACCCGCGCGTGCAGTGGCGCAACCCCGTGATGTTCGTCGTCTACGTGGGCAGCCTCGTCACCACGGCGCTGTGCGTCCAGGCCTTCTCCGGTGACGGCGAGGCGCCCGCGGGATTCATCCTCGCGGTGGCGATGTGGTTGTGGTTCACGGTGCTGTTCGCCAACTTCGCCGAGGCGCTGGCCGAGGGCCGCAGCAAGGCCCAGGCGGCCTCGCTGCGCAGCCTGAAGAAGCAGACCTGGGCCAAGCTGATGGAGGCGCCGAAGTTCGGCGCCAAGTGGCACCCCATCGAGTCGAGCCAGCTCAAGAAGGGGAACGTGGTCATCGTGATGGCCGGGGACGTGGTGCCCGCCGACGGCGAGGTGATCGCCGGCGTCGCGTCGGTGGACGAAAGCGCCATCACCGGCGAGTCCGCGCCGGTGATCCGCGAATCGGGCGGCGACTTCTCGGCGGTGACCGGCGGCACGAAGGTGCTGTCCGACTGGGTCATCGTGCGCATCACCGCCAACCCCGGCGAAACCTTCGTGGACCGCATGATCGCGATGGTGGAGGGCGCCAAGCGCCAGAAGACCCCGAACGAGATCGCGCTGACGATCCTGCTCGTGGCGCTCACCATCGTGTTCCTCGTGGTGACCGTGACGCTGCTGCCGTACTCGCTGTTCAGCGTGGACGCCACGCAGTCGGGCCGCCCGGTGAGTGTCACCGTGCTGATCGCGCTGCTCGTGTGCCTGATCCCCACCACCATCGCCGGCCTGCTGTCGGCCATCGGCGTGGCGGGCATGAGCCGCATGATGCAGGCCAACGTGATCGCGACCTCCGGCCGCGCCGTGGAAGCCGCGGGCGACGTGGACGTGCTGCTGCTCGACAAGACCGGCACCATCACGCTCGGCAACCGCCATGCCGCGGCCTTCCTGCCGGCACCGGGCGTCGACGAGGCCGAACTCGCCGACGCGGCCCAGCTGGCCTCGCTGGCGGACGAGACGCCCGAGGGCCGCAGCATCGTGGTGCTCGCGAAGCAGAAGTTCAACCTGCGCGAGCGCGACGTCGGCGCCCTCGGGGCCCAATTCGTGCACTTCTCGGCGCAGACGCGCATGAGCGGCGTCGACCTGCCGCTCGAGTCGCCCGCGCCGCGCGTGGTCGGCAGCGACGTGGTGCCGGTGGCCGTGCGTCAGGTGCGCAAGGGCGCCGCGTCGGCCATCCGCAAGCACGTCGAAAGCCTCGGTGGCGCGTTCCCCGCGGCACTCGACACGGTGGTGGACGACGTCTCGCGCCGCGGCAGCACGCCGCTGGTCGTGTGCGACGGGGTCAAGGCGCTCGGCGTGATCGAGCTGAAGGACATCGTCAAGGGCGGCATCAAGGAGCGCTTCGCCGAACTGCGCCGCATGGGCATCCAGACCGTGATGGTGACCGGCGACAACCGCCTCACGGCCGCCGCCATCGCCGCGGAAGCGGGTGTGGACGACTTCCTCGCCGAGGCCACGCCCGAGCAGAAGCTCGCGCTCATCCGCCAGTACCAGGGCGAGGGACGGCTCGTCGCGATGACCGGTGACGGCACGAACGACGCCCCCGCGCTGGCCCAGGCCGACGTGGCCGTGGCGATGAACTCCGGCACGCAGGCGGCCAAGGAGGCCGGCAACATGGTCGACCTCGACAGCAACCCGACGAAGCTGATCGAGGTGGTCGAGACCGGCAAGCAGATGCTGATGACCCGCGGCGCGCTGACCACGTTCAGCATCGCCAACGACGTGGCCAAGTACTTCGCGATCATCCCGGCCGCGTTCGTCACCACGTACCCGCAACTGGCCGCGCTCGATGTGATGCGGCTCGGCAGCCCGTCGTCGGCCATCCTGTCGGCCGTGATCTTCAACGCGCTGGTGATCGTGTTCCTGATCCCGCTGGCGCTGAAGGGCGTGCCGTACCGGCCCGTGGGCGCCGCGCTGCTGCTGCGCCGCAACCTTCTCGTGTACGGCCTGGGCGGTCTCGTCGTCCCCTTCATCGGCATCAAGGCCATCGACCTGCTGCTGAACCTCGTCCACATCGCCTGACCGGAGGCTCCCCATGAAGCAACTCATCCGTCCCGCCATCTCCCTCTTCGCGCTGATGTCCGTGGTGACCGGCCTCGCGTACCCGGTGCTGGTGACCGGCGCGGCCCGCATCGCGTTCCCGGACCAGGCGGCGGGCAGCCTCGTCGAGGTGGACGGCAAGGTGATCGGCTCCACGCTGATCGGCCAGAACTTCACCGAGCCGAGGTACCTGTGGGGCCGCCCGTCGGCCACGGCCACGTCGCCGTACAACGGCGGCGCCTCCGGCGGCTCAAACCAGGGGCCGTCGAACCCGGCGCTGGTCGACGCGGTGAAGGCCCGCGTGGCGGCGCTGAAGGCCGCCGACCCGGGCAACATGGCTGCGGTGCCCGTGGACCTCGTGACGGCGTCCGGGAGCGGGCTCGATCCACACGTCAGCGTGGCGGCGGCCGAGTACCAGGCGGTCCGGGTCTCGCGGGCACGCCAGCTGGCACCGGACCAGGTGCGGTCGGTCATCGCGCGGCACACCGAAGGGCGCCTGTTCGGGCTGCTGGGTGAAGCGCGCGTGAACGTGCTGGCGGTGAACCTGGACCTCGACCGGCAGACTCCGCGCGCAGTTGCTACGATGGCCGCCGTCCCGCCCGCGTCCCGATGATTCCTCCGCGTCCCGACCCCGACCACCTGCTGGCCCGCCTCCAGGAGGAGGCGGTGCGGGCGGACCGGGGCCGGTTCAAGATCTTCTTCGGGGCGTCGGCCGGGGTCGGCAAGACCTTCGCGATGCTGTCGGCCGCCCGCGCCGCGCGCGCGAACGGCGTCGACGTGGTGGTGGGGGTGGTCGAGACCCACGGCCGGGCCGAGACCCAGGCGCTGGTGGACGGTCTGGAGCGGCTGCCGCCGAAGGCGGTGCCGTACCGCGACCGCACGCTCGCGGCCTTCGACCTCGACGCCGCGCTGGCCCGCCGGCCGCAGCTGATCCTGATGGACGAGCTGGCGTTCTCCAACGTCGCCGGTGCGCGCCACCCCAAGCGCTGGCAGGACGTGGAGGAACTGCTCGACGCGGGCATCGACGTCTGGTCCACCGTCAACGTGCAGCACCTGGAGACGCTCAACGACGTCGTGAGCGGCATCACCGGCATCCAGGTGCGCGAGACCGTGCCGGACCGCGTGTTCGACGAGGCCGACGAGGTCGTCATCGTCGACCTCCCGCCCGACGACCTGCTGCAGCGGCTGAAGGAGGGCAAGGTCTACCTGCCCGAGCAGGCCGCCACGGCCGTGCGCAACTTCTTCCGCAAGGGCAACCTGATCGCGCTGCGGGAGCTCGCGCTGCGCCGCACGGCCGACCGGGTGGACGGCGAGATGCTGGACTACCGGCGCTCGCGGTCGGTGGCGCCGGTGTGGCAGACCCGCGAGGCGCTGCTGCTGTGCATCGGCCCCGACGACCGCGGCGACAAGCTCGTGCACGCCACCGCCCGCATGGCGGCGCAGCTGGGGGTGCCGTGGCACTGCGTCCACGTCGAGACCCCGCGGCTGCAGCGCCTGCCCGAGGCCGCGCGGCAGCACGTGTTCCGGCTGTTGAAGCTGGCGCAGGAGTCCGGCGCGCGCACGGCCACGCTGGCCGGTGCGTCGCTCGCCGCGGCGGTGGTCAAGTACGCCCACGAGTTCAACCTGTCGCGTGTGGTGCTGGGACGCGACCCGCGCCGCCACACGCCGCCGTGGCGTCAAACGCTTGCCGAGGCCGTCGGTGCCCAGGGCACCGACCTCGACGTCATCCAGATCGCCTTGCCCGAGCGCGGGCGGCACCGCCCGTCCGCCGAGACGTCCACCGCCCCCGACGCGGCGGCGGGGCGCGCGGTGCGGCCCTACGCATGGAGCGCCGCGGTGTGCGGCCTCGCCGCGCTGGCCACCGCGCCGCTGCATGCGGTGCTCGAGCCCACGAACATCGTCATGCTGTTCCTGCTGGCCGTGGTGTTCGTCGCCGTGCGCTTCGGCCGCGGGCCCGCGGTGCTCGCGGCGTTCCTGAGCGTGGGCGCCTTCGACTTCTTCTACGTGCCGCCCCGGTTCACGTTCAACGTGGGCGACGCGCAGTACCTCGTCACCTTCGTCGTGATGCTGGTGGTGGCGCTCGTGATCGGGCAGCTGACGGCGGGGCTCAAGTTCCAGGCGCGGGTGGCCACGTCGCGCGAGGAACGCGTGCGGGCGCTGTACGAGATGTCGCGCGACCTGTCGGGCGCGCTGATGCCGGAGCAGATCGCCGAGATCGCGGGGCGGTTCCTGAAGTCCGAGTTCGGCGCGCGCGTGGGCCTGATGCTCGCCGGGCCCGACGACCGCATGACCACGGCCGTTCCGCTGGCCGATGTGCCGGCCGGCATCGAGGCCGGGGTCGCGCAGTGGGCGTTCGACCATGCCGAGGCGTCCGGGCTCGGCACGCACACGCTGCCGGCCTCGCCGCTGCTGTACTTGCCGCTGAAGGCGCCGATGCGCATGCGTGGCGTGCTGGTCATCGAACCGCGCGATCCGGCGCGGCTCGCGGGGCCCGAGCAGCGGCAGCTGCTGGAGACCTGCGCCTCGCTGCTCGCCATCTCGATCGAGCGGATCCACTACGTCGAGGTGGCGCAGTCCACCATCGTGCAGATGGAGTCCGAGCGCCTGCGCCATTCCCTGCTCGCGGCCATCTCGCACGACCTGCGCACGCCGCTGGCCGCGCTCGTCAGCATGGCCGACACGCTGGCCCTCACGGCGGGCGAGGGCTCCGGCCGGCCCGCGGAGATCGCCCAGGCGATGCGCGACGCCGCGTCGCGCATGAGTTCGCAGGTGTCGAACCTGCTCGACATGGCGCGGCTGCAGTCGGGGCAGGTGCACCTGCGCCGGCAGTGGCTGCCGCTGGAGGAGTCGCTCGGCGGCGCGATCCGGGCGGTGCAGGGCGTGCTGGCACCGGGGCGCGTCCGCGTGCGGCTGGCCGGTGACCTGCCGCTCGTCCACATCGACCCGGCGCTGTTCGAGCGGGTGCTGTGCAACCTGCTGGAGAACGCCGCGAAGTACACGCCGGCCGGTTCGCCCATCGACATCGGCGCCGTGGTCGCGGGCGACCACGTGCGCATCGTCGTCGACGACCAGGGCCCGGGCCTGCCGCCCCAGCGCGAGGAGGCCGTCTTCGAGATGTTCGAGCGCGGCCGCAAGGAAAGCGCGACCCCGGGCGTGGGCCTGGGCCTCGCGATCTGCCGGGCGATCGTCGAGGCGCATGGCGGCACGATCCGCGGCGAGACCCGCGACGGCGGCGGCGCGCGTTTCACCATCGACCTCCCGCGCGGCGATCCGCCGTCGCTCGACCTGCCCGAAACCGAAGACACCCATGAGTGAACCCGTGCAACGCATCCTGGTCGTGGAGGACGAGGCGGAGATCCGGCGCTTCGTGAGCCTGGCGCTGTCCCGCGAGGAGTTCGAGGTGTTCGAGGCCGACGGCGTCGAGCGCGGCCTGATCGAGGCTGGCACGCGCCGCCCGGACCTCGTCGTGCTGGACCTGGGCCTGCCCGACGGCGACGGCGTCGACCTGATCCGCCAGCTGCGAACCTGGTCCGACATCCCGGTGCTGGTGCTGTCGGCCCGCACCGACGAGGCCGACAAGGTCGAGGCGCTGAACGCCGGGGCCGACGACTACCTCATCAAGCCCTTCGGCGTGGCCGAACTGCTGGCGCGGGTGCGTGCCCACCTGCGTCGCCGGGCGACCGTGGGCGGCTCGCAGGTGATCGAATTCGGCGACGTGACGCTGGACCTCGCCCGACGCACGGTCACGCGGGCCGGGCAGGGGCTGCACGTGACCCCCATCGAGTACCGCCTGCTCGCCCACCTCGTGTCGCACCCCGACGCGGTGCTGACCCACCGCCAGCTGCTGCACGCCGTGTGGGGGCCGGGGCACGCAGAGGACGGCCACTACCTGCGTGTCTACATGGCGCAGCTGCGCAAGAAGATCGAGGTGGATCCGGCGCAGCCGCGGCACTTGCTGACGGAGACGGGGATCGGGTACCGGTTCGTGAGCTGAGCCTCAAGCGTTGTCATCCCGGCAAACGCCATTGCTGTCCGGGGAAAACGAGACGACCTCAAAACACTCGTCATCCCGGCGAAGGCCGGGACCCACTGCGGGCGTGGAGCGTGCGTGGCATCAAGTGATCTGACGTGACATTGTCTCTTCGGGAGAGGCCGCGCCGGGTCTCGGCCCGGCAGCCGACTTACTTTCTGACGTCAGAAAGTAAGCAAAGACCGCCCCCGATCCGGCGGTCCTGCCCGGCGGAGCCGGTCAGGACTGCGCTGCGGTGCTCGCGGCTTGGGGCTTCGCCCACAACTCGCCCTGCGGGCTCAAACAAGTGGGCTCGACCGCCGCTGCGCGGCGGCAACCCCAAGCCGCTGCGCTCCTCGCCG